>Ga0181463_1000025_pt2 | contig 20428 bp, 14 predicted proteins | sample InSIn1gowninarea_FD_119071 | JGI IMG/M metagenome (GOLD analysis project Ga0181463, IMG submission 119071) | Clean room microbial communities from NASA Spacecraft Assembly Facility at Jet Propulsion Laboratory, Pasadena, California, USA -... ... | reverse complement strand
ACCATCACGACACCAGGTTGTGTGTTTTGGGGAAGTGCTTTGGGACATTCTACCTACCGGAGCGCTTCCCGGCGGAGCTCCCATGAACGTAGCTTATCATTTAAAGTAGGCTCAGCAATTCCCCATCTTACGAGGTCAAAGAAACGAGAGCCTTCCGTTGCAAATTCAAGCCGCCTTTCCCATTGTAGCGCTTTGAAAGCGTACTCTTTTGTCCAGTTAGTAGCAGAATATTCCTTGATATTATATTTGGAAGGATAAGTGCCGTCCAACTTTTTAAGTCTGCCTGTACTTGTTGCAGCTCTTGCTCTTATTTGATTGATTAATGGCAAAGCTTTATCCTGTTGACCTAACTGAATATATGCTTCTGCCTGCATTAACAACACATCATCATACCTGAGAATATCATAGTTTTTTGCAGTTCCCATAAATGGTCCAAGTTTAAAATACGATGAACTTGTCGCCAATTGCTGAAAACGCATTGTATGAAAATTACCATATACCCCCGGATCACGAACCCAACTACTACTAAAAGGTTTTGTAGGATCGTATTTGTAAGGATGCCCCTCTATACCAACAGTATGATCGAGGCGAGGATCAACGGTTACAGTATTTAAATCGGCTATACTATTATTGAAAGTTTCAAAGTTAGGCAAGCCTTCTGCGTTAGTGGTATGAGCATTTACCAGGTTCTGACTTGCAGCATGAAAACCACAGCAACCATACTGAGGCGCTCCGTGAGGATAATTTAGACCGTCTTCATAGCTTAGTCTGCCGGCGGTTGTTCCATCATTTATAGTGAACTGAATAGCAAAAACTGATTCTGGCCCATTTTCGGTTTCTGGCAAAAAATCATCAGCTATATCATTATTTAAACGGTATTTCCCTGATGAAATAACTGCCTGTGTTAAGACCACCACCTCCTGCAATCGAGTTTGATTAATATTAATAACTTTATGGTTTGCATCCTGCTCGTATGCCTGGTATAATCTCAATTTTGCAAGGTAAGCCTCTGCAGCAAATTTATTAGCCCTTCCAATTTCTGTTTGAGTCTCAGGAAGATTGTCAATTGCAAATTGAAAATCATTTGCAATTTTATTCCACGACTCTTCATTACTCAAATCGTTTGAAACCTTTAGGATATCTTCACTTGTAGCAGTTTCATCAAAAATCGGGATATTTTTGTACAATATCTTCATTAAAAAATAACTGTGACCTCTAAGAAACTTCAACTCAGCGAGACGCTGGTTTTTCTGGGGATATGCAGCCTCATTTAAAGTATTGACTGCACGGATTGCCACATTAGCCCTGGAAATAGATTTAAACAGGTTTTGCCAGCTTCTGGTAACAAATGAACCCATGGTTGGCTGAACGAGATTATAATGCTCAAGTGCATCCACTTCGCCAACATCTCCCGTACCCCCTCCGCCTTTGTAAGCATCATCAGAGCGAACACTTCCATAAGCCCACATGCTATAAATAGGTCCTATCATATCACCATTTCCGATACCGGCGTAAGCTGCAGTTACCAATCCTTCAACCGCAGTAGGTGATGTTAAATCTGTAGAGGAGAGTACTCCTGTCGGTTTATAATCAAGTGCTTTTTTACATGAACCAAATATTAATAGTCCAGATATTAGAAAAGCAGTTCCAAATATATTTTTCATTTGATTTAATTTTTTGCTTGAAAAGTGATCATTTCTTGTTGCCGTACAAGTGAGTGACACAACAATGTCTGTTAGAAGTACCACTGACCGTCAACAAACAAATTTTGTAAGTTAAAATGATGCGTTGATACCAATAGTATATGTTTTTGGTATTGGAACAGGATCAAGATCTATTCTTTCAGGATCAGGACTTTGATAGCTTTTACTCTTGAACCAAAATAAGTTTTCGGCCATTGCAAAGAAACGTAATCTTGAAAAAACAGCTTTTGGCGTAACATTGTACCCCAGTTGGATATTACGCATTTTGAAGTAGGAGGTACTAACTATAAAATAATCAGAAGTACGACCCTCGTTATTATTGTCTTTAAGTGTTAAAGCCGGAACATTTGTATTTGTATTTTGTGCTGTCCAGCCCTTGAATACACCCGGTCCTACATTTTCCCTGCTTTTCATCAGGTTGTTAAAAAGTGTATACACATCAAATCCTGCTCTGCCTGCTACACCTGATCCAAATAAAGACAGATCGAATTTTTTGTAGGTTAAATCTACTCTTACACCGTATTCCACCTTCGGAAGCGTGGTGCCTATCCATGTTCTGTCAAGGTCATTAATTACTTTGTCATTGTTTATATCTACATAACGAATTCTTCCCGGTCCGGCGCCGATCTGTGTTGGGGCCTTATCTACTTCTGCCTGTGACTGAAACAGACCATCTGTTTTATAACCGAAAATGTCGAATTGAGAGTGTCCAATGATGGTATTTACAAGATTACCGGCATAGGCTGGCCGTACATTCTCAGGCAATTCTGTTATTTCGTCCCTGAAGTGAGCGAAATTAAGTTTTACATCATACCTGAAATTGCCCATTTTTTCGCCCTGGTAGCCAACCACAAGTTCCCAACCTTTATTACTTTTTGAAGCGCCATTTACTGTTTTATTTTGTCCTTCTCCTAAAGCTGATGCAACCGGCGGTGTAATTAGTATTCCCGTTGTCTTTCTACTGAAATAATCGAATGATCCATAAATCTTGCTTCGTAAGATGGAAAAATCAATACCTGTGTTTATTTCATCTGTAGTTTCCCATTTAAGGTCGGGGTTGGCTGCCTGTGTTTGAACAAAACCTGAAGGCAATGTACCCGTATTTGCACCTGACAAAGAGTAAGCAGTCCCTACATTATAGTACTGTTCAAAAAGACCTCCTCCTGAAATTTGGTATAGTGTTGGTCCATATCTTGTATCAAACAGTCCGAAACGTGACAAATCACCAATTTGCTGGTTACCAACACGACCTATACCGGCTCTCAGTTTTAATTCAGAGAAAAAAGAGCTCCCTTTCATAAAACCTTCTTTGTCTAATCTCCATCCTACAGAAGCAGCAGGGAAAATACCATACTGGTTGTTTGCCCCAAAACGTGATGAACCGTCACGGCGAACAGTAAGTGCGAGGAGGTATTTGTCCGCATGATTATAATCAACACGTCCAAACTGCGAAAACAACCTGTTTCCTGTTGATCCGCCTGTCACGTTTGTATTACCCGTAGCTGCGTTTAATGTAAAATACTCTTCCGTTTGAAGCGCAAAACCTTCTTTCCTGGTTGTTTGGAAATCCAGATCGGTTTTAACGTACTCTGTACCAACTAAAAACCTGAAACTATTATCCTCATTTAAGTTCCAATTGTAGCGTAACGTATTTGAAAATGTGAGACTTAAAAAACGGTTTTGATCGAAAGACAAGCTATTGGTAGTTCGCCTTAATGCACCTTCTTCAAAAGTCGGTGAAATGACCTTATTCAAAAAGTTGGAATTATCGGCACCGATATTAGACCTAAAAAATAAATTTTTGATCGGCTGAATTTCGGCGAATACGTTACCGAATATATTAACACGATTTGCATTGTTCCACCTTGCAAGGTATTGCATGTGCAGCGGATTATTTCTATCAGAATACCCGGCTCCTGATTCTCCTGCAAAAGTGACCCCATCTTTTTTATAAACAGGAATTGTAGGGGCCAAAGTAACCGCCAAAAATGTTGTAGCAGCGCTTCCCAGATCCCTTGCAGTTAATGTTTCATTTGAATTGGCTATGCGGATATTAGCACCAAACGTAGCTTTGTCATTAAAAGCCCGTGTCAATGTATTAATACTACCGCTATATCGTTCATACCCAGTGTACCTTAACATTCCTGTGTTCTTAAAATATTGCAGGTTTATTTCTAAAGAGGAATTTTTATTACCTGCTGACGCTGTTAAACTATTATTTGTAACTATACCTGTTTTATACATTACATCCTGCCAGTCTGTATTGCCTGCAGGAGTATTAGGGTCTCCACCAACGAAGGGTTTAACAGTTACGCCGTTTAAGACGGGGTTGTCAAAATTGTTATTCCAATCAAAACCATATATGTCGCCATAACCTAATGCCGGATCCTGCCTGTCGTTAACTGATGCCTGCCATAATGCTCTCCCCCGGTCCACTGAGTTTAACATTTTAAACCTCATTGATTTTTCTGACTGGGCTGAAAGACTGGTATTAAACTGTAGTTGTACTTTGCCACCTGTATTTCCACCGGTCCTGGTTGTTACAATGATTACGCCGTTAGAGGCGCGGGAGCCGTATATTGATGCAGCGGAAGCGTCTTTCAAAACCTGCACCGAAGCAATGTTTGCAGGATTTATATTTTGAAATACTTCCGGCCTTGTTGTAGGAATACCGTCGATCACATAAAGCGGATCGTTATTCCCCAGGGTATTGGCCCCGCGTATCAGTATTCTCCCGGTAGCTCCGTTAGGCGATCCATCCTTTTCTATATATAAACCGGCTACTCTACCCTGCAGCGCTTGTGCTGTATTGCCTGAAGTATTATTTTTAACAGCAGGTGTCATTTCTACAACTGCAACCGCACCGGTTAAATCCTGTTTTCTCTGAGTAGTATAACCTACAACAACTACATCGTTTAAGGTAGAACTAGCAGATTTTAAAGTTACAGTAACCTGATTTTGGTTAGTAACCTCCACTTCCTGCGTTTCAGATCCAACATATGAAACAACTAACGTATTTTTTCCATTGGGTATTGAAATAGTGAAGTTTCCGGCAGCATCTGTTTGTGTAGCTGTGGCCGATCCTTTTAGGGTAACTGTCGCACCTGCAATAGGAGCCTTCCGCTGGTCCTGGATTGTGCCGGTAATTCTTCTCTGTTGTGCCAACACTGTCATTGATATTAGGAGGCAGGTGAACAGATAGACAAGCTTTCGCATAAATGTGTATTTATTGGTTATAGAATTGTTTGTAATTTTTTTGATTTTCCAGAATTCATCAATTCTGTTATCTGAGATATTTCGTATTGTGGACAAGCACCCGACTGGGTTGCGATAAACGCTCCTATGCCTGATGCAAAATCAAGGGCATTTTCAATAGTATTTCCTTGTAGTAATTGAGCAAGAAAACCAGCAAGAAATGAGTCGCCGCTACCTATTGTATCTGCAACACTTACCTTATAACCTTTATGCCTGTAAAATTTACCCGCATCCAGTACCATCGCTCCATCGCCACCAAGTGTAACTATTATCTTACCTAAAGCAAAATGCTCCTGTACCAGTTTCATTCGGTCTTCAATACCGTCAAATCCGCTAAACCAACCGGTGATAAGTTCTAATTCAGCTTCATTCATTTTTAAGATATCTGCTCTTTGCAGTAAAGATTCAATGGAAGACCTGCTGTAGTGAGGCGGGCGCAGGTTAATATCCAACACTTTAGTCCTGGCTACATCAAGTAACTGGTATAAAGTATCCCGCGATGCTTTGTTGCGCGATGTAAGGCTTCCAAATACAAAAAAATCGGCTTGGCTTACAATGCCTGCATCTTCTTCTTTATATTCAGTATAATCCCATGCAGACGGGAATACAATATCGTATCGAACTTCCTGGTGGTCGTCTACATTTGCATAAACGAGGCCTGTGGGATAAGTATAATCTACCTGGAAATATTCTGTTGTTACTTCACTGTGCGAAAGAATATTTACCAGCTTTTCCCCATAGTCATCGGCTCCGATCTTTGTGATCAACGCCGGATTGATTCCAAGTTTTTTTAAATGATAAGCTACGTTCATGGGAGCTCCGCCGGGAAGCGCTCCGGTAGGTAGAATGTCCCAAAGCACTTCCCCAAAACACACAACCTGGTGTCGTGATGGTTCCATAAATTGTATTATTTAAGAATTAAAATTTTAGACTATTAATCTTTTTGTTACGAGCTGAAGAACTTTATTCAACATCGTTGTGTCACTCCCTTGTACCTTTTGTTGTTGTTCGTCTATCTGTTATTACCTAGAGTCGATTTTTAAAAGGCTGAATAAAGTGATGCAGTACAAGAGTGCGACGCAACGGAAGTTCAATATGGGTTACCAGGGCCGGCACCACAAAAAACTCGTGGGTTTCAGAAAGAAGTTTTATTTGAAAGATCTTAACAATCACAAATGCCCAAAACATGCGGGTATAAAGAGCCTAACCAGATTTGAACCTGGTGTAAAAAATTCAGCGTCAAAATTCAGGTTGGCTATAAATAATAATAGTAAAACTGCCGCTAATAGAACTTTGACAATACAACTATAGCCATTTAACGTAGTATCGTTTGCTGTTTCTGTATCCTTCTCTATAGCAGAGCGGAAAGGAGCAAAGACTTTTAAGACTGTAATTACGGCAGAAGATCTTATAGTAAGGATCTTATTTTGTAGAAGTGCTGGAGTTGGAATACATCCATTTCGTACGTTCATTATGCAAGCAATTTTCATCCAAACTAGCGTATTGCATATGTAACGCTTTCTGTTTTTGTATCAAAAGTTATTGATTTCAAAAAAACTATTTTATTTATTAAGATAATTGACACACAACCGATAATAAATGATTATAATAATTATTTAAAAACAAACTTTAGGTTTTGTAGCATGTTCTTTAGATACTGTTCCATCTGAAATCACAATTTTTAACAGGACGCTACTACAAAATTGTCAATTCAGAAAACTGTCACTAAATTTAACCTTCAAATCGAACTCATTCAATACGATTGTTAGACCGGATGCTATTATGTCAGCTTCTTTAAGAAACTCATTCTTCATTATTCTTTCAATATTGGCAATTGGAATTGGGGCTTGCAACTTTAAAAACAAGCCGAAACAATACCTGATCGGATTTTCGCAGTGCGTAGAATCGGATCTGTGGAGAAAAACAATGTTGGAGGAAATGAAACGGGAACTTTCATTTTACCCTAATGTAACCTTTACTTATAGAGAAGCAGACGGGAACAGCGAAAAACAGATAAAACAGGTAAAAGAACTTTTAAGCGAACGCGTAGACATTTTAATTATTTCGCCAAATGAGGCAGAACCCCTTACGCCAATTGTTGAAGAAGCATATAATGGCGGAACACCTGTAATTGTAGTTGACAGAAAAGTGTTGTCCCCCTTATTTAATGCTTATGTTGGAGCAGATAATTACCAGATAGGTAAACTGGCGGGCCAATACGCTGTAAATTTATTGAAGGGGAAAGGCAAAATATTGGAAATAACAGGACTACCAAAATCTACCCCGGCAATAGAGCGTGACAGAGGTTTTTCGAAAGCTATAAAAGATCAACCATCATTACAGATAGTTGAAAAAGTAAACGGGGAATGGTATAAACAAAGGACCAAGGATCAACTTGCGTTTTTAGCAGATAAATACAAAGATGTTAGTTTAGTTTTTGCTCAAAACGACATGATGGCTTCCGGAGTTTATGAGGTATTTACAAATAAAGGGTTGGCTGTACCCAAAATTATTGGTGTAGATGGTTTACCTGGTAATGCAGCGGGAATGCAGTTTGTTGCAGATAAAATGATCACTGCAACAATGTTATATCCGACTGGCGGTGAGGAAGCCATCAGGACAGCAATGAAGATCCTCAATAAAGAAGAGTATAAGAAGGAAAATATATTACAAACCACTGTTCTCGATTCTACCAACGTTAGAATAATGCAGTTGCAGGCAAGTAAAGTAGCAAGCCAACAGCAGTCAATTGAGCGGCAGCAACAAATGCTTGAGGAACAGCAGAAAATTTATAAGAGCCAGACTACCTCATTATACATCCTGGTATTTCTACTTGTGCTTGCAGTCGCCTTAGGAGGATTTTTACTGTATTCTCTTCAGCTGAACCGGAAAATAAATAAGAAGCTTCAATTACAAAACCTTGAAATTTCTGATCAAAAAAACCAGTTGATAGAGATGTCTGCGAGGGCACAGGCGGCAAATGAAGCTAAAGTAAATTTCTTCACTAATATTTCGCATGAGTTTCGAACTCCATTAACCTTAATATTGGCGCCTTTAGAAGAATTATTAAACGGTGGAAAAAACCAGCAAAATTTATCCCGTAACCTTAACCTGATACATAAAAACGTGATTCGTCTTTTACGACTGATGAATCAGTTGATGGACTTTAGAAAAATAGAGGTCGATAAAATGCGGTTACGCGCTTCAGAAAACGATTTGATTGCTTTTGTTTCAGAAATAATGCACTCGTATCAAAGTATTGCAAATAAAAGAAATATAGATCTGAGGATGATAACAAATGAGCGGCGGATGAATGTTTGGTTTGATGTGAACATGTTAGACAAGGTCATTTTCAATTTGCTCTCAAATGCGTTTAAATTTACAAAGGATAACGGATTTGTACATTTATATATTAACACAACAGACGATGGTAAGAACGCTACTATAAAAGTTCAGGATAATGGAATAGGTATGGCGGAAGATGTGGTTAAAAATATCTTTAGCATTTTTTACCAGGGAGAGTATGAGAATCACAAGGGTTCGGGACTGGGACTCGCTCTATCGAAAGAGTTGATAAAATTACATAAGGGATCAATATCTGCTAAAAGTGAGAAGTGGAAAGGGACGGTCTTCGAAATCTCTCTGCCATTGGGCAAGGAACACCTGGAAAAACAAGACATGGTTGAAAGGGTAACTTCTCCTTTAGTTGACTATGAAGATGAAAAAGTATATACCACTGACCTTGAGGTAAGACAAACACCGAATAGCGATATTGAAGGTATTAAAAAAGAAAAAGAATACTCGATCTTAATAATTGAAGACAATGCCGACCTTAGGGAATTTCTTAAAAACAGGTTAGCCACTGAATACGAAGTACTGGAAGCTGAAAACGGATCCAGCGGTCTACAACAAAGTTTTGATACCGTTCCAGACCTGATCATCTCAGATATCGTTATCCCCGAACAAGATGGAATGTCTTTGGTAAATATTTTTAAAACAGATATTCGCACATCTCACATTCCCATTATTCTTTTAACCGGTAAAGCTAATATCGAACACCAGATAGAAGGCATGAAAAACATGGCTGACGCTTATATTACCAAACCGTTTAACGTTCAGTTCCTGGAAGAAACTATTAAAAGTCTTTTGTCGAACAGGGCAAGGTTGAAAGAACATTTTACGTCTGAGTTACCGTCAAATTTAAAAACACAAACTGTTGGCAAAATTGATAGAAAGTTTGTAAGCGAATTTACTTCACTGGTTGAAAGCAATATTTCTAATGAAGAATTTAGCGTTGAAGAAATTTGCAAAATAATGGGCATATCAAGGGTTCAACTTTATAGAAAGGTGAAAGCACTAATGAACGTTAACGTTAATGATTACATTTTAAATACAAGACTACAGAAAGCGAAATACTTCTTGCAACATGAAGAGTTAAGCATAAGTGAGATTTCATATAAAGTTGGCTTCTCCTCCCCTGCTTATTTCTCAACAGTATTTAAATCGAAGTTTGGTGTGTCGCCTAAAACTTTTAAAGAAAAATAGTTTGATTGATAATTTCAAAAAAGATACGAGACGTTCACTAATCTTATTTTTTTAGCCAGTAGTAAATTTGCTTATCACTTTGTGTCTCCATTTTTATGAGTCCTTGCTGGTGTAAATGATTTAAGGTCTCAGTTGTTTCCATGTTTAATTCGGCTACACCTTCCTCAGCCGCCGTTCCCTGCAATTCCATTATTTCCATGGCTATTTCATCTGCCGTTGCTTTAGATAATAAAGACAAAACATATAATACTTTTTCACTTAGCGACAAATTTCCGGAATAACTATCGGGAACGTTCATAAGGCGATTTTTAAAATTATAAGTATTGATGCAGTACCAGGTAAAATTAAAATAATTAAGCGATTAATGCTGTTAACGAATTAGGGCAAATGCTGAAGTCAAAGGGGCAATAACAATCTGTTCGGTAACAACTAAAAGAAAGGGACAGGTGAGCAAACATGGTTGTATAGATAACAAAAGGACAAAAGAATACAACAAGAAGCAAATACATAACACAAAAAAGCCCCTCTGCTATTCGCAGAGAGGCTTTTATTTTGTCTCCCGCCGAGGCGGGATTAGAAGTTTTATACAGTTTCATGCACATCGTTCCTAAATACCACAACTCCATCAAACACATCTACCAACACTGGTCTGTTTTTATCAACCTCTCCTGACAATATTTTTTTACTCAACTGGTTAACCACTTCTTTCTGAATAAGACGTTTTAGAGGTCTTGCACCAAATTGAGGGTTGTAACCATTTTTAGCAAGATAGTCAACAGCATAATCGGAGAACTCCAAATGAATTCCGCTGTTTTGCTCTACCAGCTTCTTAAGGTTCTCAAGCTGAATACGAATAATACCTCTTATCTCTTTCCTCATCAACGGCTGGAACATGATCACCTCATCTATCCTGTTCAAAAATTCAGGACGGATGGTTTGTTTCAACAGATCCATCACGGCTTCTTTGGCAGTTTCTACAACCTCTTCTTTATTGTATTCATCCACATTTTCAAAAGCATCCTGAATAATTTGGCTACCCATGTTGCTGGTCATGATGATGATAGTGTTCTTAAAGTTCACTACGCGACCTTTGTTATCGGTTAAGCGACCATCATCCAATACCTGTAGCAACACGTTGTACACATCAGGGTGAGCTTTTTCGATCTCATCAAGTAATACCACGCTATACGGCTTACGACGTACAGCTTCAGTTAACTGACCGCCTTCATCGTATCCAACATATCCCGGAGGCGCACCAACTAAACGGCTCACACTATGTTTTTCCTGGTACTCACTCATATCAATACGAGTCATCATGCTCTCATCGTCAAACAAGTAATCGGCAAGGGCTTTTGCAAGCTCGGTTTTACCAACCCCGGTTGTACCCAGGAATATAAATGAACCAATAGGACGTTTAGGATCTTGCAAACCGGCACGGCTTCTGCGAATAGCATCAGATACAGCTTCAATTGCTTCCTCCTGTCCCACTACCCTCTTATGCAATTCATCTTCAAGGTGAAGCAATTTTTCCCTTTCGCTCTGCATCATTTTAGTTACAGGTATACCGGTAGCTCTTGCCACATTCTCAGCTATGTCCTCAGCATCCACTTCTTCTTTCAATAAGCGCTTATTTTCGCTTATTTCATCCAGCTTCTGAGAATATTCGGCTATAATTCTTTCCTGTTCCTGAACTTTACCGTAACGTATCTCAGCTACACGTCCATATTCACCATTACGTTCAGCTTGCTCAGCTTGTTGTTTAAGGTTTTCTATTTCAGATTTAGCTGTTTGTATTTTTTCAACAATCTCTTTTTCCTGCTGCCATTTAGCTTTTAAGGTATCTCGCTCTAGACTTAATGTGCTGATATCAAGAGCCAACTGTTTCAGCTTATCCTCATCATTTTCACGTTTGATAGCCTCGCGCTCGATCTCTAACTGGCGAATCTTTCTTTCCAATTCATCCAGTTCTTCGGGCATACTATTCATTTCAAGGCGGAGTTTAGCAGCGCTTTCGTCAATAAGGTCAATAGCCTTATCTGGTAAAAAACGGTCTGTTATGTAACGGGTACTTAATTCTACCGCAGCAATAATGGCTTCGTCTTTAATACGAACATGGTGGTGAGTTTCGTAGCGATCTTTCAATCCGCGAAGAATTGAAATGGCATCTTCCATACTAGGCTCGTCTATCATCACCTTTTGGAAACGGCGCTCCAAAGCCTTGTCTTTCTCAAAATACTTCTGGTATTCGTTCAAGGTGGTAGCACCAATTGCTCTCAACTCACCTCTTGCCAAGGCCGGTTTCAAAATATTGGCAGCATCCATAGCGCCTTCCCCACCACCGGCACCAACAAGTGTGTGTATCTCATCAATGAAAAGTATTATTTCCCCTTCACTTTCTGCAACTTCTTTTACCACACTTTTCAAACGCTCTTCAAATTCACCTTTGTATTTAGCACCGGCAATCAGTTGTCCCATATCCAAAGCAAATATTACTTTGCTCTTCAGGTTTTCAGGAACGTCACCGTTTACAATACGATGTGCCAAACCTTCGGCAATTGCAGTTTTACCAACACCAGGCTCACCAACCAGAATAGGGTTGTTTTTGCTACGGCGCGATAAAATGTGAAGTGTACGGCGAATCTCATCATCACGACCAATTACAGGATCCAGCTTCCCATCACGAGCCATGTCGTTTAGGTTACGGGCATATTTCTGAAGGGCGTTGTATTGCTGAGATGAAGTCTGTGAGTTAACTGTTGAGCCTTTGCGCAAGTCGTTAATAGCTGCTTTCACACCCTTTTCGGTTGCACCAGCATCTTTAAGCAATCTTGCCATATCATCGCTTCCCATTAAAATAGCAAGCAATAAATGTTCAACGCTTACAAACTCATCTTTAAAATCTTTTATTACGCTGTTTGCGCGTAATAAAGCATTATTTAGTTCACGACTAATGCTTTGTGCTGGTTCAGTACCAGACACTTTTGGTAATTTATTTATCGATTCATCCACCCGGGTTTTTACAAAAGCAACATTTACGTTGTTCTTCTTAAGTAAAAACTCAACCGGACTATTTTCATCATCCAACAAAGCCTTCAACACATGGTTAGTTTCAATATTGGGGTTACCGTTATTGAACGCTACCTGCTGCGCCTGCTGGATGATCTCCTGAGACTTTATGGTATAGTTATTAAGGTTCATAATTAAATAATATTTTAGTTTCTTAGTTGGTTAGCTTTTGTAATTCTGTTCAACATCGTTGTGTCACTCACTTGTACCGTTGTCATTCTACTCGCCTTTTCCGTTTGCTGTTGTTTGAACTTCCTGGTCAGTAACACAACCCATTTTTTAAAATCTATTACTTATCATCAAATCATAATCCAAGCATAAAACAAAGAAACAATGACAGTAATTTTTAAAGCTAACTGACTGAAAGTCATAGAAAGAGAAGCGCTTGTGAAAATTTTTCATACTGCTTTTTGCGCCTCTTAGAATATGTGTGATAAAGCATAAATCGTTGAAAATGTTCAACACGCTTTAATAGAAAACAAGATTCAACTTTTAGGAATGTTTTTAAAGTTTTACTCTAATTTGTAAAAAAATAAAATGCTTTGTCTATGAAGTTAATAATCCGGGTGACGCTATTAATTATTGCTGTTATTATAACCCAAATTGCCTTGGCTCAAAAATCTTTAAAACCAGGCACAACAACTATAATTTTGTTGCGGCATGCGGAAAAAGATACTATAAATGGACAAGATCCACCTTTGTCTGCAATGGGGAAGAAACGCGCAAAACGGCTAGCAAAACAATTTCCAAAGGTTTCGCCTAATGCATTTTATTCAACAAATTTTATAAGAACAAAGGAAACAGTTACGCCATGGTCAAAGCTTGCAGGTAAGCAAATTAAAATTTATGATGCAGCGAAACAGCCGGAGTTTGCAAGTATGCTGACAAAACAGAAAGGAAAAACCATAGTAGTTGTCGGACATTCCAATACAATTCCTCAACTTGTTAACCTGATTATTGGTAAAGACAAATACAGTCCTTTGCCTGACGCAGAATACTCTAAAATATTTATTGTAACTATTAAAAATGGCAAAGCAGAAGATAAATTGATTACATATTAAATTTCACTAAGAAGGTGTTTACTTAAATAGTTACATCACCTTCTGTTATTAACGACTAGGCAGAATACATAATAAAAAAGCTGCTCTTTTTGAAGCAGCTTTTTTTAATCGTTTTAAATTACATCTCTATTGAGAATTTTTATCGATTAACTGATCCTCCGTAACATAATGTCTTTTACCCTTTTTATCTATCCAATAATACTTTGCCTCATCGTTGATATAAACAGTCCTACCGTTTGGAGCAGTTTTACCTTCGTACGTTTTATCTACAACTTTGGAAGCGCCCTTTGATGCTAATTCGGCTGTTTTTTGACCTGCTTTTTTAGCGCCTTTTCCAATAGCCTTTCCTGTTTTTTTGGCTCCGTCCTTTATTTTTTGTCCTGTACTTTTATCCTCCTGCGCATGGGCAATCATTGCAAACGACATAAAAACTGACAATAAAAAAACTGATATTTTTTTCATAGCTTTTATAATTGATTATAAAATAAGAGTTTATACCATTGCTCATCTGCTAAAACAGTGCCACATGCTGCCTAGCTAAATATAAAAAGCCGCACTAATCACGGTCAAAAAAACTTAAGGTTCATTTGAAAACGGCTCGAACCTATCAACCTTGACACTAGCTAAACAAACAAAACCTGAAGTTTGTTCTCCAGGCTCTTGTAATATTATAAAGTAGAAACTAATGTCTGTAAATGTTCCTCAAAGATGTGCTGCCGAACGGAGCGTCGCAACGATGTCTCTTTATCTTGATAAGGCCGGTAACATAATCTCTTCTTTTTATTATCTAGCGGCCTGCACTCCTTCCGAGGTCATAACAATTTTTTTTATAGTACCGTCTTTGTTGTAATTTAAGTAGTCAATACAGACAGAGCGGTGAAAGCTGCTACCTTCTGTTGGCAGTGAACCATTGTGATAAATAAAATACGACTTGCCTTTAAAATCGATGATGGATTGATGATTCGTATTTGAGTTGCCCGCCACCTCGTTAATTATTCCTTTGTACACCCACGGTCCCGTAATACTGCGGCTCATTGCATAAACGATCTTTTCGGGAAATAACGATGCATAAGAAAGGTAATACCAACCATTGCGTTTGTGTATATACGGCGCTTCAGTATAATTCGGCAGGTCAAAAGTTCTTATCGGTCCGTCAAGCTCTATCATGTTTTCTTTGAGCTTCGCATAATAACATTTAGTGTTGCCCCAAATAAGATATGCCTGACCATCGTCTTCGATATACACAGTTGGGTCAATGTCGTCCCAGGAAATTTTTGTATCGGTGGTCATATCATTTGTAATAAGCGCTTTGCCTATAGCATCTTTAAAAGGTCCGGTTGGACTATCAGAAACGCCTACTCCTATTGCCTTACCCGGAATTGTTTTATGTGAAATGGCTGCGTACCAGTAAAACTTCCCATTGCGTTCTATAACTTGTCCCGCCCATGCGTCATCTTCTGCCCATTTAAAATCTTTGACTGACATAGGTGAGGGATGTTCTTTCCAGTTAACCATGTCGGTAGATGAGAAACACAACCAATCGTGCATAATATAGGTTTCTTTACGGGGAGGTGCTTCATCGTGTCCGGTATACAAATAAACAGTACCGTTATAAACCATGGCAGCAGGATCGGCGGTGTATTTATTTTTAATGATGGGGTTTCGTGGTGGAACAGTAGGATCAACAGTCTGGGTAGCAGCAGTTGAAGCAGTCTTGCAAGACGAAAAAAGGACAAGTTGCGTAAAAATAGAGCCTGAAAGCAAACTAAGAGCAAACAGGGTTTTGCCTTTAAGATTCATTGTAAGGATTTTTAAAGCTAATATTTTAGTTTATGCCTTAATTATACCTAATTATGGCAAGCAGAGGTGAAAATATAGTTTTTAGATGAAATAAAAATACATGTGGAAAAAATAAGTGTAATAAAAACACTTAAAGTTAAAAAGAGCCTTGCATATGCTGTAAATACTGCTTGTGAATTTTGGTAGAGATATGCGAGTTCAATTAAAAGATGATACTGAAAATAGGTTGTAAAATATATCGGGATGCTTAACAAATTGTTTGTAAACCAACGGTTTTAGAAACTATCTGATATTTATTGAAAACGAAATTAAAAATTACAATTATGAAAAAAGTTTTTACGCTATTTTTTGTTTTAGGCTTTTTTTCAACAGCTTTCGCGCAAGAAAGACGATATGATAATAAAGATAAAAATCATGATTATACATATAACAACCCAAACCCAAGAGGAAGTGGATATGATGACAGAGGAGGCTATAAAAATCCAAATAACCAAAACTTTTTTTCTGCTATAAGGCAAAGAGATGAAGAAATAAGAAGGATAAATTTTGATTTTGACAGAAGAGTAGCTGACGTTCAAAGAGACCGGTTTTTAAGGGCGTCACAAGTAAACAGGCAGGTAAGTAAACTGGAAAAAGAAAGAAGAAAACAACTTGAACAGGTTTATAAAAAATACGACAACAGCAGAAATAAATATAGTGATAAGGATTTCAACAGGAGACATTAAAAACTTATGGTTTCAAAAAAAGCTTCGCAATTGCGAGGCTTTTTTTTATTAAATTTTTCACCTGCTGTCAATTTGTAACAATGTCTCCTTACCTAAATTAATAAGTAAGAATTCACTATACTGCAAAAAACGAAAAAAAAGAAATATGGTTTATGTGATTTAAGAAGCAATATTTGCATTCACTTTACTGCATTAATAGCGGGTTATATTCATAGTTGGAAACTAGTATGAAATTTAAAAAGAAATTTATTTTTTTTGGTGGACTGATCTTAATTGGTAATCCATTATGGGCGCAACAGGCAGAACTAGACCCTGTAACAATAACGGCAACATTAAATCCCGTTTCGGCTTCTTCTACAGGGCGAAACATAACAGTTATAAAAGGAGATCAATTTTCAAAACTGCCGGTAAATTCAATTGATGAGCTTTTACGATACGTGCCCGGTTTAGAAGTGCAAATGCGCGGACCAATGGGCTCGCAAAGTGACATTGTTTTACGCGGAGGTACTTTTCACCAGGTATTGGTTATTTTAGATGGTGTTCGCATTAATGATCCTAATTCAGGTCACTTCAATAGTTATATTCCTATTGCACCTGCAGAAATTGACCGTATTGAAATATTAAAAGGCGCTTCATCGGCAATATATGGATCGGAAGCTGTTGGCGGAGTAATTCAAATTATTACTAAAAGTTTTGCAGCTAAGAGAGACCAAACATCGAAGCAGTTAACTGTACAGGGCACAGCAGGAGAATACGGACTTTTGAATGGGCAAATAGGTGGGTCTTTTCAAAGTGGTGGAACCGCTGTTGCGGGGGGATTGATCACCAACAATGCATCGGGGCAGCCTCAAAGAGGCACTCATGGATATTTACATAATACAACTGCTTCAGTTTCGATAAATCAATTTTTAAACAAGTATTGGAGTATAGGGTTGAGATCTGCTTATGACAGCAGAGATTTTGCAGCTCAAAATTTCTATACATCTTTTGCTTCTGACACTGCTACCGAAAAAGTTACCACCTTTTGGAATCAGGTTTCTCTTGCTTATGAGAAAGACAAACAATCATTTTCTTTTGATGTGGGATATAAACAGGTAAACGACCAATACAAATACAACACTGTAGCATCTGCTAATAATAATGAGAGTAACTTATTACAGGCATTGGCTGTTTACAAATGGTCCGCAGGCGAAAAAACTACGTTGACGACCGGAGCGCAATGGATGAACAAAGACATTAGTTCGAATGATCGCGGGAACCATAATATAGACCAGGCAGGAGCTTTTGTAATTGTAAACCAGCTTGTAGGCGAACGATTTAATGTAAACCCGGCTGCGCGGGTTGAGTACAATGAGAGAAGCGGATGGCAATTAGTGCCACAGATAAATTTGTCTTATAAATTGCCTTACTGGCAACTACGCGCAAGCGCAGGAAAAACCACAAGGGATCCCGACTTTACTGAAAGGTTCAACAACTACAACAAGCCATTGGTAACAAGCGGCAGTATAGGAAATCCTGATCTTCATCCTGAAAAATCTTTCAGTTATGAAGCTGGTGCCGACTTTTATGGTATAAAGAATATAAAAGTTGCCGCTACATTTTTTCAACAAAGATTTTCCCAATTGATTGATTATGTAACAACTCCCTATACAGAAATGCCCAGGAAAGAAAACCTTTCACCTACCGGCACTTATGCATTAGCCAGAAATATTGCTAAAGTAAATTCTACCGGGGTTGAAACAGATATTCAGTACAATAAACAGATCAGCAATAGCCAGCAGATATGGGCAACGTTAGGATTTACCTGGATAGACAGTAAAAGTGATGGGACCTCACCGTCGTTTTACATTTCATCGCATGCAAAGTTCCTGACCAACTTTAATGTACAATATGCTTTAGGCAAATTTTCAATAAGCGTTAATGGATTGTACAAACAGCGTAATCCGCAAAAATCTGCTCCAATTAACGCTACAATCAGTAAAGAATATTTTGTATTAAATGGTATGTTGCAGGCATTCGTTTATAAAAACAAGGTAAGTTTATTTAGCCAGTTAGATAATATATTTAACGAACAATATAGTGATCTTTTAGGCTCGAAAATGCCCGGAAGATGGCTAATGGGTGGATTTAAAATAAAGCTTTAATAAGACATAAAAATTTAAAAAACGTACATAAAAAAACCTTCCGGCTTTGCCGGAAGGTTTTTAGTTATAATTAGATTCTTATTGCTTCTTCTCGCCTGCTTTTTTCCCTTGAGCACCGCCTGAAACACCTCCGCCAACTCTTGATCCGGAGCCTGCTCCGTGTATGCCACTTGCTGAACTGGAATCACCTCTCGGACCTCCACCCAAATCAGTTGTATCCAGGTTACGGTTTTGTATGTCAGACGTATTCATGTCCTTCGCCTGGCTGCTCATGGTAGTTGTATCTTTAAGATCTTCTGATGAGTTATAATCATTACTTTCTGCACCGCCGCAAGCGGTAAAAGCAGCTATTGTAACTATTGCCAATAATCTTTTCATCGTAGGTATTTTAAGTATATTGAATATAAAAAAGCAACAACAGATGTTTTTTATACATTCTCCATAATGCAATTCCTTTGCCAGCTACTTCTTTCTAAAAAATATCCTTACAGGCACACCTTTAAAGTTGAAATTCTGTCTCAACTGGTTCTCAAGGTAATTCTTATAAGGGTTTTTTATATCCTCAGGGTAATTGGTAAAAAATGCAAAAGACGGCACATGTGTTGGCAACTGGGTAACATACTTTATTGATACCGGGTTACCTCGTACTACAGGTGCATGGTATGCCTGGATTGCTTTAAGCATTACATCATTCAGTTGCGATGTAGGTACCCGGCGTGTTTTATTTTCGTACACTTCAAGCGCAGCTTCCATTGCCTTCATAATACGTGTCTTGTCTTTTACTGATATAAAAACAATAGGCACATCCGTAAAAGGAGCTAATTTTTCTTTCAACTGCTTCTCATAATCCCTGGCGGTATTGGTTTCTTTTTCAACCAGGTCCCATTTATTTACCAGTATTGCAACACCCTTACCTTTTTTAACGGCAAGGCTAAAAATATTAAGATCCTGGGCAGTTATACCTTTAGATGCGTCAAGCAGCAGAAGGCAAACATCAGCCTCGTCCATTGCCTTTATAGCACGAATTACACTGTAAAATTCAAGGTCTTCATTCACCTTAGTTTTACGTCTTATGCCTGCCGTATCTATCAGGATAAACTCTTTCTGAAACAGGTTATAATGTGTATGTATAGTGTCGCGTGTAGTACCTGCAATATCACTCACAATGGTTCGCTCCTGCCCTACCAGCGCATTCAACAGCGATGATTTACCCACATTTGGCTGACCAATAATAGCAAACTTTGGAATTTCATTTTTCTCGGCTGTATCAGATGCTTCATCTGTAATAAGCTCGGCAATTGCATCCAGTATTTCACCCGTTCCGCTACCGCTTACGCTGCTAATAAAAAATATGTTATCGAAACCAAGGCTATAAAATTCAGTTGCCTCCAGCAAGCGATCACTGTTATCAACCTTGTTTACGCATAAAAAAACAGGTTTAGTTGTACGTCTTAAAAGGTCAGCAACCGATTGGTCAAGGTCTGTTATGCCCGTAGTTGCATCAACCATAAATATCAAAGCATTTGCTTCTTCAATGGCTATCTTTACCTGTTTGCGAATTTCTGTCTCAAATATATCAGACGATCCGGCAACAAATCCTCCGGTATCAATTACGTTAAACGTTTTGCCAATCCACTCAGCCACTCCATATTGACGGTCGCGGGTAACTCCGCTAACGTTGTCAACAATTGCCTTGCGCTGCTCAAGAAGGCGATTAAAAAAAGTGCTCTTGCCCACATTCGGGCGTCCAACTATTGCTACTGTAAAACTCATATTACCCAAAACCCCTAAAGGGAATTTTTTAATTGCTTTTCCAATAAAGAAAAAGCTTTCTTAATTAATTTATTTACTATCCTCATTGTTATTAGACTGGCTTTTATCTCATTTTTGTAACAAGTAGGTGTCACTATTCTTTAGAGAATTATTTTTGTTTCCGACAGAAGGTCTTCCATCAACATCGTTGTGTCACTCACTTGTACTGTTAGTTCTTTAGTCTGCAATGAAGCGACGCAACAATGAAACAATTTAACCATACAACAATCTGACAAGGAAACGATTCAACAATTTAGCCATTCAACAATCTAACAATTCAACAATCAACATTACCCGTTATACCCATACTCCCTCAA
>Ga0181463_1000055_pt1 | contig 20441 bp, 21 predicted proteins | sample InSIn1gowninarea_FD_119071 | JGI IMG/M metagenome (GOLD analysis project Ga0181463, IMG submission 119071) | Clean room microbial communities from NASA Spacecraft Assembly Facility at Jet Propulsion Laboratory, Pasadena, California, USA -... ... | reverse complement strand
TATCGGCAAAACTTACTTTATATTCAAATCCAACTCCGCTTAACGGCGACCTGGTTCATGCTAATGCAGGTACCAATAACTCGATGGTAATAAAGCGCGTAATTTCTGATTGGACTAATTCTTTAACCTGGTATAACCAACCATTTACTGATGATGCCGGCCAGATTGATATTCCTCATACCGATCAATCATTTTTAGACCTTGCAAATATTGACGTTACCAATATGGTGAAAGCCATGCTTCCAAATGCTAACTATGGTTTTTTAATTAAACTTCAAAATGAAGCTGCTTATAATTCCAGGAACTTTTGCTCAAGTAAATATTCCGATGCCAGCAAACACCCGAAGCTAGAAGTGCAGTACATAAAATAAGTGCGACTGCACAAGGCGGCGTACGACGACTAATATATTGAGTACACGCATCACGTGTATTAGTTAAATTAGGAAAATGGACAACAAGAATTGCGAATGAAGAAATAAGGAAACCAAGAAGTTTACCACAATTGATTAGCGCAAAAGATAAGAGTTGACAGTGATAACATAAATGGCCCTACATAGCTGTCAGTGTCATTATTTTTACAGTTTTTAAACCTTGAGGACTTTGGTCATAATTCGACTCTGGGTCATTTTGCTTGTCATCACAAAGCTACTGATGCCCGCAATGCGACGCAAGGATGACGCCATAAAAACAACTGCCGGTTATCTAATGAAGAAATTAAAAAAAGATCTAAAAACCCTAGGGACAAGCTGTGAAATTCTGACTTTTATTGTTCCAAATAAGTGCGGCGTCCTATCGGGCTCATCTATTGGCGACTTGTAAAAAAGACCGGAGCGTTAAACGTATGATTGGGGTTCAGGTTATATCTGCTTCTGGCTTTCCTGGTTGCTTGCAAGTTCAATTTGTCTCTCAACAAAATTCTCTATATGTTCCTGAAAGTTATCACAGCAGGTAGTGATAATAATGACGTCTGATTCTATTTTTAATAATGGCGCCTTTTTATGCCTGATACATCTAAAAACCTCAGCTTTCTTACAAATACTTTCTAAATTAATATTGATTGCCATGGTCTACTTATTTCATGAAAACAGGCTTAAACTAAACGTTTAGTTTTCGCGCATTTTACAATGTGAACTAACGTATTCTCATGTACAATATGGAAACGGGAAAGCCGCTAAATCAAATTTAAACAAAAAAGCCCCAACCCATGCACAAATGAGAGGGGCTGAGGCAAAGAGAGCTGTGGAAGAAGGGCTCGAACCTTCACGAGGTAGTTAGCTAAAGTGCAATGTTGTGGTGGTCAACCCCAGTCTTTCTTGCGAAAGGCATTACGCTTCGTTTATCCCATGATCCTCACCCCCGAGACAAGAGGGCATGTCTGCCAAAAATTTCATCACTCCACAGTATTAAAAAGAGCTTATTTTAATAATCTTTTACAGGTATATGACGACAATCGTGTTTGTCTGGTTTTCAAAGGTATTGGACCTTAGTTTTTCAAAACTGCTATTTAAGTTTAACATGTCACCTTTACAGTTTCCATTATAAACTTTATTTCAGCAGCTAGTATTTGCTGTAGGGGGAGGGGTCGAACCTCCACGAGGCAGTTAGCTTAAACGCAAAGTTTAGTGGTCAACCCTGGTCGGCCGAACGCAAGGAACAGTCGGCTCTACGCTTAAATTTATCCCGTAATCCTCACCCCCGAGACAAGAGGGCATGTCTGCCAAAAATTTCATCACCCCACAGTATATCAAGACATCCGCTTCAATGAACTTCGATGATGCAATATTACGCCAAATTCTTCTTTTATTACAAATTATTCAAGTATTATTTTACATATTTAGAAATTATTCACATATTTGTATAGATAGTTAGATAATTTGAAATAGAAGAATAAAAAATGGCCACTAAATTAAATCTTGACAAACTGGATTACGAGATAATTTATGAAATGATGGAAACAGCAGAGATTTCGTACGCTGACCTGGGTAAAAAATTATTTGTTTCCGGCGGCACCATTCATGTGAGAATAAAAAAGCTGCAGGAAATGGGCGTTGTAAAAGGAACCCGATTGAATGTTGACCTGAAAGCGATGGGTTATGATGTTATTGCTTTTATTGGCATTTACCTTGAGAAAAGCTCGCTTTATGACGAAGTTGTAAAAGAACTAAAAAAGATACCCGAAATTGTAAGGCTAAACTATACCACAGGCAATTACAGTATGTGGGCTGAGATCGTATGTAAAGATATAGGGCAACTACGTCATATTTTACACGACGAGCTACAGAAAATAAAAGGAATTGAAAGAACCGAAACATTTATCTCTCTTGAGGAGAGTTTTAGCCGAAACGTGGTTGTAACGAATAGTTGAGTTTTTTCGGTCCTGCGTTGCAAGCAGCAATCTTGGGGCAAGCATATGTCTGACTTACTTGCAAAAAAATCATTGTTAGTTGAGGCGCCAAATGACGTCCATCCGATCGAAATTGAAGCCAAGGAAGTAAACGAATTACTCTTTTTGCCACTATTGGATTGCTTAGCACAACCGTTGTACTAATGTGGAACGCTTTTTATACTCTATCGGTACATAATATTTCAAATAAAAATCTAACAGTATGAATGAGATAGTAGAACGTTTAACCCAGCAGGCTGGCCTTAGCCCCGAGCAGGCTCAAAAAGCAGTGCAGACCATTGCAGATTTTGTAAAAGAAAAATTTCCCATGCTTGGCGGAGCAGTAGATCAAATATTTACTTCAGGAGGTTCGGGTGGCTCAGACTCTGGTTCTGGCTTCGGTGGATTTGGTGGATTTGGGCAATAACAATAAATCTCTAAAAAAAGCGGCTGCATTTAATTTGCAGCCGCTTTTTTTATAATTCAGGCCGTCACTATTTTAATACTTCCCGCGCAATTACGATCTTTTGAATTTCACTCGTTCCCTCGCCGATCGTACAAAGCTTCGAGTCGCGGTAAAACTTTTCTACCGGAAAATCTTTTGTATACCCATATCCGCCAAAAATTTGTACTGCATCGGTAGAGACTTTAACGGCAACTTCACTCGCATAGTACTTTGCCATTGCAGCTTCTTTTGTCATTGGCACTCCTCTCATTTTCAGATCGCAAGCTTGTTGGGTAAGCAGCTCTGCCGCAGCAATTTCTGTAGCCATATCTGCCAGCTTGAAGCTAATTCCCTGGAAACTGGAAATTGGTTTATCAAATTGGTGACGTTCTTTTGAATAATTTACCGCCGCTTCAAAAGCTCCTTTTGCAATCCCAAGGCTTAAAGCAGCAATCGAAATTCTGCCGCCATCCAATACTTTCAAAGCCTGCCTGAAACCATCTCCCACTTCACCGAGTCTTTGGGCATCACTGATCCGACAGTTGTCAAATATCATTTCCGATGTTTCACTTGCTCGCATTCCCAGCTTATTTTCTTTTTTGCCGCCTGAAAATCCTGGTGTTCCTCTCTCAACAATAAATGCTGTGCTGTTACCGCTGGTTCTCGGTTCCCCGGTGCGTGCAATTACGACTGCCACATTTGCTGAAATACCATGTGTAATCCAGTTTTTAGTACCGTTAAGGATCCAATCTTCGCCTTCACGCATAGCGGTTGTTTTCATATTCGCAGCATCGCTACCGGTGTTGGCTTCGGTAAGTCCCCATGCTCCTATAAATTCGCCGCTAGCGAGTCGTGGCAAATACTTTCTCTTTTGCTCCTCATTTCCAAAGAGCATTATGTGCCCGGTACAAAGAGAATTGTGGGCAGCAACACTAAGACCAATTGAACCACAGACTTTAGATATTTCCTGGATGATTTCTATATATTCATAATAAGAAAGTCCAGCGCCTCCATATTCTTCCGGCACTAGAACACCCATTAAACCAAGTTCCCCCAATTTCTTAAATACCTCAATCGGGAATTGTTGCGTTTCGTCCCACTCCATTACGAAGGGTTTGATATGTTGTTGTGAAAAATCCCGCGCAGTATGTGCAACCTGTTCCGTTAATTCTGACCTGGCAAAATCCATAAATAGCAATCTTTTTTATCAATCAAAATTACATGAAATGCTTTTCGGGAAGATGTACGATTATAAGAATATCAAATTGTTATTAAAACCTGCAGGTCTGTATCACAGCACTAAATAAGGAGCGATTTTATTGAACGTTTCATCAGAAATTATCTCAATCTTACGAAGATCTTCAATTGACTTATATGCCCCGTGCTGATTTCTGTAATTAATAATTGCATTTGCAATGTTCCATTTGATATAGGGATGAGACTTTAGATCATTGGCTTCGGAGGTATTTATATTGATTTTTTTAACCACAGGATTATTGCATTGTAGCCTCACTTTTATCCTTTGAAAAGTGCTATCGGCTACACCATATGTTTCACCAAGTTGATCTACTGAATTAAAGCCTCCAAGTTTTTGCCTGAAGTTTACAATTCGTGCGGCAAGTTTACTACCGATGCCTGGCAAGGAAATAAATTCAGAAGTATCGGCAGTATTGATATCGATGATTTTCGTTTTATAAAGCTCCGCTTCTGATTTTTTTGGGAAGTCAGCATAATTATGATTTTCAAAAGTTTTTTTTGCAAATCCTTCTTTTATAGTAATACGTACAAAGGGAACAAGCCGGTCGGCCTCCTGGCTTCGTAGCCCATATATTTTACGTATATCATTTGGTTGTCGAAACCTGTAGCCTTTTGCAATGAAGTTTTGAATTGTATTAATCGTTTTGTCTCTTACTCCCAATTTTTTCCAGCCGGTCGCATCAAGGGTATTTGGGTCGAAAGCAAATAATTCACCTTCTGGCTTTGAATAATCTTCGTAATGTTTGGGCCGGTAATAATCCGGGCTTTCGTCACGCTGATTAGCATAAGCTTTGGGTGAGCTATCTATTGAAATCTTAAGCTGCGCAAGTTCTTTTTGAAAAGACGCTTTATCAACAGACTTCTTACTTATTGGAAAATACCGTGAGGCTAAAAAAAGCAGGATGCAAAGAAGGAGAATTATAAGAATGCCGTTCCTTTCTTTTTTTGAAAAGGTCAGGTAATCTTTCACAAAGTTTCCCCACCTGGACTGCATGTAGTAATAATACGGATATCATTAATAGAATACAATAGTCAGAGTGACAATTTCATACCGTCAAAGGCCAACAACATTCCCTGGGGCAACTCATTATTTATTTCTTTGGTTAATCCCAACTGGTGGCTGATATGGGTAAAAAATGCTGTTGGAACGCCTAATTCCTTTACTAAACCAATTGCTTCTTTTAACGAAAAATGAGACACGTGCGGTTCTTTTCTCAATGCGTTTAGAACAAGAATCTCACTTCCTTTTATTTTTTCCTTCTCAGCGCTATCAATGGCATTTGCATCGGTGATATAAGTAAACTTGCCGAAACGAAAACCATAAACGGGCATTTTATAATGCCAAACGAGAATAGGTACGATGGGTATATCGCCTATAACAAAAGGTTCTAAAGTAATTTCGTGAAGATTTACTTTAGGGATTCCCGGATAAGCTAATTGCTGAAAAGCGTAGGGAATTTCTTTCTTCACTCCTTCCAGTGACATTTTATTTGCATAAATATCGGTGGGCTTCTGATTAAAAAACTGGAAAGCCCGCGTATCATCTATTCCAGCAATGTGGTCTTTGTGTGGGTGGGTAATTAGAAGTGCATCTATCCTCTTAACTTTTTCCCGCAACATCTGGTACCTGAAATCGGGAGTTGCATCGATAATAATCGTTGTGGAAGACGATTGCACCATAATACTGCTGCGCAAGCGTGTATCATTAGAATCGCTGGAAGTGCAAACTTCGCAACCGCACGCAATCATCGGAACTCCACTGCTGGTGCCGGTTCCTAAAAAAGTTATCGAAAGATGAGGATAGCTCACGTTTACAAACCTACAGGAAATTGACAATTTTTTAATAAAGAGAAATTCGCATAACAATTAGAAGTAGACATATGCCTGGTCTGTTTTCCTTAAGCCCCATGGGGTGTTTGGGGTGCTTTCTCTTTTTCTGCTGCTTCGAGTGCTATAGCAATTGCTTTCGTTTTCACTTCCTCATATAACTTCTGCGAGTCGTGAGTGAGTAAATCGAGGTTGATATTTAATTGAGGAATTAAATCTATCAAGGTATTGATACGTCCTTCGACATTTAAAAATTTATTAAGCACAACAACTTTCTTGGCCTCCAAAATACAATACCCGCTTTGAAATGTACCTCTTTCATACCGAACTACATATTCAGCTTCATCCAGTATTTTTTCTATTTTATTTAATGTTGCCTGGTTGTATTTCATACTCTTCTACCGCTGCCGGTTCTTATATTAATTACTACAAAAATAATCCTGGCTTTATTTATCCATCTGTTCAATTATCCACAATTAGTGGCTGGAAAAGTTCACAGTAAACAGGACGTTGAAGAGTGCGACGCAACAACTGCAATACCAGGAATTCTAAAGCCGGCTACCCAAAAATCTCATCTAATTTTACGAAACCTTACTCACCATTTTTACCACAGGCACTATCATTTCTTCCATACTTACCCCGCCATGCTGGAAAGTGTTGCGGTAATAATTGACGAAGTGGTTGTAGTTATTGGGGTAACATAAGAAACCATCTTCTTTAGCAAAAATGAAAGATGAATTTACGTTTGGAACAGGTAGGCCTGCTTGCCTCGGGTCCTTAAAAGCCAAAACATCCTTAGGCTCGTAGTTTAAATTGCGACCATGTTTATAGCGAAGGTTCGTGGTTGTCTGTTTGTCACCAATAACTTTATACGGTGTTTTTACTTTGACAGTTCCGTGGTCTGTAGCGACAATCAGGTTTACTTTTTTGTCGGCAATTTTTTTAAGGGCCTGGTTCAATGATGAATGCTCAAACCAACTGCGGGTAATGCTACGATAGCTTATTTCATCGCCCGCCAGTTCTTTCAGCACTTCCATTTCGGTGCGGGCATGACTTAGCATATCTACAAAGTTGTAGATGATAATATTGAGGTCGTTGCCCATCAGGTTATGAATGTTGTTCACAAGGTGCAACCCTTCATTATTATTTACAACTTTAGTATAGCTATACTTAATGTTGTCCTTTCTTAGTCTTTTCAACTGACCCTTAAAAAACGCCTCTTCATACAGGTTTTTCCCGCCCTCTTCATCGTCATTTTTCCACTCTATCGGAAATTGTTTTTCAATATCAATAGGCAGCAGACCACTAAAAATTGCATTACGTGAATATTGTGTGGCCGTAGGCAAAATGCTATAAAACGTTTCTTCTTCCAGTATTCGAAAGTTTTCAGCAAACAAAGGTTGGATGGCTTTCCACTGGTCAAAGCGAAGATTATCTATCAGGAGAAAAAAAGTAGGAGTGCCTTTTTCTACATGAGGCAATACTTTAAATTGCAATAAGTTGTGACTCATAATTGGCGCATCCTTTCGCGGGTCGAGCCATGATGTATAGTTGCGGCTAACGAACTTAAAAAACTCAGTATTGGCTTCCTGTTTTTGGCTATGCAAAATCTCCTGCATTTCAGGGCTGTCACTCTTTTCCATTTCCAGCTCCCAGTAGACCAGTTTTTTGTAAATGTCCATCCACTCATTGTAATCAGGATTACTATTGAGCGACATAAACAACTCCCGAAATTGCTGCTGATATGCAGTTGTAGTTTTTTCAGCAACAAGTCGCCTGTTGTCAATGATTTTTTTTAGGCTAAGCCAAACCTGGTTAGGATTTACAGGTTTTATGAGGTAATCGCTGATTTCATTACCTATCGCATCATCCATTAAATTCTCGGTTTCATTTTTTGTAATCAACACTATAGGTATCTGAGAATTTACAGCTTTTATCTGGGCCAGTGTTTGCAGGCCGGTAAGACCCGGCATGCTTTCATCCATCAGCACTACATCAACCGCATTTTCCTTTACATATTCAACCGCATCAAAACCATTTGTCAACGTATTAACTTCGTAACCTTTATTTTCCAGAAATATTTTTTGACTTTGTAAACTTTCTATCTCGTCATCAACCCACAAAATTTTTGCTAAAGACATAATTTGAAACACTGATTTATTACGCAGCATTTCAAAATTACCCATTTTAATACAGTCAATAGTAGATTTGCCAACGGTATCTATATTTTAACAACAACTTTTTCAATGCCCGCCGAAATTCGAAAGATTATAAATGACCCTGTTTATGGCTTTATTAGCATTAAGGACCCACTGATTTTTAAAATTACTACACATACTTATTATCAGCGACTTAGGCGAATTTATCAAATGGCGTTAGCTCATCTTGTATATCCGGGAGCTGTGCATACAAGGTTTCATCATTCCCTTGGCGCTTATCACCTCATGTGTAACGCCCTTACAGAATTGTGCAGTAAGGGAATTGAAATAACTCCGCAGGAAGAAGTAGCGGCCAAAGCTGCTATATTATTACATGATATCGGTCATGGGCCATTTAGCCATGCATTGGAAAACATATTGCTCAAAGGGGTTCACCACGAGACCTTGAGTCTGCACATCATGCGACTGTTGAATGAACAGTTTGGCGGCGAACTTCAAACGGCAATTGATATTTTTACCGACAAATATCCTAAGCGGTTTTTGCACCAGCTCGTTAGCGGGCAACTTGATGTTGACCGAATGGATTACCTGACAAGGGACAGTTTTTTTACGGGAGTAAGCGAGGGTGTTATTGGCTACGACAGGATAATTAAGATGATGACCGTAAAGGATGGGGAACTGCTGGTTGAAGAAAAAGGGATATACAGTGTTGAGAAGTTTTTAGTAGCACGTCGTTTGATGTATTGGCAGGTGTACCTGCACAAGACCGTACTTGTTGCAGAAAAAATGTTAATTAAAATTGTAGAACGGGCAAGAGTGATTTATAGTAAAGACGACAGCCGGCTAATTACGGGAACAACGTTGGACTTCTTCCTATTTAACTTTGACGGAATAATGGATGAAAAAGCAGTGCAGAATTTTGTGAAACTTGACGATTTTGATTTTATGCATGCAGTCAAAACGTGGAGCAGTCATCCTGATAAGGTATTGAGTGTTTTATGTCAAGGCATTCTTGACAGAAAGTTATTGAAGATTAAACTCCAGGCTGAACCTTTTAGGGAAAATTTAATGCAACAGAAACTAGGTGAAACTTGTCAAAAGCTAGGTGTTAGTGAAGAAGAGGCGGGATACTTTGTTTTTACCGGTGAGGCGGTTAATACCATGTACAAAACAAGTGACGAGCGAATAAACATTTTATTTAAAGACGGTGATGTTAAAGATATTTCACAAGTTGACAACGCTCTTATTCATAAAACGCTTAGCAGCACGGTGAAAAAATTTTACATTTGTTATTACGAATAGTATTTGCCTCTTCAAAATTGCCCGGTTAATACAAATTCACTTACAGCAAACGCCAGATGCATTTGCTAAATTCTTAAACATGACATTTACTGCAAATCAAATAGCGGTTTTAATAAAGGGTAAAATTGAGGGCAATCCCGATAGTTCAGCGAACAGTTTCGGAAGAATTGAGGAGGCAGAGGCTGGGCAGCTCGCCTTTCTTGCAAATCCCAGGTACGAAGAATATTTATACACTACACAAGCTTCTGTAGTTATCATATCTGAAAGGCTCGAGTTAAAACAAGCGGTGAGTGCTACCCTCATTCGTGTAGCGGATCCATATTCAGCTTTTGCAAGTCTGCTGCATTATTACCAGGAATTGAAGACGCAACAGCTACAGGGAGTACAGGAGCCCTGTTTTATTTCCGCCACAGCAAAAAAAGGTGAGAATGTATTTGTAGGTGCATTTGCTTATATAGGTGAAGCAAGTGAAATTGGCAATAACGTAAAAATTTTTCCAGGGGTTTATATCGGCAACAATGTGAAAATTGGCGAAAATTGTTTGTTACATCCAGGGGTAAAGATTTACCACGATTGTATTATTGGTAAAAATGTAACAATACATGCCGGATCTGTTATAGGGGGCGATGGTTTTGGATTTGCTCCCCAGGCTGACGGGTCATTTAAGAAAGTACCTCAAATCGGAAATGTAATAATTGAAGACAATGTTGAAATAGGTTCAAACGCTACAATAGACCGGGCTACTATCGGTTCAACAATTATAAAAGCAGGAGCAAAGCTGGATAATCTCATTCAAATTGCCCATAATGTCGAGGTCGGATCAAATACCGTAATTGCTGCGCAGGCCGGCGTTAGCGGAAGTACTAAGATTGGGAATAACGTTATGATTGGCGGACAGGCGGGTGTTGTGGGTCACATACAAATTGCTGATTACAGCAAGATAAATGCTCAGAGCGGAGTTAGTAAATCCATCAAGACCCCTAAGTCGGCGGTGACAGGTTCCCCGGCTTTTGATTATACAAGCGCGCTTCGCAGCCAGGCCCTTACCCGTAATTTGCCTGACATGGAGAAACGTCTAACAGAACTTGAAAATCAAATAAAGCTACTACTGGAAGAACGAGCAAACGTAGATCATCTTCATTAAAAGATTTTTGGTCTTTTAACGTCCAAACCAAATTTTGTTCTTCCTTTTTACAGGCTCTGTTCATTGAGCAACTCCGGTTGTATCACTCACTTGTATTGAAAGTATTTCGCGCGGCTCTGTTCTAATTAACTTTTGAAATCTTTCCAGCAACTAGTTTTTCTGCCGGCTGATCCTTCAGCCGCTCATGAATAATAAGGACTGATTAAATAATAAACGACCGGTCCGGTTACTGCCACATATAGCCACAAAGGCCAGGTATACTTTGCCAACTTTTTATGCGCGGGCCATTCAGAAGTAAGCGCTCTATATGCTGTAAACAAAATGAACGGAAGTATTATAGCAGCCAGCACAATATGGGTAGCAAGCAACAAAAGGTAGGCAGTTCTAAGCCCTTTAACATCAGCTTTTTCCTGTAAACTTAAGAGGCCGTCATGATTAATGTCGCCGAAACGTGCCTCCCCTGCCAGCAAGTGATGGGCTATATATGAAACCAAAAATAAAATGGATAGAAACATGGCCGCCAGCATTAGGTTCCTATGTAACAAGTATTTATTATTACGGATAGCAACAAGGGCACAAACAAGCAATATAGCAACACAGCTGTTTATAACCGCATTGATTTTGGCGAAAATGTGTACGTCAAATCCAGGCTGTATATGCAGTTTAAAATTACCTAAAGCAACAATAGCACCGAAAACAACTACAGAAAACACACCTATCAGCCAATACGCCTTTTTATCATTCTTAACTATTTGAGCCTCTAACATTTTTTTGCTTATAATGTAATTACAGTGGGGACGGTTCAAAAATGTTGAACTTTTTCTTTTTATCTTTCTCAAGCATCAATAGGCCAATATCCTTAGCCAAATCAGCCAGAGAAGTTGTATCAAGGCCATTGTAGTAACCTCTTACCACATAGTCTTTATCCAGCAAAACAAACTTTTGGGTGTGTATAAAAGAGGTGTCTACCCCCTCCCCGTCTACCAGGCCTAACTTCAATTCGTTTAAGGCAAAATCATAGATAGTCTTTTTATTCCCTGTAAGCATCCACCAATTGTCATGGTCGACGCCAAACTTATCGGCATATTTTCTTAAGGCTGCTACGGAGTCCCTTTGGGGGTCAATAGAGAATGAAAGAAATCTTACAATTGAAGAATCGATAACCTTTCTACCGTCCTTGTTGTTGTGAGAAAACGATTGTTGCAGCTTCGCCATATTTTGCGTCATTACAGGACAAATATTAGGGCAACGGGTGAAAAAGAAGTCGGCAACAATTACCCGATTACGTATATCATATAAACTAACGCTGTCACCCAATTGATTAAGTAACGTGACGTTCTCCGTTTTGTGCCAGATAGTATCCGTTGTTGTTTTACCATCTACAGTTCTTGTCACAACAGAATCCATCAAAAACTTTCGCGGCATTGCGACTGCATCCTCCCCCGTTCGTTTTAAAATCAGATAACTTACGATAGGTATGACAGTAGCAACACACAATGCTAAAACTGCTTTTTTATTCATAATATATGATTATAAAAAAACCATCGCCGGAAAGCAATGGTTCTCTAAAATTATTTATTTATTTTCAGTAACCCTTTATTCCAACGTGTTAGTACCGGTTCTCTTTTTCTCAGGCATTCCCTTTTCATCAGCCTTCTTATCACTCGATTGAATGTGACTTCTATCTCTATGATAAGCATCATACGTATTTCTGTTATTCCTGTACGAGTTTCCCTCGTATAAAAATGCAATGATCGCCCATATTAATAAACTCAACGGGACTAAAATCGTCATGATTAGGTTTCGGATCTCGCTTTTCAAGTGCATAAAATAAGCGACTATATAAAAAGCTTTAGCCATCATTAGGATGATGATGAAACCTTTAATTGCCAGTCTCGCACCCGCACTTTCTACACCAATCATTATATAACCTAATATTAGCTCTACAATGGTCAGCCCTAATAAAATCCAAAACGTTCTCCAAATCTCTTTTGTACCTCCATGGTTATCGTTAACTGCATGTGGTACGTATGTTGTTGAATGCTCCATAATAAACAATTAAATTATTTCAGATTAAAGTAGATAAAAGCAAGTGAATACAAATACCCAAACCAGGTCAACAAAGTGCCAGTATAAGCCAGCCTTTTCTATCATCAGGTAATGCCCTTTCTTTTCGAATGTATCCATCAAAGTCATAATCAACATGATAATATTGATAACAACACCCGAAAAAACATGAAAACCATGAAAACCGGTTATAGTAAAGAAGAAATTTGTAAAGTTTGTAGATGAACCAGTTCCGTCAGCATTAGGAAAAGGATTCCTTCCCCACCATGCACCCTCGTGATGTAAATGGTTCCATTCCCATGCCTGGCAGCTCAAAAAGGCAAGGCCCCCAAGAATTGTCCAGGCTAAATAGGTAACCACCTGTTTTTTATTTCTTTCATGCCCTGCATGCACCGCCAAAACCATTGTAACCGAGCTCATAATCAAAATGAAGGTCATGATACTTACAAACACAAGCGGCGCATTTGTAAATTCACCGGCACCGGGATAAGACCTGAAAACTTCATTGGGATTAGGCCACCCATTGCTGGAAAAACGTACAGTACCGTAGGCTATGAGAAAAGCTCCGAATGTAAAACTATCGCTCATCAAAAAATACCACATCATCAATTTTCCATACTCCACGTTGAAGGGACTTTTACCTCCATTCCACCATTTAGTGTCTACACCGACTGTTGTTGTTTCCATGTGTTCTGTTTAAGTTTGGTATGCAAATTTATTTCCGATGTTGAAACCAACATTAAAAAAGCCAAATTTTTTATTTGTCCGCCTAAAATAGTTCGCAGCCCCTTCAACATCTATCTCCTTTCAATCAATTCAAACCTGAGTGACCCGTTTCTTATTAATGACTTACAATATTAAAAAACACGAACAGGTAGATCCAGATAGCGTCAACAAAATGCCAATAGGTACTAGCGACTTCAATTGGAACACTGCTATAATTTTTTTGCCTGCTGTTATATGCTCTTACAAACATCACGATCAATACCACAACCCCACCTAACACGTGCAAAATATGTACGCCGGTAATCACCCCTAAAAACGAACCGGCAGGATTACTGTTCGTACCTATCAATTTTACTCCGTGACGTTGTAAATATTCAAATCCGGACCATTGTAAAACTGCAAACAAAACGCCGAGAAAAGCGGTAAGGGTAATAAGTCCTTTATACCTGGCCATATTTCGGTCTTTAAAAGCTTTACCTGCTAAGTAAATTGTAAGGCTGCTTAAAAGTATGACCACTGTTGAATACCAAAACACCGGTGGCAGCGAAAACTCAAGCCAGTTATTTCCATCGCTTCGCTTTACAATATAGGCACTGGTAAAACCCGCAAACATCATTAAAATGCTTGCCATCCCAACCCACAGTGAAAACTTATATGGGTGTATCCTTTTACGTTGTTCATTACTCACGGTTGCCATCATCTCTAAATTTTTAATTTTTCTCGTTAACCGACATTTAATCCGCGATTAAACATCGTTGTGTCACTCTCTTGTACAGCAAAAACTCCTTGTACTTCTTGCAAGTTGTGACACCACTAGTCATTTTCCCTCTTAACTGTTTATTTTATCCAGCAATAAAGCCAGCAACACAATCGGAAGATATATGTAACTGCTAAACATCACCCTTCTCGCTGCCTTCACATCCATTTGCAAGTACAATCTTAGACATTGTACTACCATAAATCCATTACACGCCAGCACTATCCAAAAACTAACAAAACCGCTGATATGAAAATAATACGGCATTATACCACAAGGAACCATTAGCAAAGCGTACATGACAGATTGCAAAGCAGTAAACTTTGTAGGGCCTTTATCAGACGGCAAAAGTTTAAAACCGGCCTTATTATAGTCGTTATGAGCTACCCATGCAATCGCCCAAAAGTGCGGAAACTGCCACAAAAACTGAATTCCAAATAGGATCCAGCCACCTGCACTAAATGAATCTGTGCCTGCCACCCACCCAATGAGGCAAGGCAAAGCGCCAGGGAACGCACCAACCAAAACAGCAATAGAGTTAACTTTTTTAAGTGGTGTATAAATATAAGCATAGAGAAAAAGACTAAAAGCCGATAACAGGGCAGAAGAAAGATTGAAAAAACGCCACATTAAAAATACTCCTGCAATTCCCGCCACCAATGCGAATGTGTAGGCCTCCTGTTGGCTCATTCTTCCATCGGCAACTGGTCTCTTACCAGTCCTTTTCATTAATGCATCCGTATCCTTTTCTACTGCCTGGTTTATTGCATTCGCACTTCCCGTTACCAGCATACCGGCAACAAATAACAACACAACCATCTTTAGGTTGTAGGTAATGCCAGGGGCAAGCAAATAACAGATCACGCAAGAAAAAACTACAGTAAAACTTAAAGTGAACTTTATCAGTTGAAAGTAATCTTTCACCTTAGCAGCTACCTTAAAGCTTACCGATATATTTTCTGTAGTACTCATCATCTCCATTCTAAGGTCTCCTTTTCAAAAGCAATGCCCTGATAAATCAGGGCACTATATTATTTTTCTGCCGGCATTAATCAGCAGAAAGATTTTTAATGATTAACAGTCTCCCCTGCTCCAACTGGTGTTGTTTGCGAAATAAAATCTTTCCCGTCCTTTCCATAATCATAAGCCCAACGGTGTACCTCAGGAATTTCGCCCACCCAGTTACCATGGCCCGGATTGATAGGTGTTGTCCACTCCAATGTGTTTGAGCCCCATGGATTTTGTGAAGTAACCTTTCTTCCCTTAAACATTGAATAGAAGAAGTTGAAAAGAAATAGTAACTGAACCGCGAAAACAATTATTGCTACGATGCTAATAAACACATTGAGACCTCCAAACATCTTAAAACTCTCCCAGTTTGTATAATCGTAATACCTGCGTGGCATACCAGCAAGACCTTCATAGTGCATTGGCCAGAATATAAGATAAGCACCGGCAAAGGTTACCCAGAAGTGGATGTAGGCTAACGTGTTATTCATGTACCGTCCAAACATCTTCGGATACCAGTGATAGATACCAGCATACATCCCGAATATACCGGCAACTCCCATCACCAGGTGAAAGTGCGCGATAATGAAGTATGTATCGTGCAGATGAATATCAAGGGCAGAGTTTCCAAGCCAGATACCTGTCAATCCTCCCGATATAAACATACTTACGAAACCAATGGAATATAACATTCCCGGTGTAAATCTGATATTACCTCTCCACAAGGTAGTAAGCCAGTTAAAGACCTTGATCGCCGAGGGAACGGCAATAAGTAAGGTTAATAAAACGAAGAACGATCCGAGGAAAGGGTTCATGCCCGATACAAACATATGGTGCGCCCAAACAAGGAACGACAGGATGGCAATTGCAAATAATGACCCTACCATCGCCATATATCCAAATATAGGTTTACGGGCGTTGGTACTTAATACCTCAGACACCATACCCATACCCGGAAGAATGATAATGTACACCTCAGGATGCCCTAAGAACCAAAACAAGTGCTGGTATAAAATAGGGCTACCGCCTTCATTTGGAAGAGCACCGATACCATTAACAAAAATGTCGCTAAGGTAAAAACTAGTTCCAAAGTTCCTGTCAAAAATCAACAGGATAAATCCTGATAACAGCACAGGGAACGATAAAACTCCTAAAACAGCAGTGAAGAAAAAAGCCCATATTGTCAAAGGAAGACGCGTCATGCTCATTCCTTTCGTACGCATATTCAATATCGTGGCGATATAGTTAAGCCCGCCCAACAATTGAGAAACAACGAACAGCGCCATGCTTATCAACCACAAATCCATCCCTGTTTTAGAGCCGGGGGAAGCAGAACCGAGCGCGCTTAAAGGAGGGTAAGCAGTCCAACCGCCACTAAAAGGTCCAGTCTCTACAAAAAGAGAAGACAACATAATAATCGCAGAGGTGAAGAAAAACCAATAACTCAACATGTTCATAAAAGGTGAAGCCATATCACGGGCCCCAACTTGCAATGGTATCAGGAAGTTAGAAAAAGTTCCGCTAAGACCGGCAGTCAATACGAAGAATACCATCACCGTTCCGTGAATAGTTACCAAAGCATAATATGCCTCAGCAGTAATATGACCCCCTTTCGCCCAATGACCAAGTAATGTTTCCAGAAATGGAAAGTTTTGATCAGGATAGGCTAGTTGTATGCGAAAAAGAACGGACATTAAGCCGCCTAGCACAGCCCACGCCATACCAGTTATAAGAAACTGCTTTGCAATCATCTTATGGTCCTGGCTAAATATATACTTGGTAATAAAAGTCTCGTGATGGTGATGCACCCCATGACCGTGGTCATCTCCGCCATGTATCGTTCCATGAGACGTACCTGCTTGTAAAATCTGTTCGTTACTCATACCATTAAATTTTTTCTCAAACCCTTTTAGGCTACAATATTTTTTTCTTCTCTTATCTAAGTTTACTGTTATGGTTTCCGGTAGTGGATCTCACTGATGCTGTAGTTACCTTAGCAGCGCTGTCAGGAGTAGATGAAGGTGCACCACCCGGAGCAGCAGGAGCGGCAGAGGGATCTTTTTCAGGAAAAGCACCATAATAATACGGTTTTTGTTTCGCCATCCAGGCATAATACTCATCTTCCTCAACCACCTCGATTACACCTTTCATTGAATAGTGACCGGCGCCGCAAACCTGGTCGCAGGCAATCTCATATTGAAAGTTTGAATTTCCCGTCTTTTCCTTCATCTCAGCGGTAGTATATTTTGGCGTAAACCATAACGTCGTTGGAATGCCGGGAACGGCGTCCATTTTCAGCCTAAAATGAGGTAGACCTACATCATGTATTACATCCCGCGAGCCAATTATCAATTTAACAGGCCTGTCCTTAATTACATACATGGTATTGTCAGCAACTATATCGTCAAAGGTTGCAGGGTCGGCCTTTTGATTCAACTCCTTATTGTCAGCCCAAACCAACCCTAAATTATTGTTAGAAGGATCTATATTTCTAAAATATCTTTTACCAAATTGATTATCTTTTCCCGGGTATCGGAATATCCAACCAAATTGTTTTCCCGTTACTTCGACAATTAATGCATCTTTAGGAGCATCTCCGGTAAAAATAAACCAGTTACGTAAACCGATTACAACCAGGATAGAAAGAACAATGGCAGGCACTACTGTCCAAACCACCTCCATTGTATTATTGTGCGGGAAAAAGAATACTTTTCTCTTCTCACTCTCCTGGTATTTGTAGGAAAACCAAAACAAAAGGATTTGAGTAATGATGAAAACAATCCCCGTTACTGCCAACGTAATGTGTAACATTTCATCCACCTTCTCACCCTCTTTTGATGCACTTTCATGTAGCACCCTTCCCCCAAGAATTTCATGGCAATAGTAGACCCCAATTAATCCCAGCACTAAGAAAGCAATCATCAAAAATCCATTAACCTTATTATTCTGCTTTCTCGACTTCTCTTCTCCTTTTAGTACAGCCACATACTCACTTGCCTTAGCTATCTGAAAGACAACTACAAACAATAAAATGAGAACGGCAATTATAAAAAATGTTGACATGGTTGCTTCTGATATTTTCTATTCTATAAATAAGTCTTTTCCCGTTATGTATGATGAATAATACTTTCTTTAAGAAAGGGATGATTTTTAGCAATCAAAGGTACTTTTGCCAAAGCTTTTCCTACAAAGAAAATCAGCATACCGACATATAAAGCTGCAATACCGAAATCAAGCCAACCAAAGGTTACATGGTCCCTGGAAATACTCGCCATCACCATTTGATTAAAATCCATCCAATGGCCGAAGATGATGAGAACCGCCATAAACGCCATTATAGTGTAATTCCGCTTTGAATTTTTCGTCATCAAAATTAATAACGGGCAAACGAAGTTTATCACAAGGTTTAGATAATAAATGCCTTTCCAAACGCCATCTTTTGTACGAGGCTGAAAATAATTTGTTTCTTCAGGCTGGTTAGAATACCAAATCAACATGTACTGGCTAAACCAGAGGTAAGTCCAGAAGATAGAAAAAGCGAACATAAACTTACCGATGTCATGAAGATGTTCATCATTGGTATATTCTAAATAACCTTTGTTTTTAAGATAAATTACAAACAGCGCAATTAAAGCCATTCCCGTTACAAAAGAACTTGCAAATGTATACCAGCTATACATGGTGCTGTACCAATGCGTGTCAATGCTCATTAACCACAACCAGGGAGTAGTAGAACCCACCGTTAACCCAAACCATACGGTAAACAATGCGGCTATAACTGTGTTTCTAACTATCCACCTGTTTCCCTCTTCTGCATTCATTTCCTTTTCATCACTCTCATGCGATAATTTCCTCATTCTCATTCCCAGATAACTCCACAACCCAATTGATAATATGCTCCAGATTATAAAGAAAGGAGGATTTAAGAAGCCGGTCTTTTTAAGAATGATCTGGTCGTTTCCAGGAATTCGCCAGTGGTAAATAAGATTATGGTCACCATGATTTAAGGCAAACAAAATAAACAAGAGTATAAATAGAGCGATTAGACCAAAAATTGGTACAACTGCGGATATCGCCTCTGGAACGCGACGAAAAGTTACCTGCCAACCACCATGGGCAAGTGTTGTAACACATATAAAAAACATGCTTGCATTACAAATCAAAAGAAAGAAAATGCTGTTGTATAATAAAGTACCCCAGAAAACAGCTTGCTGGTGTTCATCGCTGCTTAATCCCTTTGTAATGAGTCCGATTATAAAAGCGAGAATGCCAATACCCATTAGCCCCATCGACCACGTCCTCATTTTACCTGTTACTTCAAATTGCTCTCTGTTAGATGCCATCTTAATATTTTTTTGATTGCAGTTTGTTTCGTCCTAATTTATTTTCCTGTTGCAGCTGCCGGCGCTGATGATGCCGCAGTCGCTGTGCTATCACCGCCAGCAGCCGCATCGCCTGCTCCTCCCTGCTTTGATTTTACATATTGAGCAACCATCCACCGTTGTTTTCTATTTAACTGAGATGCGTAGCTTCCCATGAGGTTCTTACCATAAGTCATAACGTGGTACAAGGTGCCTTCCGGCAAAGCAGCGATTTTCGGATCGCCGACCAGGTTAGCAGGTTTTGCTGCAAATGGTCCATTACCCCCTTTATACAAAGGCCCGTTTCCATCCAGAGCAGTACCATGACATATAGCACAATTAATCAGGTAAAGTCTTTCAGCTTCTTCTAATTCCGTAGCATTTAATCGAGGTAAAGGATTAGTAACAGCGGCACTTTGGGCATATCCCGTACTATCATTAGGCAGGTGATAGGGAAGTTCTTCGCCTCTGCTAACAGTTCCCGCCACAGGTCTGTTATTATAAGTGATGCCTTTAGAAGCCAAATTGCTATGATCAGAATAAGTTTCATACGCACGGCTATTCTTCATGTCAGGCATATAGTCACGAGCAGGCTTACTGTTATCATTGCAACTAATAACTGAAACACCAGAAAGAGCCAGAACCGATATAATTGCTAATTTCTTCATCTTTAGTTGTACTTAATATTCAATTATCCAATTACAGGTTTTTCCTCAGCATATAATTTTGGCTCTACATCGTAGCGTCCAAACCACCAGCCGGACTCTGCAACCTGGTAACTTATTTCAATGGCACCCGCGCTCTGTAAAAAACCCTTCAGATCTTCAACATTTGTCCTCTCTGTACACTCAATTGCCATTACAAAAAGATCATCAGTTGCACGCGGATGAAAATGATGCTTCCGAACAAAAGGAGCCAATTGACACAAATAACAAAAGGTCATTACCATACCAACGGCAGCAAACAATACAGTCAGCTCAAACGTAATCGGAATTAAAGCAGGCA
>Ga0181463_1000059_pt1 | contig 20626 bp, 21 predicted proteins | sample InSIn1gowninarea_FD_119071 | JGI IMG/M metagenome (GOLD analysis project Ga0181463, IMG submission 119071) | Clean room microbial communities from NASA Spacecraft Assembly Facility at Jet Propulsion Laboratory, Pasadena, California, USA -... ... | reverse complement strand
ATCATAAAGAGAGAGCCCTCTCTAGATGCAGATTGGCTAGAATCTGCATCTAAAAGATTGGTTAGTGGTTACCTCGGCCGTATTCCCTTTTCTCACTACTTTTGGGGAACAACCTGAGTGATAACATCATTGGCGACCCCATTGGGGATCTGAATCACTGTGTTTGTTACTGCTATCTATTTTATGAAGCTACAAATGGAGCCTGAAGTTAGCTAGGCAACCTTTGAAACTATTTTTGCTATGCAATTACAGGAGTAAATAAAAGTTGCTTCAGTCTATCTCCAGTCTAGTTTTAGTCTTTAAACAACTGTCTCAAAAATTTGATCAGTTTCCTCTTTCTTTCAAAAGATCTTTAGGAAAGTTCAAGACTCTCACAATTTATAGTTTCCTAGAAAGATATTGTCAAAAACAATCTTCTTCAAATACTTCTAGAAAATACCAAAAACAGATTTAGAAGCTGGCTCCAAAGAAGAAAACCGATTACACTAGATCAAATCCTGATCTGAATCCTCCAACTATTTTAGAAAATCCTAACTTGATCTCTAAGAACCTTAGAAGACAAGAAAGTCTAGAAAATTCTGCTGATGTAAACCTTGATATACTTCAGCAAAACCTTACCAAATCTGAGCTTACTCCTAGAAAAGAAGCAATCCTATCTACTGTTGTTGCAACTTCTTCTAGTTCACCATTATCACTTCAAAGCATATTTTCCAATCCCCCATCCGCAACAGTTACTTTAGCTGTTATCCTTATGCTTCCAACTGTCCCATTCATACTTGTAAATATGGCAAATTGATTTGCCCCCCCTGCAATTGCCTACAAATCCAGGGGCTATGCCTCAATATTATCAAAGAAAAATTACATATTTTGATGGTACTGGCACCTACACAACACAACAACATACTAAGAAACTGATGGACTGTTTTGAGAACTATGAAATTGATGATAATGATGTTAGAATGAAAATTTTTGTCCAAAGCCTAACAGATGATTTAAGGACCTGGTTTAGGGCACTCGCTATAAACACAATTACTGATCCAAATGCCCTTTACCAAACCTTTTTGAACATGTGGAAAAAGAAGAAGGACCCATTACATATCCTATTAGAATACAAAAGCTTGAAGAGAGGCCCACAGGAAACTGTCCAAGACTACTGTGCTAGATTCAATAATGTGTATAATGCTATTCCTCAAAACCTTAGACCTCCACCAGACTTGGCCTTGATCAAATTCCCTGATGGATTTGATTCTGACATGGCATATAAGCTAAGGGAAAGAGCTCCTCGAAGCTTAGAAGACATGCAGAGCATAGCTGTTAGTGTAGAGGCCAATCTGATCTCTAAAATAGCTCGAGCTAGAGCTAAAAGAAGGACTCCCTTCAAAGAAGAGCCTTTTGCATTTGAGCAAAAACTAGATGTAATTATCAGAGGAATGGATAGATTGGGTGATAGAGTGGAAACCATTGAGAGGAAATCTTCTTGGGTAGGTCAACCAAGTAACACCACAAGAAATCCAAACTTTAGGAAAAATCAAAATCCTAATACCGAAAAGGCTGGTCCTGGCCAAAACATCAGACCTCCGTTCCAAGAAAACTATGCTGAAGCTTCAACCTCTAGTGAGCCAACAGAGGATACTCAAATTAACCTAATGGGTCTAAACAGTGAACAACAATTTTTTTAACCCAAGATGACCAAGAGGCTCATACTGTTAGCCAATTTCAAACCAAATCTAGAGAATCATTTGATTTCAGAGAGGGGTATGATGCAACTGTCTATGAGGTTCATAAACAATACAAATTAAGAAGTAGAACGGTAGATACTCCTGAACCCAGCAAGCAGAAAGATACCAAGCAGCCTAAAAAAGAAAAGGATAAAACTTCCCCTACAGAACTCCCTGCTAAAATAGACCTAAACCTAAAAGAGCCCATGGTTGAGAACATATCAGATTTACAACCATCAAACAATCAGCCATCTACCTCCTTTCCTCCAAAAGAAAATGCAAACATCTCTCTTAAAAGTAACTTTAAAGCAGATCCAGTTCATAACAACACTTCTAATAGAGAAAAAACCACTGAAAATACAATAGAAAAGGAAAGTCTCGCTGCCCGGAATGCAAAAATTCAAGTCGAAAAACCTTTCAACTTGGAAACCGAAATAGGCAAGTTAAAAATGGCCATTCCACTGTCCGTATTGGCTAAACATGAGGTTTATAGAGAACAAATTAGCAGGTCACTTCAAATATCAGAGAATAGAGACACAGTGAATGTCTTAGATGACCAACTAGGATTAATTTTTGGCCCTGAAGTAAATGGTAAATCAATAGATGGAGGAGTCCCTCCATTCTATGTAAGCCTAAACATTCTTGACAAAGTACTCCACAACATAATGTTTGATTCGGGAGCTTCCCATAATCTAATGCCTAAGTCTATGATGGAAATATTGGACCTGGATATCACAAGGCCATATAAAGACTTGTTTTCATTTGATTCTAGCTAGGTCAGGTGTTTAGGTCTAATCAAAGATTTGTGTGTGTCTCTAGTACAATACCCTGCTAAGACAATTTTGATGGATGTGGTGGTAGCTGATATCTCGCCTAAATATGGAATGCTTTTGTCCAGATCTTGGGGTGCGAAGCTCCAAGGATCTTTGCAGCTAGACATGTCTTATGCTACCAGCTCAGTCTTTGGCTAGCCGAAGAGATTGTATCGGGAAACATTGATGAAGTATGTGGTCAGCAGCCAAGAGAAGCCCCAAAACTTTCCCATTTATTCCATGCATTCAGATATGGATTCTTTCATACTGTACAATGCTGAAATGTGTCCCAACACTGATCACAAGCTTCTAGAATCAGCACAAGGAAGAAGCATTAATGAAGAATCCACTCCTCGAAGATCAAAAAATTGTTGAAGTGGTTGATGCAACAAACACACAAGGCAAACCATATGAGTTACAAATTCCAAATCTGCCCACTAACCAAGTTTTCAAAACTCCTAATGCTAGTTGTAATAAACAAATCCTATGGTATCTGGAATTTGATGGGTCAGTGAATAAATTAGGAGCAGGGGTAGGGATTTGGGTACATACTATGCAAAATGATCATGCTGAAGGACATGCATATAGGCTACATTTCAGATGTACAAACAATATGGCTGAAAATGAAGCCCTTTTGCTAGGTCTCAAATTGATTAAAAGTCTAGGGGCAGCTAGGATTTCAATTCTAGGGGACTCAGATTTGATCATCCAACAGATGAAGGGAAACTTTTTTACAAACGATCTTAGGCTAAGAGCTTATAGAGGGGCAACAATTGAAATACTTAATACCTTTCTAGAATCACAACTCACCAAAATCTCAAGGAACCACAATTTACATGCTCACAGTTTGGGAACATTTCCTAGCACTTGTAAGCTGCCATTTGAGCCTAACCATCAGTTTTCTGCTAAAATTAAACACAGATCTGCTGTACCAGACAATGTTAAAATTTGGCAAGTATTTGAAAATGACACTTAAATCAACAATTTCCTGACTTTGAAAGAGGAATTCTCAAGCACAAACATAGACACAAGCACCACTGGTGAAGAATAGCAAGTAGACAAAATTGAAACTAATATATCAGCTAAAACAACAAATCAGATTTTGCATCCAAAAATCTTTACTAGCAAAAATTTACAAGAGCTGAAACAAATGGACCTTGATGAAATTGCTGAGGGAGAGTCTGAAGTAATTGATTTGAAGGATAATTTTTTACCTTCGGGCTTGACTCCTCTGGAAGATATTTTAGACTCAAATGATATTCCAAGAAAGCCGAAAATGCAGCCATTAAATGCAGAAATTGAGGACTGTAATATAGGAACTACAGAGGACCCTAAAATGATAAAACTATCCAAAGCCTTGCCTCCCGATCGAAAACTAAAATACATTGAATTGTTTAAAGAATTTCAAGATGTTTTTGCATGGAGCTATGAGGACCTCAAGTCCTATGATACTTCGGTCATCCAGCATACAATACCCTTAAAAGAAAATCAAAAACCTTTTAAACAAAAGTTTAGAAGGGGGAATCCTGTCCTCCTCCCCCTCATTGAAAAATAGGTCAAAAGAATGTATGAAGCTGGAATAATTGCACCTATTAGATTTTCAGAATGGATTTCAAATCTAGTACCCACTAGGAAGAAAATGGGAGAGATAATACTGTGCGTTGACTTAAGAAATCTGAATAAAGTTTCTCTCAAATATCACTACCCCTTACCCAAGATGGATCACATTTTACAAAGGGTAGTGGGAGCTTCTAGGATTTCATTGTTAGATGGATTCTCAAGATTTAATCAGATCTTAGTTCACCCGGATGTTCAAGACAAAACTGCCATTACAACACCTTGGGGAACTTTCAAGTATGTGAAAATGCATTTTGGACTTAAAAATGTAGGGGCCACATTTCAATGAGCAATGGACATAGCCTTTGCAAAAGAAATCCATGATTTTCTAGTCATATATCTTGATGTTCTCACTACTTTTTCCAAATCAGACCAAGAACATTTAGAGCATTTAAGACAAGTGTTCCTAATTTGCAGAAAATATGGCATATCATTGAACCCAAAGAAATCATTGTTTGGCCTAGAAGAAGGCAAATTGTTAGGTCACATACTCTCAAAACATGGTATTAGAATTGACCCGGATAGAATACAAGCTATTCTCCAAGTTCCTCACCCTAGGAATATCAAAGAACTGTAAGCCTTCCTAGGAAAGATCAATTTTCTAAGAAGATTTGTACCCAACTTGGCTGAACTGATAAGATTGTTAAATAACATGTTGAAGAAATATTCCAAAGTCAAATGGACAATAGAAGCTAAGAAAGCCTTTGAGGAAATCAAAATAGTTTTAACTAAAACACCAATCCTCACAAGCTCAAAATTTGATAGAGATTTTATAATATTTTCCTTTGCATCAAAACATACTATTGCTGCTATCCTATTGCAAAAATATGATCAAGGATGTGAGAAGCCCATTGCCTTTTTCAGCAAAGCACTTAGAGATGTACCTTTAAAATATCAAATCATGGAAAAACAAGCTTATGCCCTTGTAAAAGCCATCAAAGATTTCAAATTTTATATCTTATACTCTCATGTAATAGCTTATGTCCCAAATGTTGTGGTCAAGGATATCCTAACTCAAGAAGGAATCGAAGATAAGAGAGGCAAATGGATAGCTAACATTTTGGAATATGACATTGAAATCAAACCAACAAAGCTGATAAAATGACAAGGATTAGCTAAATTGATGACTGAAACCAATTTTCAAGTCCTTGACATCAATGAACTGGATAACGAATAGGAGATGACGACTCCACAGATCAATCAAGCCTTTTTACAATCACCTTGGTATGCTGATATAGTCTATGTATTGTTAAACTTGTAAGCTCCTCTAGGGTTATCCAGAATTAAAAAGAGATTCTTGAAAATGAAAGCTTCAAAGTTTTGTATTATAGACAATTTTTATATTTTGGAAAAATCATGAAGGCATTTTACTAAGTTGTCTAACAAAGGATGGAACTGACAAAGTGCTGAAGGAATTTCATGCAGGGGACTATGGTGGACATTTGTATTGGAAGTCAATAGCTAATAAGATCCTAAGAGTTGGTTTTTACTGGTCTTCCCTATTTGCTGATGTAAAGAAATTTGTAGTTTCTTGCCATAGATGTAAAATCTTTGAAGGCAAGAGAAAGCTGTTACTTTTACCCCTAAAACCCATTTCCACTGAAAGACCATTTCAACAATGGGGTTTAGATTTCATTGGAGAAATTCACCCCCCTCTTCTGGCCAACACAAATGGATTTTGACTGCCACAGATTACTTCACCAAGTGGATAGAGGCCATCCCTTGTAGGCAAGCCAATGACTCAATCATCATGCAATTCCTAGAAACCAATATCCTATCTAGATTTCGCTGTCCAGAAAAGATTATAACTAACAATGCTGATGCCTTTAAATCCAAAAGAATGATAAATTTCTACCACAAATACCACATTACCTTAGGCCATTCCACAGCTTATTACCCTCAAGGTAATGGTTTAGCTGAATCATCCAATGAAAGCTTGATCAATATTATAAAGAAAGTATTGGAGGAAAACAAGAAGAATTGGCACAAAAAGGTTGTCAATGCACTTTGGGCAGACAGGTTAACTACAAAGAGATCCATTGGAACAAGCCCCTATGAATTGGTTTATGGCATGGAGGCTGAGTTCCCTTCATCTTTAGGAATCCCTGTGATAAAATTGCTGCAAGAAATACAAGCAGAACCCAATGACATTCAGGGAGAATTAATCAAACAATTCATTTACAACAAACCAGAGAAGAAGTGTATCACAGATCTCAGATTCTATAGGAGAAACTGAACAAGATTTTTGACAAAAGGACAAAGGCAGAGGATTTTTTCATAAGAGACAAAGTGCTGAAGTGGGATTCAAGGAGGGAAGACAAAGGAAAACATGGCAAATTTGATTTCCTATGGAAGGGACCTTTTGCTATTCAGGCTATACAAGAAAACAATACGTACATTTTGAGAAGACTAGATGGTACAGAATCAGGGGATGGGCCAGTCAATGGTCGGATGCTCATGCATTATTTTGATCCACTTTGTTAAAGTTTTAGGACTGTATTTTGTACATAATAGTGTTTATTTTCTGCAGTTTATTACAACAATAAGATAGGGAATAAGATGCAGCAAATTTTGAGAAAAAAGCGAGGATTTGTGCCACTTTTGTATTACATTTTGAGTTTATTAGGAGAATCGAAGAAGAAGACTCGTGAGCTAAAAATCTGATGGCAAACATTCATACAAACTATCAAAGACAGAGCTGTAATTGACCAAATCAGCTCATAAGAAATGTGTATATGTTACAGAGATACAGTTTTGTTTGTCTACAACAAAGGAAAATTGTAGATTGCAACAAGAGTTGAATATAAGACTATCTGACCTACTGTTCTTGGCTTTTCACCTGGAAAAGCCATCCCCAAGTGGAGCCACTGTTAGGTTCCTATACCAATAGGTGTCATATTTCATGATTGACTATTGAAATGCCAAATATGATCAACCTTTCCATGCTGCAAAGGTTCCATATTTTCCAAAAAATCAAAAATTAAAAAGTGAAAAGAGGGTATGCCCTAAAAGAAAAATCAAAGGGCAAAAGAATGAATTGGTCAAAAAAACAAAGAAAATGAACCCCAAAGAAAAGACCAGGAAAGTGTGCTAGTCAAAATTCCACTATTATCCTATTTTTGGAAAGATGTTCAAAATATGCAATCAATGACTTCTGTCACACTTGATGGATGGCCCAACAGCTCAATCTTGGCCTCCCCATGTTTAAATTTCTTGTTTTAGAAATAGGGAGTGAATTTTGTCCAAACAGTTTAAGCTTGGAAAATCCGTAGTTAGGTAGAGAAGCAAGGGTGCTCAACAGTTAAATCTGAGTCCCTGGAAGAGATAAGGGCAGACTTAGATAGGAGGACAGTTAAAAGAAAACCAGAGAAAAAGGGTTTGCTAGTTCAAATGCACCCAATCAAAAGGAAGAAAAAATGTTAGGTGTATTAAGCTGGGTAGGCAGTATGGTGTTGATGAAGCAAGTTTGTGATCAATTTTTTCCTTTGAATATGATCTATCTCATGGATGGCATAAGTGATATAGCAAGGTGACTACAAAATAGTTGAAACATCACTAATTTCCCCAAGAACATTCACTGACATCCCTTCAAGGACATTGGGATCTGCTCAGTGGTCCTAGTTCACTTCATTTTATGAGAAATACCAAGTAAAACCTTGTGTTTACTTAGTCAAGGGAAGCCACATTTCTTGTGTAAAAATACTTTTGATCCATTCTACTAATTTTTCCAAATCCTTGACTGCATCCCTTTATTCCCTAAGCCTAAGTCTCACCTTTTACTTAGTGCTTTTGGTCTGTAAATAACGCTCATTTTAAAACCTATTAACACTATTCTATAGCTCCTACATATATTTCCCCTCCCATACTATGCAGAAATACATAAAAACCCCGTAATTCCTAAATATCCCACCCCGGGCTTATTAAAGCCATATGTTAGTGTTTTATGGGGTCCAAGGTTTACCCAAAACCTTGTGGACAACCCTCCCCGCGCGCATATAACAATGGATTTCATTTAACACTGATTAAATGAATAACCAGCCCGCAAACCCAAATCTTGAATATATTGCAAACCCCGCAGAACATTATAAAACGTTAAAAAATTAACGTGGGTCCCCACACCATACACCTCTGCCAACTCCACCCATCCGTCAACCGTTCAATTCGGGCTTTCCCATCAGACGATCCATGTCGATATTGGAAGCTCCCCGATGACTGAATGATAGGCTCCGGGAAATTGGCGGTTTTGCCGTTGTACAAAGTCCACGCGTCGCCTCCTCGTCTTATCGCGTCCGCTCCACCCAAAACCGTTGTTGTCCAATAAGCTGTGCGATAATACAATAAACCACCTTCCTTTCCCACCGTTGATGTCGTTGTCCACATTCGCACCCATGTTTGTTTCCACCTCATCACTGTGTCATCCGTTGTGTCCACCACATCACCGCCAGGTTAGCTTCCGTACCCCCACTACTCGAAAAAGATGATGTCATGCTGACATCGCTCGACCAAAGCACGCCAAAAACCTGCCAAAATCAAATTTTTGTTAAAAAGCCGTTAAACGTCATTTTTCGTTCATTTCACTTTGTTTCTTCTGCATAAGCTCTGAATGGTTTTATACGTTCAAACCGGAATTTCAACTGCATAGTCCGCCACCCAAAGAAATCTAGTCCACAGCTCGGCCCCTCAGCTCGGTCTACCACCCAAATTTCGCACTAGGCGTCCATAAAACAGGTATTTACCCGAATCCTGCTCGTAAACCCTGTTTTTTCTAGCTTTCTCTGTAAAAATTGCCCGGAAAACCAAAATTCGAATTAAAACACAGTGCTGCCTTCAAGCCTCTGCATCATAGCCACTGTTTTACCCATTTTTTTCAAAGAAATCCCGTGAACTCTGTTTCCCTATGCAAAATTGCCCATTAAGCTAAATTCAAGCTCGTTTCGGCCTGCAATTTCCACAGAAAAGACCAAGACTACTATTTCACCTATTGCTGCTGCATAAAACCCACAATTCAAATTCAAAAATCACCAAAGACTATATAATGGAGGCTCTAGTGGCCCTGAATATTGCCCCCCTTGAATGCACCACATAAGGAATTGGATTGGCTACCCCTTGTTGACAGGGATTTCCAAATTAAGGATATGATGGGTGACAAGCCTCACCTTCAAGCTTTTTGTGAAATTAGGAATAGCTACAGAAGCAATACTGATGTCTTTGGAATTTGGGAGTCCAACATGCCCATCTACTACCTCCCTTCAGTAAATGTGCTTCCTGATCTCATCCATTTATGCTGTGCAAATTATGACCCCACACAAAGAGCAGTTATGGCTCCATCTGGGACTATCCTCTTCTATATTACTCCTCAATCCATAAATGAGATGCTGCACTTTAAGCCAACTCAGCCTCTGGCTCCTATGACTATGGAATTCTTTCTTGACCAAGGTGCCAAACTTCCTAGTTCAGAGATAACTAGAATAGCTCAATTATTCATGAGACCGGAAAGCCAGCCTAGGCAGCCACCTCCTTTTAATCAAGTCTGGTTCAATGAAGCTGGTATATTCATTACTGATATGATTTCCTATATCTTGGGATTTAAAACCAGTGATCATATTGATGAGACTAGCCTAGTTTTGATGTCCATATTCACTCCAGGACAACCCCCTGCTGTCAAATATGATTATGCCACCTTCATAGCTAATAAAATTCATGAGCAATTTATGAGCCTAGATAGAGAAAGAGTGTTCAAATACACATCCTACATATATCATTTGCTGCTGTACAATCAACCTGATAGTTTTCAAATTCCTCTTAGAAAGTTGGATCTCAAAGGAGAAAGGAGGTCTATGATATTATGGACCTCAGTATTCCATGAAGTCCATAATTCTCCTTATACATATTGTGAGTTCATCAACCTATTCATACCAGCCACTTCTTTATTGATTATAGCTCCTCCTGCTAGGCTCTCTGCTGAAATGCAGAAAATTTTGCATCTCTCAAGAGACTACAGTATAGATGATTGGTATTTTTACTAGAATCACACAGTGATCAGGATTTATGGCTGTGAATTATGCCCCTACAAGCTGCCAAAGTATATCCCTATGAGACTGCTTGCCCTAGAATACTTCAGGCAATTTATTAGTTCAGATTTGACTCATTTCTACGGTGATAGGAAAAAGGCACAACTCAAGATAAGAAATCAATTGGGCCCTTTTATCTTTAATAAAAGGGAAACCTGGGAGGAGGCAGATAAGATTTTAGGAGAGCAACTTATGCTGAAACAAAGCTTTTATTGGGCACCATATGACCCTGAACACTTCATAAGCTATAGAAAAGTGAAAAAGAAACTCACAGCATATGTTCACCACCCAATCCCTGAACTCCAACAGTATGCTAACCAACAATAATGGATAGAAGGCACCCTAGTAGAAGAGATTACTGAGGAAGAGAGATTGGAAAAAGCCATGAAAGAGCTTGAAAAAACGCTTGACCTAGACTCTTTTGGGTAGGTACCCTTCAAGCAGCCCTAGCACACAAGAAGTGACACATCTTTTGACGGGACTTCTCATTAGTCCACACAAAAAGCTAGCACAGGGTCAGCAAAGGGCAAGGAGGTAATAGGTTCAGAGCAAGATATAATGACAGACCAGCCAGCTACATCAAAGGAACAAGGCAAAGGGCAAGTTCCCCCAACACAAACAAAGGCCCTAGAAATCCCTATACTACAAACTCCTCTAAATGAGGAGAGAGGCAAGAAAAGGGATAGGCAAGAAGACACACCGATCAGCGGTCCTGAAGAGAAACCAGGGGAGAAAAGGCAGAGATTGAACCCCCTATTAGAGGAGGAATTTATTTAGGAAATTACAGACGGTCCAAGGGAAGAAAGAGAAGTCAGCCAGGATACATCTCCAGTCATAGAAACATCGGCCAGTTCACACAAGCAGGAGATTGGAAGACAACACAGTGTGGAGTTCTCTTCTGCCAAGCAACAAATTAAACAAGGCTCAAACCTTAAGAAAACATTCACTGAAATAAAAGCAAAGAATGAGCCAATAAGGATTCAAATCTATAATCACTTATTGAGGATGGCCCCCACAAATCAACAAAGGTTAATGTCAGCATATGACATCCAAGAAGGGAAGATGATCCTAAGTCATTTCAAGCCCAAAATGTTGCAGCCACAGTCAGCTGCTGATTACATCAGGACCAATCTAGAAGTATTAGCCAAGGATATCCAACCAATGGAACAAATTGAATTACATAAGAAAATCAGAGAAATGGTATACTCTACATTGGAAAATAAGGCATTGCTGGCCCACAAATTGCAGAATTCTTTAAATAATACCTCTGCCCAATTGGATTTGGAAAAGGCTTCCTCTTTGGCTAAGGATAACAGAATTAAATCCTTAGAAGAGATTATCATAGAGTTTGGACATGATCCTAAGGATCCCAAAGGTATCCAAGCATTAATGAGGAAGAAAGAAGAAGACATCGTAGCTCTCAGGAAGCAGCTCAAGCTACCCATTACCATGCATCCCAAAAGTACAGAGATTGTTGAGAAAAAATCATAGGAAGATGCAATGGAACTGCTGATAAAAATGAATGAAAGATTGGCAGAAACAGAGAAGGCATTGGAGGAAGCACTACAAGGAAAACAGGGAGAGTTGGCCTCTCAGCCATCTCAAATAGCTCCAATAATTACAACTGCTCCTTCTACAATCACAATAGCAGTCCCTCCTACTGTCCCAGCATCAACATCACCAAGCACTTCAACAATAGCAGCAGGCAGCAGCACTACCATGTCTACTGAAGAACTGATAAAGGCCATGGAGGATCTAAAACTCCAGGTGTCAGAGTTAAAGGGTGTCAAAGAGAAATTGGCAAAATTGGAAGTAAGTTATGATAAATCCAAGGTGACTGTAGCAGAAAAGACAAGGGAGGTGAAAGCATTGGAAAACAAAGTAAAGGCATTGGAAAGAACCTCTTGTTAGAAAAAACTCTGGTAGAAATTAGGAGAATTCTGTGGGCCAACATTAGCCAATCCATCACTGATATGTGGAGATCAATATAGATAATTCATGAGCAGATTGATTTAGTGGCAGCAGCTCAAGAAGAAATTCAAAAGGCTAGGGATTCATTGGGAAACATGCCCGAACAGGGCAATAGGCTAATATATTTCATGAACACCCACACCAAAGAAGATCTGGCAAAATTGGATATCAGGGACAAAACAAACACTATTTTAATAATTAAAAGGGTCTTGACCATGAGGAATTTCATACAAAATCCAGAAAGGAAGTGCTAGGAAATGCAAATGGAGATAAATGCTTTCACACAGAAATTCAGAGTTTTGGAGGAAAAGGGTTTGCCCAGTTTGTTAACTGATGACTACAGACTAATGTCACATGCTGCCTATGTACATAGATTGAATACATGTGTGGATAGCCAAGCCACAACATCATCAAGTTCTGCAGGAGAGAAGGCACTCCCATCTGGACAGAGCCTATATGAAAATTTAGAGAATTTGTTTTTTATTGAACATGAAGTGAGGCATCTTTTCACAATCCAGCCCACTTTTTTCAGGTACATAGATGCAGATGAAATTCTAATTAAAATGCGCAGGCACCAATTACCAGATGATGAATGGTGGCAAAGTATGCTGGAAATTCTGTAAGCAGATTTCAAAGTTTTGTTTATTTTTTCCAGAACATAACAGAAGCCATAAAGTGAAGAAAAGAGCAGTTAAAAAATTTCACTGGGCAGCAATCAAAGAAAGAGCAATCAAAGCACTCAGGAAAGCAACACCAGCAGCGCAGAATTTCACCAAAAGTACCATTTGTCGACTCGCTGAGAAAGTGATCAATGCATTTCACCAACAAAATGGCCAGCACAACATCTCTTACTTCTGCATTCATTTCTTTGTGTTCCCAAGAGCTTTTACTCCTTCTGTAAAGTTGGTGAAAGAAGTTATTGCAAGATATTATCTCCTTGGAGATATTTTGTAAGCTTTTTGTACAAATACCTCCCCAATCCAAGTATTAGGGGTTGGTGAATATCATTCTAGAACAGCGCTGTAAATTTGAGAACTCTTCTGAATAAAGATTGCTAGAATGCTTTGCTGATGAACTCTCTGGTTATGGAATTGATGGCAGAAGCCCATGTTGCAGAATTCTTGGATTATCTCATGGATCAATAAGTCCTTTTAACTCTTGTTTTATTATCTCTGTGTTTTATATATCATCTAAGTATCATGTTCTAAATTTTAGGAAAAAAGAATAGCCCATAATTTACTTTGTTGTACTCTGTGTTCAATTCCTATCATTTTTATGTTTTCTTCAGAACTAGCATAGGAAAGAATTCTTGACAGCTCCTATCTCCCTGGTTCTTACACCTTGAATATAATTAAGGAATTCTTAGCTTCTCCTTGGTAATATTTGTCCACTTTCCTTTTGTTAGCATGATGACAGATTCTTAATTGCCTTTCATCCCCTGACTCCATTTCACCTGATTCCAGCTTGAAAATTGTTCCATGTTTAATTATCTTGCTCTGTAGTTCCTCCTTTTTCCAAAGAAACCATACCCAAAAGTTTATTTTCATTGACTCCATTAACCCAATGGTCTAAACTTCTCATACTTTACAGCCCTGTTCTATCAAATGTCACCATCCCAAAATAAAAAAAATACTTGTGCTTCATAACTAGCCTAACATATAACAAAACAAAGCTAAATCATAAAGAGAGAGCCCTCTTTGGCTGCAGATTAGCTAGAATCTGCATCTAAAAGATTGGTTAGTGGTTACCTCAGCCGTATTCCCTTTTCTCACTACTTTTGGGGAACAACCTGAGTGATAACAGGTAGTATGTCACTCATGAACATGACACTCTGTAACTTTTATGTCTAGGTTGGGAAATCCATTTGTCTTTTAATTGACCATACCCATTGAAATTCTTGACTTGTTTTGAGTTTTAGTTTTTGAGTTAAATGCTTCCAAGTAATCATGTCATGTCTCTAATATGTTCAAGAGAATTCCAACCTTAGTCAAATTACTTTTCCAGTCATAAACTTTAGTTGCATTGAATATCCCTGAGTCAATCGTAGATTACTCCAAACTATTGTTCTTCAAAACTTGACTTGAGTTTTGTGTCATAGGCCCTCCTATGATAGGTCACTTCCTATCAAATTTAGGTTATTATCTACGAATTTGATCTAGAAACCTTCAGTACCTTGAGGCCTGCATGCCTTAATGTCAGGTTTCTCACCTTTGACGATGGGACCTCATCATTGCTCTTCGATTGAATGATTTTATGAGTGTTTGACATAAACAAATCTATTCTCACTTCATAGATTGTACTATAAGTAGCTCTAGAGCCATTTCCATTACTGGGGCTTTCTCTCGCACTTGTTAACAATTCACATCATTGGCCTATAATCAAGTGGTTTCTACCATGTTCGAATACGAGACATTTACTCACTGGCCTATAATCAAGTGGTTTCTACCATGTTCGACTATGAGACATTTACTCACATGGCTAGATTCGTACTATAGATCGAGAGATGGAGATCAAGACCCTAGATCTAGTTTCATCTATCCATGCTACATGGATTTATTAAATATTCATGATTGTAAACATAGATCCATTGATGGTTTCATCCATACTATGTTGTCTATTGACATGGATCTTCAAATATATTTCCATACTGGTTCTTTGAGACATTTATACTTTGAGTATGAGAATGCCTTACTTCAGCGATGACATTATATATTGCATTGTAACATTTTTTTAATTGTTTTAGGCCTTCGACTACAGTCCCTAACCTAAACCTTGGCATGATAAAATGCTTCAGTCAGCAAATATCTCTTCTAACTTTTCACTTTAGGGGGCAATCTATTACACGTTATTTTGTCTCATTAGGAAAATTACCATTGGTTTGGATTTTTCACTATCCATAAATGCGTCCCAAAGAATTCCTCTGCAAATTTAGAATCTAAATTATCCGAAATGAAGTGGAATTCCTAGATCCCATGGTACAAAACCTTGTTTTTGGCTTCTTGCGCAGTTTCTTAGTCAATATTTTGGCATATGCGGATAAGTCCATTAGGAGTTGCACATAAGTACACATTGTCTTACACTGTGACCTATGAACATGACTTAACACATGTAAAAATAAAATGTAATGTATAGAAGCATTATTGCTAACATCTATCCCAACCAATAAGTTTTGGATGATTTCCTATTTAGTTCTAATTCCTCCCATCATGGATCACCTCCCTCTCTTTGTGGAATCCCTATCCCACCATTATTAGATCTCATCCATTGGGAAATGGATCCCAAACTTCCCGCTCTTATCATATAACGCTAACCCAGGCCTGAGGATTGATGAGGACTGTTGGAAGTAGGCTTATTATGTAGGAATAAGGCTGGAAGGCTATTCATTCAAAGAGAGGGCTGGAGATTGTGGGAAGGGACTTGCAACATCAAGGCCTCATGGTTGTAAGATTACTATCCATTTTATTAATATAAAGGAAATTGTTATTTCTCAATTATATCTTTGTTGATACAATTTGTAGGATTCCTTGATCACCTGCATAGGTTGTGATTTCATATTGATCAGTTTATGATACATGGTTGATTTAATTAGTCCATTTGTCTCTTATGTTATAAACTATATGCTTTGATCTTGTGTTTGTTTCCATCTATATAAATCTCTTTCAGGACATCATAGAGAAGATGTGTGAAGTGACGAGAGGATATATAAATCATCGAGGAGAATATGAACAAGATCTTTGAAAGGGACTTCATGAATCATTTATTTGAAATGGTAAGTGACCTCTATCATTATATTGGTTTTGGTCAATCATAGTGTTGAGAAAGGTAGCAGTTCATGGCTATTTTTTAATAGGTTTCTTTTAAGTCTAGGGAGATTACTCTTGTCCATAAGAGGGATAAGTCCACATAATAGAAACGTCGAACTCAACGTGATAGGAGGGGCTAGGTCACATAACATGCTGACCCCATCACCTCAATGAATAACTACTTAAGTCAAACCCCAATTCTATTCTTACATGCAGTTTTATTTTAAACACTAAGGAGGCCCTCCTAGTGCTACTGGATGTCGACATAGCCAAAACATTTCCCGTACAAGCCACTGTAAGAAGCTACAAGATTCTATAGAAAATTACTACAGGAGTTTCATAGAGTGCTATAAGAAGCTCATTTCTTCCTAAAATTGACATAAACCATCACGGAATAAATTAAAATTTTCATGAGAAGAGTAACTGCAATCTATCCTCACCAAAATTTGATATAAGGGCTTAAGCAAGCATCTCAATTCTTAGGAAAAAGAATGCTAAAATTTTCGCAGTTTTGAATTTTAGTAAGGAAAACAATTGAATTGGCCAAGAATTTACTTAAGGAGATGGTGCGTCAAACAAAGAAGAGGTGCATGTTGTTATTTTTCTATTCCTCATCCTTGCAAACCAAACTATTAAATTTTCCTTTATTTCAACATCTTCCACTACACAAGAAACCTTAGGATCTTATACCAGCAAAATAAAAATATTTTGTTCCAATCTATTAGACATATATTAAAGCCATGGGAGGGGGATTCAACAAAATAGAACCTGTAAACTCCTCTAGGATCCATCAACACCTTGATGTTAGAAACATTTTATTGAATTATCAATGGCTAGGGTTTGTTGAGAAGCTCAGAGGCTTTGATGGAAACATTGCTCAAGAGTTTTCCTAAACTATCTAGAACTAGAAGGGCATGAGGCTATTATTGTGGTTATAGGCCTCGTCATCTACTTAAATGAAGAATATTAGTAGTGTCACCACACTCTCCAAGGGGGTCAAATGGAACAAATAAAAGAGGCTTGAGGCCACTACAACCAATAATAAATTGTTCCTTTAGAATGAGCAACCCATAAAGGATAAAAATGGAGTGAGGAGGGAGATCGTGCCATACTCTTGGGATGAGGTGGCATACCATATCATCAAATATATTTCACATGAAGAAAGGATCAACATTGTATATGCCTACCAATTTATATTTCCCCATCAACTCATATTTCAAGTATATTTTCCTACCCAAGAGAGGCTCAACATTCCTCATTTCCTCCTTTAGTCTATAAAATAAATGAGATTAAGGGTGAAAGGAGGAAAACATCATTATATAACTCACCATGGGTTGATAATTGATACTCCTAGATGTCTTAGAGAGCATGCAAAACTATTTCTTGGACTTATTTCATAGACAATGACAATAAAGCCTTTTTAGAGACCCAAGTTCAACCTCAATCGGAGCTAGAGGGGGAATAAATAGAGGAGAAGATTGAAATAAAAACAAAATAACAAGTTGATATTAAAGGAGAGGAATCAAATAAAGAATTAGAGGAAAATATAGAAAAGGAAGTAGAGGGACAAACAAAGGCACAAGTTGAAATAGAGGAAGAGGTATAAGTGGTTGAGGAATGATTGACTAAGGTCAATTTGATAGAATAAAAGGATCAAAAGCCCGAAGAGGCTATCGAGACATTATCTAGGCCAACAGAGAAAAGGAAAATGGGGGAGAAATAACACATTTATAAGGAAGTTTAGAAGAGGAATTTTCTGCTGCCCAAAAATCCTTAAGTGCCACAATGGAGCCCAAAGTAAGGAAACCAAGGGAAGCCCCTCTTTACTTCAAAACAGGGAAGAGAAATAGAATAAGGAAATGAGAACCTCAACCACCTTCTGCAACTCCAATCATCATTGATGAATCAATTAGCCATAAGGAGGAAGAAACTATAAAGGAATAGAAACAAGAAGTTGAGATGGCCTCCACATCATTCAAAGGAAAAGAGCCAGAGGCTCAATCAGAAGGGCCAAGTACTACGGAAAAAGTGCTCCCATAACAACCCATAGTGCCATAGGAGCATAATATAGAGCTATAGGAAAATGATGTGGAACCACAGGAAAAAAAATATAGAGCCAAGAATCATATCCTTATCCAAACCTCAAAGCTTATTATGCATGGATTGATGTAGCGAAGGCGCTTCCTATCCCATTTGCACCAGTGTTATTTTTTCAACTAGAGGCAGAGAGAATCATAACTTATAGATGGATGAAAATTGCAAAGTGCAAAGGGATTGAGGATGTTGGCATTATGGAGGAAAATATGAGGAAAATGGGAGAAGAAATGGCCAATATCATGTTCAATGAAGAAAGCATAATGGAAAACCTAAAAAAAGAAATCAAGAAGTTGAAAGCCTAGCTATAACAAACACAAAAGTTGCTATAGGAGAAAGGCGAAAAAATTACCACAATGGCTAGTCTATCCATGAAAGATATACATTATAGACACCCTTAAAAAAATTATTCTTTGTTTCTAAAAGGTAAATGGTGTCAGAGACATTGGAACAAGGTTCCCTTCCTCTACAAGATGTAATAAAATTCATTTATTTCTGTCTCAAATGTAGCATTGAGGACAAGGAGAAAATTACGAAATTTTCTATGTATAATCTAGCATTGCTTGACATGAATATTTTGGAACATAATTCTCAAATAGGTGATGTGAAATTAATGGTTTTAGCTTCATGGATGAACCATGAGGAAACTAGGGCATAATAGATCAAAATAATACTGACCAATGAGACAGAAGAGCCTCTTTGGCTCATAGCAGAACTATGAGCCCCTCATCTCATCATTGCTAACCACAGGCTCATATCAAAAAATCATAAAATTGAAACCGTCTATAAATAAAATAAATAACATGCAATTATTCAATTTTAATATACTTTAAGATTATTTGGGGATGAAATCATGTAAGCATTCCAAAGAAGGTGGCATACTTTGCAACACATTTTAAGAATAAGAGAATACCACTCACTTGAGAGATTGAAAAATACATTGGATATAACACCTCTATACTAAAGAATCATCTAGAGTCTTCGAGTCTATTGGATGGGACTCAAGTTCAATCCCCCTTTACCATTAGGCCTACATGAACATATAGACAAGGCAAAGGAAAATAGGGAGTGGACATAAATTGGGGAGAATGCGGGGTTTTATGTAGAGGGAGCTACCACATTTGAAACAACTTATAGGTTGAACAACATTTTCAATAGGGAGTACAATGGGTGTCCAAAACTTGATAATGTGTTTTTCAACTTTAATATGATCTTAGGATGGTTAGCATATAATTGCTATTTCTTGTGTTTCTAATTAATTAAATGTGTAGGATAGTGAGGATATTTTATGTGGATCATGCAAGAGTCTAGTAGGATAAGACTACGGGGTTTTTCCCCTACCAAAGGATAATCACAACTCGGCTAGCTCAAGGACATTTACGACCTCCCTATTTTTGCGAGGACGCCGAGGAATCAGTTCCAAATGTTTAGGGATTTTGGAGGGAAGAAATCCTCTATTCAAGGAGGTCACCCCTCATGTATTTTTTGTATGAAAAATGAGCCTTAACATCCCTATTGAGATTCAAAACTCTAGAGGAAGATAGTCAGCATTAGAGAAAGGGTTGTTGCTTGTTATTTCAGTTCGTTATGTTTAATGTATGAGTACATTTATGTATTAATGAAATTTAATCCTTTTTTTTAGTAAGATTCTTTTCTAAGGGACCTGAGTCTCCTTATGTTAGGGCCCAACCCAAGTGCTCAAGCTCGCTCCTTGTACATTTAAAATATTCCATGCATTTAGCTCAGTTATGTTTTTATAAAAACCTTATCTTTGAAAAGGTAATGTATTTGAATAGGTTTATGGATAAGCTTATTTTTGAGTCTATTTATGTATCTTCTTTTGATAAACACAAAACCATTTTCTTTCATGCAATAATAGTCTTTATTTATAATTCAACTCATCCTTTCTAATTTATTTCCTACAATTAGTAATTTATTAGTCATTTATGCACTTTACTTTTACCTATCAAACATACATTTTTCTTTCAGTTAAGTTGTGTTACTTCATAGGCATAGTTAGTGTTGTTTTATGCATTTTTTTCACTCACATAATCATATTTCACCCACTTTTATATCTTTTTGTAATTTTCTAGTAAGTTGAATTCTGCCTAGAATGAGCTACATGAAACAACCATGCTTGCCTATATCATACTTGAACTCATCCATTGGGTGTACCTGAGCTTGGAAAGGATCCATTTACTCTTCTATAACCTTCATCCACCTTCTCCACCCATCAAACCACATTTACATCTCATAAAGTTTCTCTCAGATGTTTCCTATAGCAAAATAATGTCGTCTTGTACAAATACACATATTTCATTAGGATGCCTACATATTTGAACCAAAAGTTTTTTTATCATTTCTAAACATTTTACAACACTCATTACATTCTAGAGAAGGAATTTAAAGGTTCATAGTGCTCTTAGGAACTTTACCCTAGTAATTGTAACTTTCTTTCTCTAATTAGGTTTTATTATTTGTATGTCTTCTTTGAAATGTAAGTTGGTTTATCACGAACCATAGAGTAGGATTGATTTGAA
>Ga0181463_1000056_pt1 | contig 20703 bp, 25 predicted proteins | sample InSIn1gowninarea_FD_119071 | JGI IMG/M metagenome (GOLD analysis project Ga0181463, IMG submission 119071) | Clean room microbial communities from NASA Spacecraft Assembly Facility at Jet Propulsion Laboratory, Pasadena, California, USA -... ... | reverse complement strand
TGTGCACACTCCTCCAACACCTCCAAGGTCAAATCCACCGAGAGTGATGGCTGCCCGTTTCGCACCCCTTGTTCTGCCCCAAGTTTTAGATGATATGCCCTCAGATTATCAAAGTAAAATCCCGTTTTTTGATGGCACTCCAAATAGCGTCACTGTGCAGCAACATGTAGACAAAATGGCAGACTTCTATGAACTGCACAAGATTGATGAGGAAAATGTGGCAATGAGACTCTTTATGCAGACATTTGTAGCTGATGTAAGGAAATGGTTCAGAGTTTTGACGGCAGCAAGTATCACTACCTTTGCTGAACTACAGAGATAATTTTTGAACCGGTGGGAAGTGAAAAAGAATCCCCTCCAAATTCTGGCCGAATACGAACAAATCAAATGAAACGCTGGTGAGTCGGTTCAAGATTACTGTGTTAGATTTAATGCAGTCTATAACAAAATTCCAAATCATCTGAAGCCACCTATAGGACTAGCCATGATGAAGTTTCCTAATGGTTTCGATGTTGATATTGCCTATAAATTAAAAGAAAGAGAACCGACTACAATGGAAGATATGTAGAAAATAGCAGTCAGCGTTGAAGCAAATCTGATGTCCAGAAGAGCTAGAGCGAAAGCAGAGAAGAAAACTACTGTGAAAGAAGAATCTTCTTCAATGGATCAACTGCTCAAAAAGGTAGAACAGATGCTTGAAAGGGTAAAACTTGACAAGCCTGAGCCACAAGTTAGGAATCCTAACTTCCATGGCCAGTAGCAGCCACAATATAGGATCAGACAGAAAGATCAAAGAAACCAAGAGCAAGCAGCACAACAGCCAGTACAAACACCATTACAGCAAAATTTTGTGCATGGACTAGATTCAGATGAGGACGGAAATGTGATAGGTGAAGAAAACCACCTTTTTACTCCAGACGAGCTACCTACGTACCTTACTGAAGAAGAGGAATGCGCAGTGAGCTCAGCTACACACCAAGACATGGATTTTATTCTAGCTAGTGACACAGTTTTGGAAGAAGAATCAGAAGAATATCAAAGGGGGAATATAAATGCTATGTCCAAACAGTAGCAGCGATATTCGCTGAGAAACAGAGATGTGCCGGCCAAACCAATTCAGAAAAGGAAGGAGGTTGAAGCAGCAAAAAATGAGGCATCAGCTACACAAAGAAAAGGAAAGGAAGCAATTGGTCTGGAGAGCAGTGAACCAAAATCAGCAGAACAACCACAGCAGCCAGCTATATCAAAGGAAAAGGAAAGGAAAGAGATCCCAGTCAAAGAGGTAGAAAAGACTCCCACTTTTAGCTTAGATAATGGGATTTCTAAGTTGAAGGTATCCATCCCCTTGACTGAAATAATGAAGAACAACAACTATAGAGGACAGATTTCTAAAATGTTGAATTTTGACCCAATGTCTGACATGGTGAATGTAGAGGATGATCAACCTGAAATGATTTTTGGACCGACATCAAATGGTGAGTCTCCTCATAGCAATGTGCCTCCGTTTTACATCAGTTTGAGATTGCATGCTTTTGTGTTGCATAATTCCATGTTCGATTCTGGAGCTTCTCACAATCTCATGCCCAAGGCTATCATGGATAAGCTTGGTCTGGACATCACCCGACAATATCATGATCTCTATTCATTCGATTCCAGTAGAGTAAGATGTATAGGGCTCATCAAAGACTTAGTTGTGAGTTTAGATAAGCTTCCTATGAAAAATGTTTTGATGGATATAGTGGTAGCAGACATTCCTCCAAGGTTTGGCATGCTTCTTTCAAGGTCTTGGGTATCAAAACTGAAAGGGACACTACAACTACATTTCTCCTATACAACAATCCCGGTGTTTGGACAAATGAGGAAGTTATACAGGGAACAAAAAATGAAGTATATGATCACAAGCAAGGAGAAACCTATAAATCATCCTATTAACTATGTACATACATATTTAGAGTCTTTTGTTTTGTTTTCAGATAGTTTAAATGATATAGATAGTTAGATAGTAGAAGCAGACGACATTTCGGAAATAACAGAAAATTTCAGAGAAATCTTGAAGAAAGAAGGACAAGAAAAGCAGCAAAATGTTGGGCACTCAGCTGAAAGCAACAGACAACAAGCAATCAAGGTACAGCAAACAGATTTCCAGCACTTGCAAGAAGAGGAAGAAGGCTTATGGACCATGGATTTTGATGGAGCTGTAGGCAATGATGGCGCTGGAATCGGAATTTGGGTACGCAGTCCTTTCTCCGCCCCCAACAAAGTGCCCAACAGCATGAGGGTTTGCTCTTACAAACTGGCCTTTGAGTGTTCAAATAATGAAGCGGAGTATGAAGCTCTGATTGTTGGCCTGAAAATTCTTAGAAAGCTAAATGCAAAAAGGATTTCAGTATATGGTGACTCCGAATTAGTAATAAAGCAGGTCAGAGGTGAGTATCAAGCAAAACATCCTAGGATGCGGGCCTATCGTAATGCAGTTTTAGACATCTTAAATTTATTTTCAGAATACACCTTGACATGTGTGCCTCGTATACAAAATAGTATTGCTGATGCTCTTGCCAAGGCAGCAAGCAGTTTGAAGATTCCCATGAACTCCAACAATAAATTTGAAATCCATGTCAAGCATCGTCCAACCATTCCCGACAATCAGAGATATTGGCAAGTGTTTCAAGATGATGAGGAGATTAAGGAATTTCTACTAAACAAAGGCAAGTTCAAAGAAACCTCAATCGATGTAGAAAACAATGAGGACAAAGGGAATGGTATAGGTGAAGTGCAGATCAATGAAATGGACATATTGCAACTGAAAAACAATGTTATTCCTAAAGGCTTGATACCTCTAGAAGAGCTTTTTGATCAAGACGATGTAGCCCGCAAGCCAACACTGCAACCAACAGAGAAGGGTGTAGAAGAGGTTAACATAGGAACAACTGCCACTCCTAAGATGGTAAAATTGTCTAAAGCATTACCGCCAAAGATCAAGGACAAATACATCAGTTTGATGCCTTCATTTGCAGATGTGTTTGCTTGGGATTATTCTGATTTAAAGACCTATGATACCAATATTATTCAGTACATGATACCGATCAAGCCCAATCAAAAACCATTTAGACAGAAGCTGAGAAGGATAAATCCAAAGTTGTTGCCATCTATCGAAAAGGAGGTAAACAGGTTGTATAAGTCAGGTATCATTGTGCCCATCAGATTTTCAGATTGGATATCTAACTTAGTGCCTGTACGCAAGAAGACCGGTGAGATCCGCCTATGCATTGACTTCAGAAATCTATATAAAGTCTCATTGAAGGACAACTATCCACTACCCAAGATGGACCATATACTTTAGCGAGTAGTAGGGGCATCTCGTATGTCACTACTTGATGGTTATTCTGGATATAACCAAATTTTTGTCCATGAAGATGATAGAGACAAGACAACGTTCACCACTCCATGGGGAACCTTTCATTATGCCAAAATTCCCTTTGGTTTAAAGAATGCAGGTGCCACATTTCAGCGGGCGATGGACTTGGCTTTTACGAATGAGAAGGATGTGTTTATGGTGGTATATCTAGATGACTTGACGATGTTTTCAAAATCGGATGAAGAACACATGCACCATCTTAAAACTGTCTTTCAAAAATGTAGAAAATATGGTTTATCGCTGAATCCTAAAAAGAGCTTGTTTGCCATGGAGGAAGGCAAATTACTTGGGCACATCATCTCAAAGGATGGAATTTGTATTGACCCAGCACGTGTGCAAGCAATTCAGCAAATCGATCTGCCCAAGAAAAAAAAGGAGATACAATCATTCAATGGTAAAATGAATTTTTTGCGTCATTTTGTGCCTAATCTTGCAAAACACTTAAAAGAGATGACCAATATGCTTAAGAAGGACAGCCAGGTGAAATGGACAGAAGAGGCTATAAAATCTTTCAACTTGGTCAAATTGGCCCTTTCTTCAACTCCAGTTCTAGTCAGCCTAGACTACACTCAGGATTTCATATTGTTTTCATTTGCTTCTGAGCACACTATGGCAGCGGTATTATTGCAGAAGGGAGATGACCATGAAAGACGCATTGCATTCTTCCACAGGGCTATAAGGGATGCAGCTTTAAAGTACAACATCATTGAGAAACAAGCCCTGGCATTGGTGAAGGCATTGAAGGATTTCTGGGTATATATCCTACATTCTCACATTCTCGCCTATGTTCCTAATACTGCTGTAAAATATGTTTTAGTGCAGACTGATCCGGAAGGGAGAAGAGGCAAATGGATTGCAGCCTTGCTGGAATATGATGTGGAAATAAAGCCCACAAAGCTGGTCAAAGGACAGGGGTTGGTGAAGCTGATGGCCTAATCAAACTTGCACGCCATGGACATAAATTTGATCGCTACCATGTCCGATGAGAATGAGGGATGAATGTCAATTCATGTATCCAAAATGTTTTCTTTGTCCCCATGGTATTCTGATATAATATATGTGCTGAAAAATCTGTCACCACCGCCCGGCATGACTAGAAACAAAGCAAGAACACTCAAATTGATGGCGGCCAAGTTTTGTATTTTGAATTCTGCACTGTACTGGAAGGATCCTGATGGCATTTTGTTAAATTGTTTGGTGGAAGAGAAGGCAAAGAAAATCATGGAGGATTTTCACAGAGGAGAGTGTGGTGGTCACCTTTTTTGGAAGTCAACAGTGAACAAAATTTTGAGAGTAGGGTATTATTGGCCTACTTTGTTTGCTGATGTGTATAAGATGGTCAATCACTGTCATAAATGTCAGATTTTCGAAGGAAAACAAAAATTATAGCCTTTGCCACTTAAGCCTATTGAGGTGAGTGCTCCTTTCCAGCAGTGGACTTCATTGGAGAAATTCATCCTGCTTCTTCCAGACAGCATAGATGGATCCTTATAGCGACAGACTATTTCACAAAATGGATTGAGGCAGCTCCTACCAGACAAGCTACAGACACAGTAATCATCTCCTCTCTCAAAAATAACATCTTGTCTCGCTTCGGTTGTCTAAACAAATTAATCACCGATAATGCAGCAGCTTTCAAATCGAAGAGGATGGTAGAATTTTGTCATAAGTATCATATCACTTTGGGTCATTCAATTGCTTATCATCCGCAAGGAAATGGATTGGCGGAATCTTCGAATAAATCATTGGTCAACATCATCAAAAAGCTACTGGAAATAAATAAAAAGAGTTGGAACAAGAGGCTGGTCCATGTACTTTGGGCAGATCGGATCAGTCAGAAAAAGTCCATTGGGATGTCACCGTTTGAGCTTGTTTATGGAGTGGACACAGTATTTCCCACTTCTCTTGCTGCCCTGGTGGTCAAACTTCTTCAGGAGACCGGCAGTGAGGAAGATCCCATATAGAGAAGGTTGAATCAAATGATCCACTTGCAACAAACAAGAGAGGAAGTTTTCAAGAACACATCCAAGTTGCAGGAGAAGATAAAGAAAATATATGACAGAAAAGCAAAGGTAGATAAATTTCAGGTGGATGATGTGGTGCTGAAGTGGGATGCGAGGAATGAAGAGAAAGGAAAACACGGAAAGTTCGAAAATCTTTGGAAAGGACCTTTCAAGATTGCAGCATATAGGGGTCAGAATGCCTTTCTTCTAAAGGAAATGAATGGGGAAGATTGTCCTGGAGGGCCGATCAATGGTTGGCTACTCAAGCAATACCACTACTGATTTAATAGCACTGCTTCCACTGTCATTGTAAATACCATTTTTATTTCAGTTTGGTTTCAGTCTGTAAAGTTAGTTTTTGAATTATTTCAATGTCAAGTTTGAGTCAATTTCTTGGTCATTCCAATTTCATAAATAAGTCAGAGTCCTGTGCTGTTTATCGAAATAATGACTCCATAGCCCAATGGACAAAAGGCACTGTCTAGCTCCTCCAGAGATCTGTTGTTCTTGGCACCTCCAAGGAGCTACCATCCCCCATTGGAGCCAATGTTAGAGTCGGTCTGGTCAGCCCTCTATCAGGGATCAAAACTCTTTATGCATTTCATTTCTAGGTGTCCCACTCCATCCACTCAGCTGCATTCTGCTAGGGGCATGCCATAATCTGACGGAGAAGGTCATGATAGTCATTTCCCCCTCATGTCTGGTTCCTGCTGGCTTAGGTCTTTTGTCAATAATCACCAAAGTCATTTTTATGTTTGGGTCTAAGAATGCATCAATTTGGTCTTTGAAACATGTCCAATAAATCCATGTAGGCCAGAAGGAGGCCCTTACACAGCTATGGTCTAGAGAGCTTCATCGTCACATGAATAAACTTCGACTCTTCTTCAAAACTCTGTTTTGAAGAAAAGTAAAACAAGGTCATTTATGACAAAATTTTCCAAAAACACGCCAGTTGACTTTTCAAATGCAGTCATAGCTCTAGTCGTTAAATGCCCTGTCATTTAGTGCCTGCAAAGAAGTGCCGAAAATTCCATCATTTGACCCAAAATTTCAAAGGAAAAATGAAAATCAGTGTGTTCTAAAGTCAATGAAAAAGTGCAAAACACAAACATTAGAAAATGGGTTTTCAAGGAAGAAAAAATCAAACCCATCTCTTCCAAGCCTATATATACTTGTTTTTGCCCAAATCAAAGCCATTGTGCTATTACAAGCTTTGGAGAGACATTGCAAAGGTGAGAGGGCGAAATAGTGAGAGTTTGAGTGAGTGAGAGTTGGTTTTCGAGGGCGCGGCGCATACACCCAGGAGTGTGGCGCACATAGAGGGCGTGGTGCACACGCAGCCTGACCACAATTCAAATTTTCCAAAGGCGCGATGCATACCCAGCGCGCAGCGCATTGGGCTTTGCACACGACGCACACAGCTAGGGGCCAAGAAACATTGCCAAACCACTTCAAATCTTGGTGAAAGCTATCAAGTTAAGAGGTAGGCCTTATGATACCTCTTGTCCATCAAATTTGTCAATGATATGGTGTTTATAACATGTTTAAATGTCACCCAAAAGCATAAGGTCAACCATGAAAAAATCACCAAGAAAATGATGGTTGGGGTTGCAAAAACGTGATGTTAGCACCAAGGTTTCACTCCACTGCCCTTTTCTCCTCACCCATCATCTTTCCCATCTCCCCTTGACCATTTTTCCTAAAACCCCACCCTAAATCCACTACTAAACCCTCTCCCTATCCCTCCAAGCAATTTAGAGTGAATTCTGAGTGCGCGACACACACACAAGGAGGCGCGGCACATTGGGAGTCCGCCCTTAGTGTAAAAATTCCACTGGCGCGGCGCACTCAGAGTGTGCGGAGCACTGGGCAGTGTGCATGGTGCACAAAGATATAAGCCCAGAAAACAATAAGAATGCCTAAAACTTTTGTGAATGCCCATAAAATTTGAAAGGTAGACCAACTACCTTCACTCTTGCATCAAACTTGAGAAGAGTGGCATGATTTTGGGAGTATAAACCAAACGCAAAAAAAAAAAATTAAGTAGACAAGAAAAGACAAAAAGAAAATCAAGATCCTAGGGTCTATGCTACAGTGACAATGTTGCCAAGATGTTCTCCTACCCTACCCCTATCTCTATTTTCCCCGTATCAGTTTCCCCTTATCGTTACCCTAACACCACTAAAATCATATTCCTTTTTTCCCCCTCCTCCTATGACTCAAAAAAACCAAACTCTACCAAAATAAATTCAAACCCTACCCCATCAGCACCATACCCAAAACACTCTGAAATCCCTGATAAATCTCTCCCTTTAACCCCTATTCCCATTTCATCATTCCTCTCCTAATACTCCCTATTTTATTGTCCCCTTGGTGACAGATTTTCAGAGCAACTACCATTTTCATTGGAATCAGAGGGCAGCATAAAACTCAAGGTACAAAACAGTAGTAATGGCATCAGAATTTTCATCTGAGTATGAGGAGGAGACCCACAGTGACACATCTTTAGGAGAAAGGGCCAATAGGAGACATCACCGGAGTGGCAGACACCCTAGAGATGAGCCAAACACCCTCACCAAGCTGCAGGCTTGCCCCCTTGCTATGACTTGTTTCCAGCACTTGGCATGTTATGAATTTTGTCAAAGGGTGGCAAATGTCAAGGTCCATCATGAGTTGGCCCGTCTTTTTGCACTTCATCTATAGGGAGGTCAATCTGTCCTAGCTGGGGTCACTTTCACATTGACACCCGAAACCATATCAGTGGCAATAGGCATACCAAACATTGGAGAGCACTGGCATAAGAAATAGAAGGTGGAGAGGCATCATTATCAGCCTTACATCAAGGACAGTTGTTTGAGCCAGCTCACCAGAGTTTTTCCATTCATATTTTTGAGGGATGACTATGCCCTGCTCATGAAATTGATCATGAAGTATTTCAGTTGTGAGGGGAGGTTTTCTCTCCTTTATGCCTATCACATCTGGTTTCTCATGCACTTTACCAGCGTGCGGATGATGAACCTCCCTTTTTTCATTTGCAACAACATAGAGAAGATGAAAAACTTCATGCAGCACAAGACCCCTCGACAGCAGCTAAATAGTGTCTATCATTTTGCTCTCATCTAGATTTTGGTGGAACATTAGTTGGGATTGCAGGGTATTGCCTGGGAGGACTTCATCTCCCATGATTTCTTTAGCACTCCACTGGTGGTATCAGAGGCAGAACATGAGATAGGGTTCCTTCACATCTATTTGAGCACCATGAGACTGCCACCATGCCAGTGTACATCACATACCAGAAGGGTAGTAGACCTTTGTTTGCAACAACAAAGTGAGTGTTATCTCCACTCGGGGCGGAAGGGGCCTCGCTTCCGACATCAGCATCACAGGAGCAGGGTAGAGGTAAGGAGCCAGTGCATGATGAGGAGCCTTCAAGAGAGCCATCAGGTCAATGAGAGACCTAGTTTGTTCTCCTTCACGATGATGACACCGATACAGAGCCAACAAATGCAGAGCTTAGAGAGATCATCCAGGAATAGTAGTCAGAGATTGAGGCCTTGTCCCTTGACTTGAAGAGGGAAAAGTGGAAAGTGAAGTACCTAGAACAGAGAAACAAGCAGCTAGAGGATCATCAGGCGATCATGGAGCTGCAAAACATTCGTGAGCATCACCAAGCTGCTCAAAGAAGAAGGGTTGAGCTCACATCTTCGGAGCAAGAAATAAATGAGGATCGAGAGGCCAACCTTGAGAGGGCCAACATGCATTTGGAGAGGCTACTAAACAAAGCCGACAAGGACCTTGCACTACTGAGACACATGGCATTTCACTACCGGGCATGAAACATGAGCGCCAAGGCCCGAATAAAGAGTTTGAAGGCAAAATTGAGGAAGGCAACAAGCAGGGCAAAAGAGGAAAAAGAACAAGATAGGCTTAGAATCTTGGCTGAGGATTCCTTGGCTCAGCATGGCACCCTATAGAGAACCTCCAGCCCAAATTTCAGCAAATTTGGGGAATTTTTGGTCACATGGTGATTTTTTGGACAAAAAACAAGAATTTTCTCCCTATGCGTCGCGCCACTGATGCGACGCTAAAATTCTAGAGATCCAATTGAGGAATGGTTTGTATTTTTGGATTAAGCATGGAAAATCATGACTACTGGTGTCTGAGAAAGAAATTTTGACAAGATCTGGGTCTCCTAGAGGTCAAAAAACACCCAAAAATGGCCTCTCTACCACTTTTTTGACACACAGAAAGCAGTCTTGGGAGAATGAAGATTTGGAGGGGAAAATGAGCACCAAATTAAAAAATTCTAGTTGGGTTGGAAAGTATACAGGACAAGCTTTCCAACAAGCCCACTTGGGCACATTTTGGATACATGAAAGTGTCCCAAAATAGGCCCCAAAGTGGTGCGATGCACAAAGAAATTGGTGCGGCACACAAAGAAAAAACTGCCAATTTGCTCTCGTTTCGCGAAATTTCGGTTCGCGACTTCTCCAAGTGGGCCCGGTCATATACACTTCAGTTTTTTGGCACCAAAGGTGGCATTTAAAGTGTTTTTTCTATAGAATGGCATCTATCCAAGTGGCAAAGGAATACAAAGGGTCACCCCAGCCAAATGTCATGCTTGTGAGCGCTGCACCTGTAGCTGATGGTTGGCTCTCCATATCAATTTTGTAATGATTCCAGTAACTCCCCAACCCTTGGGTGTTCTATCTCTTCCTCACACATTCTATATATTGTATGCAAGCTATTTGCAAAGGGTTGGTTGGCTTGTAACTTCTAGGAGACTGTGGGAAAGAAACTTTGTTTCTTCACTGTGTAATTTTGACAGAGAATTAATGAAAGGCAGTGGCTTTGTTTCATGAGATTCTTGTGGTTGTGAGTGTAGAAAATGTGTTCTTATGTTTCATATGTATCTTTTTATGTTCCATAATTCAATTCATGTTTCATTTCAGTGAAATTTTTTGAGTGAGATTAGGTAGAATTCAATTTTTATTGCTCTGCCTGTGGGAAAATTTCATGTACAGTGTTATTCTTCTGTTGAAAAGGATTCATAGGACTATGCCCTTTTCACTTTCTTCATCAATCTATTCATGCCACAGTACCTCCAACTAAATTGCTACATTTTCTGCCTACCTTGCCTCACGGAATAATCTGTGCCTTTGTATTAAATTCTCTGTTCTTTACTGAGCGCCAGTCCCATACCATCCCGAAAGCTCGACCATTCATAAAAATTTGTTTCCGGAATCCCTATTCACTTACTAGCCTAAGGTAAATATTTTATTTCAAGTCATCTCAGACTGTTTTCAAGTATTTATTCAGTGAGCGTGACTCGGAGAGAGCCCTCTCCTGTTCTGGTAGGGCTAGCTACCAAACTGAGCGTGGTTTGTGGTTACCCTAATTTTTGCCTTCCTTCAGCCTAGGGCAGATTTAGGTGATAACAATGTGTTTCTATCAACTTAGGTCTTTATCTTGACCTTTGTGAACCCTAACCCTTAAAACCCGTAAATTATAGTAACTAACGGTTAGCAGGTCTATGTCCTTCACTAATTGCACTAGACTTTCACAACATCATATAAATGAACATATCTACTTATTTTCGAATCTACTAAGTACTTTTTTTGATTCATTGCATTCAACAATAAATTTAAAATGAAGCAATAATACATAAGTGCATAGACAATTCTCAAAAATAAGTCTTTATTATGCTTTAGATCTTCAATTACAACCCTTTCCAACCATGCACACATAGCTGCAAGGGCTGTGCACTTAGCTAAGGACTTACCAAAGTCTCCACAAACATAGCTACAGGAGCCTTCCCCTTTGCCTAAGTACAAAATGGAAAAAAGGGACCCAAATTCTGCAGTTTATCTCTTTCTTTTCATGCCTTTACAACTCTTCTATGACTTCCTTTTATATCATTCTTCATTACAATACCATGGTTCATGAACCATGTGTAGGTCTCAAAACAACTTGACTCTTAACAAAATAAGGGGATTTTACCTTATAAAATCCCCTTTGACTCCTATCGACCTGTGCTACTCATGCTCCGCTCCTCAAAATGTGGAGACTTTACAATATTTTCCAAAACTTTACAAAATTTGAAATCTAAGGGCCCCCAACAAGCCCCCAACACAAAGTCGTGACTCGTCCCGAGTCACTCTTTTGTTGTTGCCTTGATCTTTACTTGCAGATTGCTAAACTCTGTCTTCAATGCTTGAATATTTGCTTTTCCCTGTGCATCATCCTAACGAACCTCTTCGACCAATATTTTTGTGGGTGGAACTTCGACTACAAGGCCCATGGTTCTATGCATCAGCTGCAAAGTCTTCAATTTTATTTGGACTTTTTGTGATAGCTGGCTTTCCCCATCAGCCCATGACTGCATCCATGAGGATATAATGGAAGCCTTCTAACTCAGCTCATCAATCTAGATCTGGATGAACTTTCCTTCCTGAAGTCTGGTGAACCTTTGCGCAGGTGCTAAGGTCTGTGCTGTCACCTTGATCTCGTCAAACTATCATTGTTTTTCACGAATATCCACTTCAATTTTCTACAATTGGATCCTCCTACAATGAGGTCCACATCTCCATCATATGCTCAAACAATTGACTACAATCCTTGACTGCAATGTCCAAAGAGGTCATATCTTCTTTAATAGCAACCTCACGCTGCTCGCTAACTTCCGAAGGATTGGTTGGTGGAAACTTAAGCTGGAGCTCTGAAATCTGCAGCTGCAGTTCAAATCATACCTTACCAATTTCCTCCTTGGATTCCTTCACCATAACAGCTAACTTCATAATTTTCTCTGTTGAGTTTTCTTCTGCTAGAATTTGGAGCTTAGAGAGCTCACTGCTTACTTGAGTAAGCGCGGTCTCTAGCTGATGATTCTATTGTATTTCCTCACCGCAGGCCTACACAGTCTGTGCCTTCTCTTCAAATATATGTTGATTGTTAGTTTTTACTTCGTTGATAATCAAGAGTGCTTGCTTATCCCGAACACAGATCTCACTGGAAACTCCTTGGTGTAACTCATGCAAAGACTGGATCAATAGTGTTGCTAGGTTGATACTCAGGTTCTTCCAAAACTATGCGTGCTCTTGATCTTCGGTTGTCTCAAACTAGAGAGAGTCCCTTGGTAGTGGTATTGGTTTAAGCTCAAACATGATTTCCACTACACTAATGCTCGGCATGCTCAATTGTCCCACGCTCACCTGGATCACCTCTATCTGTACCTGCAATTCCTTTAGGCCTTGTTGTACTTTGTCCAATAACTGGTGGTACTGGTCCTCGATGTGTCCCCAAATAGTTTCAATGGTGTTGTCGACAACATCCCCAATCTCATCAAGGTCCCCCTTCGTGAGGACCAATGGTGTCACAATAACAGATTTATCCAACCTTTTGCTTCTTGCAAGGTCCCATGGAACTTCACTTCTCCCTCTTCTTGACACTGAAGGGGGACTCCAAGTCTGTGCCCCCTTTCTCTTCACCTTCAACCGCAACCACAACATTGGTACACTCTATTTTAGGTTCATCGAGGCCAATAGTGACCTGCAACATGGTTGCATCTTTCTCCTTTGGCGCTTCCATCTCTTTTGCAGAGACCTATTCTTCCAGTGCTTCCCTCTCTTTGGTAGTAATCTTTTCCTGTTGGACTGCCTTTTCTTTTTGCATGGCCTTTTCTTTCTATGCTGCCTTTTCTTTTGTACAAGCCTTATATGCGTATTTCTCCTTGTCTTTCTCTGCAACTTTCGTAGTTATGGTTTTCCCTATTTCGCCTTTTGCAGCCTTACTTGTTCCTATACCTATGTCCAATGGGGAAATCCATTCGCTCGGCCATTTGCTATTGACCCCCATAATGTCATCCTCTATGACTAGGTATGGCAACTTATACCATGTGCCTGTGGCATCCTTCTTTGCGTGTATATATAAATTGTGAAAAAATTTCTTGAAATCTGCAATATTAGCATATTTCGAATGTAAGTTAGGTGATAAAAGCGGTCATTAGTTGATCATCATCTGCAACTCTGATTCAAACAAGACTTGGAAGATCTTTGTTTGCATGATGTGTTCATGATCCTTCATCACCCAAAGAGAGGCGAATTTTGTAGCCTCGCACAAGTCTAGATCATATGTCAGAAACTACATCTCCTCAGGCGTCGTCAATGCCACCAGCATGATCAACAGAAGTAACCATGCATAGTGGAATTCCTTTCCATCCTCTTGGGCTTCACATAAATCCTCCAAGAACTCGTGACAGAGATACTTGGCCCAATTTTATTGGACCCCTTTGCTGCACTTTGCAGCCAAAAATACTACTAGTGTCAGCATTTCATCAGTGCAACACTTCCTCATTATCTTTCCAGCCAATATTTTTGCAGCAAATTACACAATGCCATCTGATATGGGTCTAATTGTGTATCCACGTGAATTCTTCACCAACCTAAAGTAGCTCTTCATCTCATCTATCATCTTCTTCTCCCGTGATTTCCCTACAAAAGCATTTGCGGGGTTCACGCCTTGATAATGAAACAAGGTTATTCGATGGACCAACATGTCGGTAACTGGAATGGGCCCTCCCAACCATAGGCACCCATCGTGAACCAGCACCAATAATTGACGCACATATACAGTGTTAATGACACTGTGGCTAGAATGTGGCACCTACAACATTTTGAGAAATCTCGCACTCAATTCTGGTCTCCCACTTCATTGGGTCAAGTTGTGTAACACCCGACTCCTGATAGTAGATTGATTTCAAGTATTTTCTACTTTTCAACTATGCGAACTTCGCATGATCACCCAGGTCTCAGTCCTCCATCTTAAAAAACAGTACCTATGCCAACAAATGGCCCTCAAAATGTACATCCTCTGGAAACAATGGTGTGCAGATTTAGAATTTCCTGGAGTCTGGGTCCTTAGTCACTTTGGCAGTGGGTTTTCTAGGGGGTACATAAGGTGGTAGCCAAGTAATCAGCACTGCTTCCTCAGCATCAATAACTTCAACTCCAATGTTCAATTCTTCCTCATCCAAGTCTAGGGTCTCCGTTGGTTGCTTTCTTTTATCCATCCTACCCTTATGTCTGACCTCTATTGGATTCTTGCATGACGATTGCTGCACAGGAACTTGTTGTGGATTCTTTTGCTTCTTCTCTCCTACCATGGAGGTAGTGAGTTTAGGCCTCGGAAACTAGGCATTGTGGTAGACATGGGTTGTGTTCTAGTCATTCTCTCCCAGAATATTTCCTTTTTCCACTCAGGTAAATTTGCCTCCCACCCAAGTCCTTGCTGCAAAAACTTCTCTCATATCTCTTTCCAATCTCCTCCATACATGAAGCAATCATCTTGGCACAAACTAAAGCACAAAATCTTAAAACAATTTCTCAGGAATAAAAGTATTCGAATGTGGAGAGGCATGTTGTATTTATAGCTCATTTTGAATTCAAATCCATATGCTCTTTTCGGGGGAAATTTCCAAAGATATGCTCCTTAAATGCTCTCCCCCCACTCCCTTTAACGAAAAAATAGCCATCCAATCATCCATAGTGCTTCTAATAGTCACTTTTTAGCCAAGTTGTGCAGGACCCACCATGCTATCGTAGCTCCTTCGTCGCAGCTCCCCTTTGCACCTTTCTACTAATCATCTCACAACCCATTCACTTCGCCAAGATGTCCTTCTGGCAGTGTAGTTTATAGTCCCACACTTCCTTACAAATTCCTGAAGTACTAAGAATGTCTTGAATTCATATGGTCATTGAGTAGGGGTGGGATTACCCCTGTACAACTTTAACCAGATCCCATTGATTCTTCTTGGAAATATCTCCTCATTTAGCTTCACGAGCTGAACTACACCTCCATCCGTAATCTCCTTGATGGTGTATGGCCCCAGCGAATGCATTTGAAATTTTCCTGGAAACTTCGTAAACTTGCTATCATACATTAGTACTAAATCTCCAATTTTAAAGATGTGCTACTTGATGTGGCGATCATGCCATGCCTTTTCTCGAGCTTTCTACACCTGTTGATCAAAACCTGCCAGGAAGAGATATTCTTCTAATTCAAGTATTTTCATGAGGTGTTCTTCCATGGTATCCCAATCTGTCATCTCTATGACTGCAACAATACGCAAATTGGGCATGATGTACTCCATTGGCATCACTGCCTCTTGTCCATAAACCAACATAAACAGTTTCTGTCTAGTCAACTTCTTACAAGTGATTTGATAGTCCCAAAGAAAAATTGTTATGCGCACATCCCAATCATTTCTATTTTCATTACAGATCTTCGTCAAAGCATTCTCCATGATTTTATTAAAGGCTTCAACCATTCTATTTGCTTGAGGATGATACGGCGTGATTTTCTGATGATACATCTGGAATTCTTTAAGCAGAGCGACAATCATTTCATTCAGAAAATGCGAACCCCTATCGCTCATAAAAATCTTAGGACATCCAAAACGAGACAAAATATATTCAAATATGAACATCCCAGTTGTAGTCACGCTGCAATCCTTCATGGGTTGTGCCTCATCCCACTTGGTCAAGTATTTTGTCACCATGATGATATATCGTGCTCCTGTCTTCTTTGTTCGTGGTTGAATAGGACCTACAAAATATATTGCCCATTCTTCAAATTCCTGTAGAGAAACTTGTGGGTTCATAGGAAATTCATCCCTTCGTGATAGGCCCCTATTCTTCTAACAAACATGGCACACCCTACAATATTCCTTGGAATCCTTTTGCACAGTTGGCCACCATAGCCCATCTAGTAGGATCTTCTAAGCAATCGATCTTCCCACATAATGTCATCCAACATTTCTTCCATGTGCTTTAGTGAGCATACTTTTTCATTCATAATCTGGTACATATCTGTGTAGAACTTCATCTGATCCCATTTTATATAAGTTCCCTACAATAAATAAATAAATAAATTTCTATAGCCATGATCACCAATTCTTTCTTTTGTTGCATTGTATACCCTTTAGGAGATGTAACCATAGACAAGAATTGGATTATGTCTGTAAAATGTTCACCTACAACATGCACAAAAAAAAAAATTGCTCATTAGGCAATCCTTCATCAAGACTTGTAGGCTTGTCGCCATTCTCAATCTGTGAAACATGATCCAATTCAGCATTTGATCTCCCTAGCTTCACAACTACTTCAAAGTCGTGTTCTTGAAATAGCAATAACCACCTACAAATTCCCCCACCCCCCAACACATGCTTTTTGACCAAGTACTTCAAAGCGGAGTGGTCTATGTAGATTTTGAAGTGCGTACCCAACAAATAATGTTTGAACTTCTCGAGCACGTATATCATCGCCAATCCTTCATGCTCCATGGTTGAGTAATTATTTTATGGCTTAGACAAATTTTTTCTTACAAATGAAATCAGATGGTCAATGTCTCCTACGCCTGGTTGGCTTAACACTCCTCCTAATGCTATGCAGGATGCATCGAAATGTACATGGAATTCTTTCTTCCAATCAAGAAACACTAGAATAGGTGTCGTAACCATTTTTTCCTTCAAATCATCTAAGCTTTTGTGGCAATCATCATCCCAGCAAAATGTCACATCCTTCTTCAACCATTTCTCCATGGCTGCAGTGATATGCACATATGCCTTGATGAACTTCCTATAGTATCTTGTATGGCCCAAGGTTGCGCGGAGCTGTTCTACATACCTCGAAGGCTCCAAATTGATAACTACTACAATTTTGGTAGGGTCCACCATAAACCCCTTCTTACAAACAACATGGCCCAAAAGTATCCCATATGGTACACAAAATATGCACTTCGTCAAATTAATGGATATCTGATACTTCACACAAGTATCCAACATTAGGTGAAGACTGGAGACATGCTTTCTCACTAATCTAAACACCATCAAATCATCAAAATACACCTCAAAAAACCTATGAATAAATTCTTTAAAGGCTACAACTATCACTCGAGAAAAGATCGCAAGGGCATTCTTAAGTCCAAAGGGCATAAGTGTATACTCAAAATAGCCCCATTTTGTGGCGAAGGTAGTTTTACTTTAGTCTTCTGGCACAATCTTGATCTGGTGATACCCTGAGAACCGATCTGTAAAAGAGTAAGCTTCTTGACCTCAAATGTTTTCCAAGACTTCGTCTATGAATGTCGTAGGGAATGGATCATGTACACAAGCATCATTCAACTTCCTTAGATCTATGTAGATTGAAATTTTGTCCTTTGTCTTCTTCTCTTAGACTAACATAAGACTAACCTAGTATGATTCTTCTACATGCTCAATAATCCCTACTGCAAGCATCTTATCCAGTTCTTTGCACATGTTTTCCTTGTATTTAGGATTCAATCGGTACAGGCACTGCTTCACTGGATTCACATATGGCTTCAGATTTATCTTCATAACACCTAGATCACCTACTATCCCCTCCAAATCAGAAAAAAAAATTGGAAACAAGTCCTGATATTCCGATAATAACTCTGCAACCTTGTCAACTGTGTCCTCATCCTAGTAATCACCTATATTTATGAACTTCAACTGTGCGCCTGATCCAATGTTCACTTTCTTGGTTTTCAATGGTTTTGAGATGTTAGCAACTTCTACCTTAGGCCCATTGACTTTGCGATGTCCCTCTGACTTAGGGATACTGATATTCCTGGGATCTTCCTCGCCCTCTTTTGTGGTAACATTGTAGCATTCCAACGCATGTCACAGCTATGTACTCTAGTCTGGTTGTACCCAAGTGATAGGTTCTATGGGTGTTCTAAATATCACAACCTTGATTTCCTATAATGCTTCATCAATACACTCGAATCCATCCTCAAAATTGAATGTTAACAGAAATCCTTCCTTCAAAAAATCCCACTCCGTGGTTTCATGTCATAGCTCTATTTCTAAATACCAATTCATCGGAATAGTATCCAAGTGTGGCAGAATATGTGTACCCATTCAGGCTGTGGTTCCTCTCCCCATGCTTTTGTCCAACAAGCCAGCTTCTCATGCGAATCATCCTTCCCCATACATTTTTTAGTAATGCGGGTGTTAGCATATCCAAACCGCAGCTTCTTCATCCTATGATGCTCCTTCCAGTCTGTAAAATTGTTCTTATGCATACCCCACCATCTAGCAGGCATAGCTCTTAGCACAATGTCCAATGCCTATAACTGATGCTCCTCCAGTACATCCCTTTCAAATTTATTAAGAAATAAATTTACATCTTCTAAGACATCATAATACTATAAATTGTGTACCTCATTAGATATATGTCGAAGTGACTTAGTAAGCCTATTGCATCACAAAATTGATACTTCATGCAATCTATTCTAACAATGTTCAAGCTCCTCATCTGAATCTAAGTTGCAGGAGTTTTCCTTTTCCCAAGCAATTCACCCATCCACCGTAGGGTTGATCCAATCCTCATTCTGCGTAGTAATATTATAGATCTACTCAATATCATCCTCCTCATAGTAATATCAGATTGGTTCAATACACCACACACCCTCGGTTGGATCCAATGGAACAATGACTCTGAGTTCCTTCACATCAAACTTCATGTTACGCTTCTTTGAGTTAATGGCTGCATTCATATCAAATGCCCAATCAATTCCCAACAGTGCTGGGTAGGGATTATTGTCATCCACTATTTTGATTACTTCAAAATTAGGTATAGCATGTGCCCCTTCAATATATATAGTTACTCCATGTAAGCGCTGCATAGGAATAATCTTCTGTTGGTTCACCATTCACAACTAAATTGGGGACCATTGTGGCATTGGATTTCCCACTCTTTCCCAAGTTTGTTTAGGTAAAACATTCGCATCAGATCCCAAATCTAGGATGACCTAGTCCATTTTGAATTGTCTAATTTGTGTAGTCAACCTCATTTCTCGACCAGTCATTTTCTTACCTTTTTCTACTTTATGTACTACGCGTTGTTCAAGCAATGGCTTACCCTCACGGTCGTAGTTGTCTATCAACTATTGCAGTTCCTCTACTGCTTGCTGGTCCCTTAGGAACTTCATGAAAGTCTGTAAGAAGGATGTTAGCACTTAAGGATCTATTTCATGTGCACCAATGACCTCTTTAGGCTTCTCTATTCGTGTGCTCTGAGCTTTTGATGTGGAAGCTCATGAATCTACAAATCTCCTCTTCGCCTCCATAAAATTTTCCTTTTCCTTATGCAAATCAAATTCAGCATCTTTGTCAGCAGCCTTGAACACCCATGCATTCTCTTCTAGTTGTTTCCTTGTGGCTTTATCTTCCCTGGTAGCTATACCGCTTCACATAACTATATTAATGTTGGGCCCATCTTCACACATTTCTAATCTCATCATCTCGATGTTTTGAGTGGGATGATGGGTCTCTTGCATCTTTGCAATGAGCATGGGACAATATTCTATAATGTGATCAAACTGTCGACAATATTGATAAGAGGGGTGTGTTGGGTTCTGACAATCTCGCACAAAGTGGCATGGTTACCCACAGTTTTAACAAATAATGTGTCAACGACCTCTTCCAGCTCCTCCCCCTCGTCCCCTTCCTTGTCACTGGAATCCTCCACACACTATAGTTGTGCCTTGATCCTGTTGAGGATGTGCCTCAGTTTGTACTCTATATGTCATATTTTTGTCCATCATTAGCTCAGAGCTTCAACATTTGTGCTCATGATGGCCTTCAGACTTATAGAAATTGCGAAACAATTTTTGGGGAGTCTGTACAAACTTCTGCAATAGATGGAAATTTTCTGTTGAACTTGTTCCTGTTATCTAGAAGATAGCACACCATGGTACCACACCAGTACTTGATCCAATGGTATTTTCTAGATTCAGGTGGATAGGACCTCCCCCAATTAGATAGTTCTGATACACTGGGCAATGATCCTTGTCATGGCCATGGCCTTTGCACTTTAAGCACGATAATTTTGCGTGAGTCTCGCTTTGGACCTCTTTTCCATTTTTGAGATCCTACAACTCCATATGCAGGCTAGCCAACTGTGACTGAATCTACTGCACTCCCAAATTTTTATCCTGAATAGGTGAAGCCTCCAACTTCATAGAAATTTCCAATGCTTCAGCCTGCGATCCAACCTTTTGTTGTGACAGTGGTAATCTCAAATGAGGTAACAGTGAAGAAATATACCAAACCTTATGTTTCTCATCTAAAATCTGCAAAATAGCCTATTGTAGCACACATTTTTGTCTTTGATCAAAATCCCATGTAGATTCATTCACCTTCTGCTTAATTTATTTGACCTCAGTTACAGACTAGGTTTGATACTTAGGCTTTATGAATTAATT
>Ga0181463_1000053_pt1 | contig 21114 bp, 22 predicted proteins | sample InSIn1gowninarea_FD_119071 | JGI IMG/M metagenome (GOLD analysis project Ga0181463, IMG submission 119071) | Clean room microbial communities from NASA Spacecraft Assembly Facility at Jet Propulsion Laboratory, Pasadena, California, USA -... ... | reverse complement strand
CATAATGTTTTTAGCTTAGTTTCCAAGCCTGAGGCGTATTTATTTCATCAAATTCACCAGATACTTTTATCCAATCTCCCCTCTTTTTAACATGTCATTTGGGCAGGTTAAATCATAGTTAGAATGGAACTTTGGAGGAAAATTGAATACTTTATCAAGCTCATTAGTGGATCAATGCCTCTTTGGCTATAAAAGCATTTCACTTTAATTCCAAATGGATAAAATGTAATCAAAATAATATGTCAGAAATTCAACTGTGTTGATTTTTATATAGCTCAATCCTTTCATATGTAAATGGTCATATAATAAATTGAAATGGTTGTGGAGGGACAATTGTTTAGCATTAAGAAGTTCAACTTCTAGTGCATGTTTGAAATCTTGCATACTGCTAATTTTTTAAGCATTCCACAACTGATTTTTATTGCACCCTTCAGAGAGACTGAACCACAACTAATACTCAAGATACACCTTTGAGAAAGGTGCTACCATCATACCATGTGACTTTTTCAAACTCCAACTCAACGTTGGAATTGCTCAAGAGTCATCTCCTCAGTGACATGAGATATGTATATGAACATACATGTATGCAACTTTACTTTAAGTATAACCCATAGCCACAAATATAGATTTTATACTTTTGGGGCTCCATTCCTATGGTTCTCTATGATGGACTTGTTTTGTAGTTTGTCATCTTGAAGAAGAGCTTTTGTTGTGTAATAAAAATGAGCTAAGAATAGCTCTTATGGAGGGATATCTTAACTCCAAAGACTATGGAGATTTTATGGTGGGATCTCTTAACTCCAGAGACTATGGAGTTGGAAAATTAGTTATGTATTAGCTGTGAATTAATCTGGTATAGAAATTTTTTATGTGTGTTCGCAAATTTGTTATGCAATAACTGTGGTGTGGAAATATTTTATGTGCAATTGCTCATTCTATAAGATTTTAAAGATAACAAATAGGAAGTTGGTATTGCACATTCCACTTCTAAAAATTTCAATTTTTCGGAAAATCATTTCCTTGGATATCCTAAGAAATTTATTAGAAAGGAGTTGAGGAAATGGTGTACTTAGTACCACATACAATATTTTTATGTTGTCTAAAATTCATCATGTAGAAATACATAACATAATTTTTCTTCGCATTTTGTGGTGCAAGCACAAAGATAAATTTGACAATTATGATTGTTAACCACTACGTGTCAATGGCCCATATAGTACACCCCATTTTTTCGCAAAAGGGATATCAATTGATTGATTTGTCTGTGTCATCCAGCTGTCATCATCAGCTTGAATTCAAAAATGTTATGTAAACTCTTTCTGCATGTGTATAATGTAAATAATCTTAGCAAATACGTGTCATGTATGTAACGACCTAGGTAAACCTACTTTTTAGTGACGATCTCTATTCTGGTGGGTTTTTTGTCTCACTGATCCATTATCGGATGGTTGGAAGAGTTTTTCTCCAATCTTAACCCAAAGACGGAATGGATTTTATCACTAGGATCTTAGGCAAGTCTTAGTGTTCTAGATCGAGTCTATGTAAAAGTGATTTGGGAATAATCCTAACTATTTGGCTAGGTTATTTTATTAGAAATTGCTTGTTATGCTTGATTATATTTGTGTCGCAGAAATGTGTAGTCTGTGTGGGTCTATTATAATTGGGTTCTCCCCCTTATGATGTAAAAAATATGAAAATCATGATGTAAAGTGTCTTAAGAGTTGAAAAAATAATTTATCCCCTCATAGGTTAATTAATTAATTTTTCTAGCCAAAGATTAACTAAAATTTTAAACCAGAAATTTAATTAATTTTAGGTCCTAGGTAAATTTAAATTCTCCAAAGGAAAAATTTGTCGTTCCTTAAAAAAATTTAAAAGGTTCCGAGATTAAGGTAAATTAATTATTTTTCCAAATTTTAAACCTTTGATCCCTGGGGGTTAAGTCAAAGTCAATTTTTTGGGGAAATTAACTCAAAAAAATTATTTATGAGTTAATTAAAATGCATTTAATAACAAAAATTCGGTTTTCCCCAAATATTTAAATATTTCAACAGATGATATTAAAATAAATTGTAATCTTCATTAATGGTCAAGATTTCTTGGACGAGGATTACTCAAACTAGTTGTTGGAGAATTTATCTTTAAATAGGAAGTCATTTTTTAGTCGACCGACCATTGAATCGTTCGCTTAGCAAGAAGCTCTTGCATAATATTTTTTTGGATAATAATAAAGACTTTGGGGTTAAGTTTTGTTGGTGTTACTCTTCATGGGAATACTATAAGATGTGTTCTTTTCATGCATAATTTTTTCTAAAGCCATTGATGATAGCTTCTAAAGAGTGATTTGAGTACAAGTACCTTGCTCAATGGCTGGGGTTTAAATAATAATTTAAATTTTGAACGTAATAACAGGTATATCTATTTGTCTGAATTTTATTATTATTTTCTCACTTTATTTTTAATGGTTGGATTGAGTTTTGTAGAGAAATATTGGTTTTAGATCCTCGTGCATTAGGGGAAGTTTTCAGTTGGACAAGCCAACTCTTGATCTATGTTTCCTGAAGAGCCCAGCTGAATTAGCTCAAGGCTTATCATAAGATTTTTGTTGGTGATGCACGAAGTGTTTCAAGTTAGCACCTCCTTTAAAATTTTATTTTATTTTATTTTTGTGTGGCATAATGATAGATCTGGCTTATTAGAGCCTCCAATTTGTAAATTTTGTAATTATTCTCCTAAAGTGGGTTTTTCTGAGTTTTAGTTTCTATCATTATATTTATCATTTGGGTGTTTTCTTGTTGTCATGCAACTACAGTTTTGAGGAAGAAATTTGTGTAGAGTCCATATCTAGGGCTTGGAAGGTAAGATATGGATCTCTAGGGTTTTATCAACATAATCTTCCAAGGATATTATTTTTTAAAAAATTGCAGTCCAAGGGTTTCAAATTCTTAGATCTAGAAATTTTCATGAGGGTTTCATGGCTAAATATGAAGCATAAAAAATATATTCATGTCGAATTTGATTTTTCTGGGTTTATTTTGGGTTTCTTGAGGCTACCGTTGGCTTCCTGGAAATGTTGCTTGGGTTTTTCTTTTTATTCTTCTTACTAGAGAAAATTTTGATTTTTTTTTTTTAAGAAAGGCCCACGGCCCTTTACTGTTGCCTGCATTCTCCATTAAACCTGAAAAAACCCTCATCTCATTGAGCCGCAACTTCTCCTCCATATGCTACATCTCGACCTGTCAACCTGCAGCTCCTTGCTAGCTTACCCTCAAGCTCCTCTCTTCTCATCGTTGATATCATCTCCTACCATCCGTAGCTCCTTATACACCTACGTTTTTATCTCTGTGTGCTGCCCTCCTCCCTAATTCTACCATGTTCCTCCCTTTCTTCCCGCATAAGCTCCTTCTCCCTCCTAATCTGTAGCTACCTTCCTTGTTGTAGCTCCATCTCTCCCTTGTTGTCATCGCTACCATCCTTGCAGCTCTTCATCCATCGTAGCTCTTCTACCATCCTTGTCATCATCGAGCCCCTACTAAGCCTACAGACACAACACCAAACATTCGACTTTTTCTTTTTTATTTCATTTTTATTGTGTATGTGTTAGGTTAGGTTTAGGTCTTACTTTTTTAATTTTTTAGTTTAGTTAGTTTCCTTTTGATTTCGATTTTATTTTTTATTTTTTTAACTTTGGTTGAATGTTTAATGTTTTATAAAAATAAAAGAATAAAAAATCTAAATTTTTGTTTAGGTTTCATTTTTTATTTTGTTTTGTTTTCATTTTAAACTTTTGTTGTTTTGATTTTTTTTATTTTTTTGTTTAGATTAAAAAATCTAAAAAACATTTAAAAAATCTAAAAATTAAAAATTTTCATTTATGTGACTCTAAAATTACTAAAAGAATTAAATCAAAAGAGGATTTGTGATTTCACATTAAAGTTTAATGTGACGTATGGCCAATTAAAATTTCAATTTATTAACCCTTTTGATTTGTTTTACTTTTGTCACATTTAAAAATTTAATTTTTTCATTTCCCACATTAAATTAATTTTCTAAGGAAAAATTAAATTGTTAATCTAAAGTTCCTTAGTGTCCTTTTGTAGTTGTGATTTATCTATTGTCAGGTGTGATTAATGTTTAAAATCATTGATTATTGGAGAATGATAAATTAATTCTAGATTTGAGTTATTAATGAAAATCATTTTAAATTTGGAATCATTGCTTTGTATTTAAATTTCATAATTATTCAGAGGATTTAATTGCTAGAAACTCTTGCATAATAAAGTTTTGGGCATTGACATTTAATTGTTCATGATCGTCGTGTTCGTCACATTTATACATTTATCCGGATAAGTTGTTTTTATTTAGTCTATGGTTAATTGAATATAAAGGCACTTGTATACATTCATTTCTATCTTGTGGTTATGTCTTGTTCGTATTCATGTTTTATCTATTCATCTCAGTTAACCAGGAATCATTTACATTCATAAAGTTGTCCATCTTTAAGTCTCCTAGATCCTGTGTTTTACAAACTATTCTCATTCATTCACCTTAGTGACTTCCCACCTTGACTTATCTAGGAGAGAGTCTAAATGGAGTAAAGATTAGAGTGACAACACTTACTTTGAGCATTGTCGCGGTGCCTAGACACTTTGTGCGACAACATTTTTTGGCGTCATTGCTGGGGGCAAATTTTTTTATGTTCTTGGTTTTCACGACATTTTTCTGGTCATCTCATCTTTTCCACCATTCATTAGCCTGTTAAGCAGCACAACATTTTTTGGCATCGTTGCCGGGGATATTTTATTCTCGGATTTTTAACGATATTTCCTCATCATTCTTCTCACTTCTCATCTCTCATTCAAGCTAGAAAATCCTACACTTTTTGGCATTGCCACCAAGGACCAATTTATTAGACCTTGGCTTTACGTCATTTCATCTCATTTTTCTAGCGTCATTTCGTGTCTTCATTTTTCACCATCCTAATTCTCATCATTTCTCTCATATAATCATTTCGTCTTCAGTTTGTGCACCTGGACATTCCATTTGGTTTCTTATTTGGGTGGTGAATCCTCTTATTTATTCATTTAATCCCCGACAAGGAGCTTTCCCTGAATATCCATCTACCTCCATCCACTAACTTTTCGGTTTCACCTTTGAAACTTTGTGATAGATTCATGCTCAAGTGGTGACTCCACTTCTTCCATTTATTACAAAAATTTCTGCTAGAAACTCGCTTCTTGTAGATGTATTCATTTTCTTGAGCAGGGATATCTCTCTCTGATATCCATTTGACCCATATTTTTACCGTTAAACAAGTCATCATGGATTTTGACTTCTTTTCTCCTTGTGATTTTACTAATATTCAGGGAGATTTGCATAGTCATTCTTATGTTTTGGGTGAAGCCATCGATGAATTTCCTCCTTTTCAAGATAACAATGCTTTTACTGCTAAGGCTCACCTTCGAAATGCCAGCCTCTGTATAAGAAAGTATCGCCCATATTCTAACTATGAAGATGTGAAGATGAAGATTTTTGTTCTCACCTTATCTGGAGATGCTTTAGATTGGTTTACTAAGTTCCCTAATAACACTTTTGATTCTCTATAATCAATCATTGATGCCTTCGAAGATAGATATGGAGATAAAAAAAAGGTCAAAGCGAAAGCTGAAGTAAAGGAAACTATAGAAGTTGAAAATAATTTCAAGGAGTTAATTCAAATGGTTAAAAACATACAATTAAATCAGGCTCAAGTATTCAAAAATGCAAAAGTTAATCAGGCCCAACTTATAAAATATATGGAGCTTAAACAAGAAATATTAACAGTTGATCATGGCAGGGAAATTAATTCTATGCAAAGCAAGTTATTAGCCCTAGAGGAAAAGATGACGATCATGGAATTCAATCATTCCAATCAAGTGACTACCATGAAAGAAAGTTATCAAGAAGAAATAAGTTCGATTCGTAATATATTGTCAACTATGGATGAAGAAATGACCATCATGAAATTCGATTATAATAATCAATTAGCTACCATGCAAGAAAATCATAAGAAGAGATAAACTATACCAAAGACTACTTCATGGGCATGAAAGCAAAGAATTATAAAATTATAAAGCACATGGAATCTGGTCAGATATGTCTTGAGAATAGGTTATTGACCATAAAGGAAAACCATGCCAAGGAAGTCAGTGCTATGAAGGTTTGAGCGCTCTAACCAGATGGATTCCATAACAATGGAAAAGATACAGGTACAGAAATTTCAACATTGGTTAAAGGATGAAAGAAACAAGGAAAGGACAACAAATCATAAGCCTCCCTGTTTGTTGTAGCAAGCTCCCTCTTATTATGAGGAGGTCATTTGTTCTATTGAAAAGTGGCTAATTGAAGGTGACCCAGATAAAATGGAAATTGATAAGAATCAGGTTGATTCTTACATGGTTGATCCACTAGCCATAATAGATCAGGTTCATAAAGAAGAGCAGGTCACGGAAGTCATGAACATTCCAAATTTTCCATATGAGTGTTTTTTGGATCAAGAAGGAAGTTGTTCAACGACCACATCATCATCAACATTACAACGTACCATAAAGAAAAAGCACAAGAGAATGAGAAAGGGGTTTGATCCATCTGATGTCTGGAGCAACTTGACTTTTAGATAGGAAAAATTCCTACCGTATGTAGGATTGGACATGGCACATCCGAGAAACAACCAACAGATTTGCCTGAAAGCAAGAAAATGCTCAGTATGCACTATATTGAATGCATCTGAAGCCATGGGGCATATTTGTATTGTATTTTTAACCTTATACCTTGTTATTTCTGTATTTCATTTTGTAGTTAGATTTGTGTTTTTCATGTTATTAGGATAGTTAATAAATGAAGAACCTATATATTTCCTGTGCGTAATGTTACAAGATTATTTTTGAATGGACACTACTTAAGTTATATTGTGTGTTGCGTGGATGTAGATTCTGGATTCTCACATTCCTCCAGTGCAACAACATGTCCCCAAGTAGAGTCAGATGTTAACCACTACGTGTCAACGACCCATAGTAGTACACCCCCTTTTTTCACAAAAGGGATAGCACTTTATCAATGTGTTTGTCCCATCCAGCTATCATCATCATCTTGAATTCCAAAATGTTATGTAAACCCTTTCAGCATGTGTATAATGTAAATAATATTAGCAGATCCATGTCATGCACGTAACGACCTAGGTAAACCTACTTTTCTAGTGTCAATCTCCATTCTGGAAGGTTTATTTTCTCACCGATCCATTCTCAGATGGTTTTTTGTCCTAGTGTTCTAGATCAAGTCTATGTAAAACTGATTTGGGAATAACCCTAACTATTTGGTTATGTTAGTTTATTACAAATTTCTTGGTCTACTGGATTATATTTGTGTCGCAGAAATGCGTAGTTTGTGAGGGTCTATTACAAATGAGTTTTCTCCCTTATGATGTAAAAAATATAAAATCATGATATAAAGTGTCTTGTGGGTTGGAAAAATAATCTATCCCCTCATAGGTTAATTAATTAAATTTTCTTGCCAAAAATTAATTAAAATTTAAGCCAGAAATTTAATTATTTCTAGGTCCCAAGTAGATTTAAATTCTCCAAAGGCAAAATTTGTCGGTCCTTAATTTTTTTTAGAAAGTCTTGGGATTAAGCTAAATTAATTATTTTTCCAAATTTTAAATCTTTGATCCGTGGGGTTTAAGTTAAAGTCTGTTGACACCTAATCTTCATGATTGGGGAATTTGTAAATAAATAAATAAATTAGGAATGTGAACAGTCATCGAGAGATGAACTGAACAATCACTCCTATTGTATATAACAATAGCCTACCTATGGAATAATAGACGAATCAGTTTTACTGCCTTTGGAGAGTTACTGCCTAGCCTGATATGGTATGAGAGCCAGTTCTAAAAATAGTTGTAACTCCCTTCATCTCTGCCACTGCCTCTGTCCTGAGCGCTGCCACTGCCTCTGTCCCGAGCGCTGCCACTGCCTCTGTCCAGAGCGCTACTCTGCCTCTGCCTCTGTCGCTCTTTGAATAGTCAGAGCCATGTCATAAACGTTTCAAAAAAAAAAAGGTGTTATTCCTCCTTTGATTATTCTGTGTACATTCCGTTGGAGAAACGGTTTGCTGCGCTACGAGAATGAATCGATTGGGTTAATTTTCTAGACATTAGCTCTCTAGAAACTGCAGCTGTAGACCTGAGCATTTCCTTGGAATGAAAAGATCGATATTCTATCCTTCTTCATTCTTCTTATTGATGGCGTCTCTCTGCCTCACTGGTGGTGAATCATGATCTATGGAACGAGTTGTAGCTGCGTGAAGACTTGAAGCGGATGAGGGCGATGGTATTTCAATATGCATAAACCATGGTCGTGATCTATGGAACAAGTTGTAGATGCATGAAGATTTGAAGCGGATGAGGGCGATGGTATTCCAATGTGCATAAATCGTGGACTGTATTAATGTGCATAAACCGTGGAAACAACAGTCTTTCCGTATATTGTGCATAAACCATGGACTGTATATTGTGCATAAACCGTGAACTGACATGGTATCCAGTAATGCATGCGTGTTGGCATCCATTATAATTACCCGCAAACCCATGTGCCCACGAATGAAGCCTGGTAAGTAAGTTATAACCTTGTCCTTTACATCAGTTTGGATTTGGCAGTCATCGTTTCCGGCGGTGTATGGAAAGATTCGTACCATCTATTCAGTCCTATAACTAGGAGCTGCAGTCGATAATTGCAACATCGATTTTGTTTTTTTCAAAATTGTAAAAGGAAGTTTTTACTATCAGCTGCATATATAGTAAATGATTTTCTGTGCCTCTAGAATAAGCGGGGCCGAGGCTGGGGCTCCACTGCATGGTATCATTGTAATAAGTATAAGGTGAAACCGAGTTTGTATCATTGTAATAAGTATAAGGTGAAACCGAGTTTGCATCATTATAATAAGTATTCAGATAATCTTGTAAGTATTGAAGTTATGTATGGATGAACACCTGGTATTATTCTGGATGCTTTTATCTAACATTAGAGCGATTTGAAGAAAATATAGTGCATAAAGTTGTAGCGTAAGGAAGAGATTTGAAATCCTATGAGAATGCCTTTTTCAGTGCAATTTCACTTTTTTATCAGCAGAAGTTTTTTATCAGCAGAAGTTTTTATCAGTAGAAGTTTTTTTTATCAGCAAAAGTAATTTTTTACAGAATTCATTCAATCATCTCTATGGTAGGAATAGTTCTCACTGGCAAGGAGAACTATCCTGAATGGTCCCGGATGATAAAACACACCCTCATCTTCAATGAGTTGTGGAAAGGAGTGTGTGTCGGAGAAGGAGACAATGACCCAGTGTAGCCTACATCAGACAAAGAGCTCGTCATTTGGGAAAACAAGAACAGCAAAGCCTATGCATTAATCACAGCATCTGTAAATGAAGAGGTGAGTCACCATATTTCATCATATTCAATTGCCTTTGAAGCTTTACAAAAGCTGAAAGAACTCTATGACTCACATTCTGCACTTGAAGTTGTTCAGCTCATGATTAAACTCTTCACTCTTGAACTGAAAAATAATGATCCTCTTGCCCTTGCATCTGAAGTAAAGTCTATAATGCATGATATCAAATCCACTAAGGTTGAGTTGGATATCCCTCTTATTGTTTTTCTCAAGGCACTCTATCCTACCTACTCCAATTATCTTGAGTCTTTACAAGCAAATGGAAATCTTAAAGATATAACTTTTGACTCTCTTGTGAAAAAGTTTGCTGAAAGAGAGAAAGCCTTTGGAAAGAAGACAGTCCCTGAATCTTCTGAAGAGACTGTGTGCCTTGCTCATAAAGAAAAGCATCCTGCTCAAGACTCTACAAGAGGAAGAGGTGGACGAAGAGGAAGAGGAAGATACTTCAGAGGTAGGGGGGCAGACATTCTCAAGGATAAAAGGCAGATCTGCATTGCATTCGCTGCAAACAAAATGGATCACATGATGCTTCTACATGCAAGCTACCATGGGACAAAATTGAGCAGAAAAGAAACCAGCAGAAAGGTAAAACTGATGATACAGATAAAGGTAAAGCACCTGAATCAACTCACTATATTGAGGCACAATGTAACATTGGAGTAAACGAAGATTTGTTTAATGCTTCACTTGCTTCTTCGAAAAATGATTGGTTGCTTGATTCAGGAGCAACCTGTCATATGACTCATAGAAAAGATTTTTTTGAAGATTTCACTGACAATGTTGATGGAGCAGTATACTTTGCAAAATAGTCAAAAATCAAGCCATCAGGGCTTGGCACAATTAGGCTTAAACTGCCTGGTCTTCCAGACTTTTCTGGATCATGTTCTATATCTCCCACAGCTCAAGAGAAACTTGTTGTCTTTGGTCCACATCCGCCAGCAAGGTCACTCCATTCATATGTTTGATGGCAAGCTTGAGGTAAGAAAATCTTCTGACCACTCACTTGTCATGAGGGGAAAAGAAGAAGAAAGGCTTCTCAAACTGCAAGGAACCTCTGCTCATGCAGAACATTTCTCATATATTTCTCATCATGAAGAAGGTACACTTCCATCAAGTTTATTATGGCATGCTAGATTTGGACATTTAAACTATGATAGTCTCTGCTTATTGAAGAAAAATGGTGTTGCTGGTTTGCCTACAATTCCTAGGAAACATAAGCAATGTGATGCTTGCATTCTAGGAAAGCATAGCAAACAGTCTTTTCATGATTCACATTCAAGAGCACATAGGAAGCTTGAACTCATTCATTCAGATTTATGTGGTCCAATGCCTATTCCTTCTGCAAATGGAAATAAATATATCATGACATTTATTGATGATTACACCAGAATATGTTGGGTTTATTTATTGAAGAACAAATCTGATGCCTTTCAAACATTCAAGAATTTTCATAAATGGATTGAAAATGATGCACAATCTCATATTGGGTCTATTCGCACTGATAATGGAAAAGAATACACATCAAACGAATTTGAAAACTATCTTCGCCAACATGGGATCAAACATAAAACAACTGTGCCTTATAATCCCCAACAGAATGGTGTAGCTGAAAGAATGAATAGAACAATCTTGAATATGGTACGATCCATGCTTTTCTTCAAAAATGTAAAGATAATGTTTTGGGCTGATGTTGTTCTATGTGTTGCATATATAAAGAATAGATGTCCATCTAATGCTATAAGAAACAAGACTCCTTATGAATTGTGGTATGGACATGTTCCTTCGGTAAAACATCTCAGGATCTTTGGTTCCACCTGTTATGCTTTGATACCAAAGGTACATAGAAACAAACTTGGTGCTAGAAGTCGTAAGTGTATCTTCCTGGGGTATTCAAACACCTCCAAAGCATACCATCTCTATGATGAAGTAAATAAAAAGTTTGTTGTATCTAGAGATGTAATTTTTCTTGAATCATCCAAATCTGACAATGTTGTTGAGCGGCAACTTGATCGCTTGGATAAATTCGCAAAAACAAAATCATTTCAAGAATTTGATAATCAGATTCCACATCTTGAAGGGGGGATTCCTATGCTAAATCAACATGTGGAATCTTCTTCTGAAGAACAATCTCCCCTGCATGAAACTTCAACAACGGATGATCCTTTAAGTGATGTAATTGATAGAATTGGGAGACTCAATCTTGATTCAGTCCCAACTCAATCAACAGAGAAGCCTGGACCATCTCAGAAAGGTCCCCCAAAGTGGCTGACAAAGACGCTTGAAAGTGTTCATCCTGATGAAATTGGAAAAAACAGGAACCAGAAATTCAAACCGACAAAATGGAGGTGATGTAGATAACTCTAATTCACCTGTTGATATGGATGTTACTTATGATTGTGAATTGAACTTGTCTACAGATTTTGAACCAACTTCCTTCAAAGAAGCTGCTTCTCATGATGAATGGAAAGAAGCGATGCAAAAGGAGTATGATGCCCTCATAAAGAATGGCACTTGGAAGCTGGTTGATCCTCCATTTGGAACCAAACCAATTGGCTGCAAGTGGGTCTACAAGAACAAGTACAAAGCTGATGGCTCACTTGACAAGCACAAAGCTAGGCTTGTGGCAAAAGGTTTTGCACAGAAGGAAGGGGTCGATTATGAGGAAATTTTTGCTCCCACAGCAAAATGGGCCACCATCCGGACACTCTTTGCACTAGCTGCTTAGAACGGTTGGAAAGTCCATCAAATGGATGTAAAAACTGCATTCTTGAATGGAGATCTAAAAGAGAATGTTTTTATGTCCCAGCCTGAAGGATTTGTTGTGAAAGGACATGAACACAAAGTATGCAAACTTGTGAAGTCCTTGTATGGCCTCAAACAAGCACCACGAGCCTGGTATGAAAAACTAACTGAGCATCTTCTGAAACTCAACTTCAATCATTTTGATCTTGATGATGCAACTTTATTTGTCAAGAAAGTTGGCAAAACAGTTGTATATCTTGTGGTATATGTAGATGATCTTTTAATGACAGGGAACAATGAAAGCTATATTGCATCCATAAAGAAAGAATTAGGAAATTTTTTTGAAATGACTGATTTGGGCTATGTTCATTACTATCTTGGCATTGAAGTAACCCAACATCCAAAGTCCATATTTCTTTCTCAAAAGAAATACATTGGAGATTTGTTAAACAGATTTGGCATGACAGAGTGCAATCCCCTTTCTACTCCAATGGAACAAAACTTGAAGCTCACATCTATTGAAGGAAAGGAATTTGAGGATGCAACAAAGTATAGACAGCTTGTAGGAAGTCTCATCTACCTCACTACTACCAGACCAGACATTTCATTTGCTGTTGGAATCCTCTCCAGGTTTATGCAAAAGCCTTGTGAGGGACATTGGTCTGCTGCAAAAAGAGTTCTAAGGTACTTGAAGGGAACTCAAGACCTTGGAATCAAGTATACACAGGTGGACGACTTCAGCTTGATTGGATACTCTGATTCAGACTTCGATGGAGACAAAGAAACTGGGGTATCTACTTCAGGATATGCTAGGAGTCTTGGATTAGGAGCTGTCTCCTGGAGATCACACAAACAATCAGTTCCAACAGATTCCACAATAGAAGCAGAATACGTGGCAGCACCTGAAGTAACGAAAGAAATTGTGTGGCTCAAGAAAATTCTTGAAGATTTGTAGGTAAAACAAGTACAATCAACTCCACTCATGATTGACAACACCTCTGCAATAAAGTTGGCCAAGAACCCAAAGTTTTGTGATCGTACAAAGCACATCAATACTAAATATCATCTGATCCGACATCATGTTGAGGCCAAAACAATCCATCTCCGTCATTGTTCCACAAATGAGCAAATTGCAGACATCTTCACCAAAGCGCTTGGAAGAGAAAAGCTTGAAAGATTCAGAACGATGCTTGGACTCACCAACATCCCTTCAGATTAAGGGGGGGGGAATGTTGACACCTAATCCTCTGCAATTGGGTGAATTTGTGAAAATAGTTAAATTAGGAATGTGAACAGTCATTAGAAGATGAACTGAGCAGTCACATTATTTGTATATAACAATAGCTATCTAATGAAATAAATCGAATCAGTTTTCTGCCAAAGTGGAGTTACTCTTGGCCTAACAGGGATCAACACTTCTGGATGCAATACCACAGACCAAAACCATAGGATCAAAAATTGTCGGACTAATACCATGAACCAACCATGAAAGTGCGTGAACTTCTCTCTGCATGAAAGGAGCTTTGTTTTGCATGAAAGTCTGTGAACTTTTCTCTATATGAATTAAATTTTCTCTGCATAAAAGTGCATGAACTTTTCTCTACATGAAATAAACTTTTCTCTGCATAAAAGTGCGTGAACTTTTCTCTACATGAAATAAAATTTTCTCTGCATAAAAGTGCGTGAACTTTTCTCTACATGAAATAAACTTTTCTCTGCATAAAAGTGCATGAACTTTTCTCTACATGAAATAAACTTTTCTCTGCATAAAAGTGCGTGAACTTTTCTCTACATGAAATAAACTTTTCTCTGCATAAAAGTTGCGTGAACTTTTCTCTACATGAAGGAATTTTTTCTCTGAATAAAAGTGCGTGAACTTTTCTCTACATGAAATAAACTTTTCTCTACATAAAAGTGTGTGACCTTTTCTCTCCATGAAATAAACTTTCCTCTGTATAAAAGTGCGTGAACTTTTCTCTACATGAAAGAAACTTTTATCTTCATGAAAGTGCGTGAACTTTGCTGCACTATAATTTATCATCTGAGATGAGTGGGTTGCCATCAAGTACAACATATGTATCATAATTCCAACAAACCTAGAGAGGGGGGATGACCTGCCAATATCAAAAAAAAAAAAAATCCTACTTCACCATCTCATCACCATCCCTCTCTCCACCACGATCACCCCTGTGTTCATCAAACAAAAAAGTCAGTTTTCAAAAAATTACAGTTTTTAAGAAAAACACACAGAAAAGAGGATGAAGATAGAGAGAAAGGGGACAACAGCTGAAGGCTATTTTCCTCATGCAAAAATCCCTAGACCTGTTCTCTACCCATGATAGTCATCCTCAAGTTCTAGTAGTAGAAATGATTAAATTTTTTTAGGGAGAAGTAGCTACAGGACATCCTATAGCAGCCTATCCCACAAAACAAAAATCATATGTTGCAGTCAGCTTCAAGCATGGAAGATCCAAAGGTAGAAGGGGCTCCTCCAGAGCCTAGCAACAACATCAGCATCATCATCATCAACGCCAAGTATCTGTACATCAAAGAAAATCATCAATGGACAATGAAGAAAAGGAGAAAAGCACATGCAGCCAACACACAACAAAGAATTCATGTCTTCAACAAACTACATCAAGGCATCATTACCACAGGTAAGTATCTCACTTGCACTCTTTCATTAGCATAATGTGATCAAAAGATGTAAAAGTTGTGAAAGAGTTGGTTTATAAGAGAAAGGTGGCCAATTAACTTGGCCACCTTCGTTCAATCAATGAGGAGAAAGAAATTAGTCCTCACACATGTGGCAGGAGTCAAGTCAAGGAAAAGAAGGATGAGGTCAAAAGTAGCTAAGCTACGGATGCCTGAAGTGGGATTTGGTTAGAAGGTGAGGAGAATGATGATGTGGTAGTGGGACCAATGGTCCAAAATTAGATATTCGTACCTCGGCTGCCAGCACACCACCTCACTCAAATCACCTATATGAGGAAATAAACATTGATCCCCATGCATTGAAGTATTCACATTCTCGAGGCTCACACTAGAAAATTCGCTCTCACCCTCAAACAGTCTATAGGAAAGACAAATTTCATTTTTTTTTTTTTTCTGTGCAGGACCAACTATAGGATCCTACAAGGTCCTACAGGATACAATCCAACACCTAAAATATTGGTAGTGAGTAGCTTTAGAAGGGAAGAATAGAGGGTGGCTTCATCAATTAGTGTTAAGGATGTAGGCTCTATATTTTCCCACATTTTTCCAAGTGAAAGGAACATAAAAAAATGTTCTAGTTTGTTGAAATTGATTGCATCATAAGGGAATTGTATACACAGAATTTTAATTTACATTTCCTCCTTCATTAAATTTGCATCAGACATATACACTCCTCCATCCATCAAAGAAAATGATAGTGGGATTTAATAAAATGGAACCCATTAACACAGTGAGGATTCATCAACACCCTCATGTGCTAGAGATATTCACAAGGAACAATTGGATGGGTTTCTTTGAGAAATTGAGGGGGTATGATGATGAAGTAGCCAGATATTTTTCTCTCTCCCTGATTCTACTGACTAGGACCCATGCCATTATTGTGGTGATAGTCCTCTCCATAAGTCTCATTGTTGAAATCATAGGAAAAATTATCACACTTCCCTTAGGAGTGCCTTGGAGAAAGGAGGACAAGGGAAATAGCCAAACAACAAAGAAGAAATTCTTTATAGAAGAAGAGGAGGCCATGGAAGAAAAAAATGGAGTGAGAGGAGCAAGCCTACCCTATCCTTGGGATTAAATTAGCTACCACCTTATAAAGTATATCTCATGTGAAGGTAGGTACAGTGTGGTATATGGATACCACTTTAGGCTTCTTGACGAATTGATGTTTGGAGCAGACACACCTCCTCAAAACAGACTCAGCATACCCTACTTCCTTCTTCAATCAATGATATGTATGAGCATGAAGGTGTAGGAAGGAAACCATCAACAATTAGCCCATCATGGGTTAATTAGACTTATCATAGAATATGCCCTCCAAAACCTTAGAATTCCTATCACATTGGAAATTTTCAAAGACATGCAGAAAAAGGAGGATATAAATTCCCTTGAATATGACAAGATCCCTACTACCAATCAAAGGGATGAAGAAGAAACTAAAAAAGATGAAGAATAAATAGAGAGGGATGAAGAGGAAAGTGAGGAGGAAGACAAGGAAGAAAAAGAAAAGGAAAGTGGTGAAGAAACAAACGAAGATGTAAAGAAGGAAACTAATGAATAGAGTGAGGAAATAGAGGGAGAAGAAGAGGTTAAAGACAAATATGAGAGGAGGAATGGAAAATAGGAGGTAGAAGATAAGGAGGAATCACCGAGGGTATCTCCATAACCCACTCAGAAAGAGGCAGCAGGTGCCTTCACTGCCCTTAGTACCCCTATCAAACAAAAAGGCAAAAGACAGAGACAAACTCCATTGTACTTTAGGACAAGAAAAAGTATGAGAATAAGGCAGGGAAAACCTCAAACTCCCACCAAGGTTCCTATTGTTATTGAAGACTCACCTAAATAGCAGGAGAAGATGGCCCCTCTTATGAAAACTCAAGGAGAAGGATCCTCAGGACAAGTCTCCCCCAAGTCTCCTATCACTTATGTGAGAAGGCCTGTGACTAGATTTGCCTCATCCAAAGGAAAAGGCATCCTATAGGATACACAGAAGGACCTACAAGAAGTAGAGGCAATCCTACAAGAAACTTTGCTAAACCTACCGAATACTCAGAAATTGGATAAAGAAGGGAGTGTGCAGCAAGAAACAAAGAAAGAGGACCTAGAGCTAAGGGAACCTAGTCCTCAACCTAACCTTGACTCATACTATAGGTTTATTGAAGGGGGTAGGGTCATTCCACAAACATTTTCCATCCCATTATTCTTTAAGTTTGTGAAATAAAGAGAAATACCACATAGATGGATGCAGACTGCCAAGTCCAAGGGAGTGGAGGACATAGGTAACATGGAGGAAAAGCTTAAAGAGATGGGCAAAGAACTGAGCAGCTTGAGGGACAAAGAGGCAATGATTAAAGCTGAGCTGGAGGTAGAAAATGAATGGTTAAAAGGACAACTAGAAGAAAGAGAGAATTAATTGGCATCCATGGCTAGTCTATCCTTAGAGGCAATCTAGTGCAGGATGCCGGCTAAGTCCTATGCATTATACCTTAAGGAATAGTGACTGCAGTTCCAAATCAAGACCCTAGCACAGAGAGGCACTATGCCCTTCTAGGATTATAGACAGTTCATTGATCTTTGTGATCAAAGCACATTTGTAGGATAGGGCTAAAGTATTTGAGTTCTACCTACATAACACAACCTTAGCAAATCTGAAAGTATGGGACCCTATTGCAAGACTAGGGGATTTATAGTTGATGGATTTGGCATCATGGATGAAACATGAGGATGAAAGGACTGCTGAAATGAAGAAAATAATGGCAAGGGAAGAAAGAAAGCCTCTCATGATTGTATGTTTTAACCCCGTACAGGAATTACTTGCATACGAATTTTAAACACAGAAAATAAACAATGTGAGAGAATAACACATAAAACACATATACATAGAGATTTCCCCTAGATTCCAAAACCGAGACTACCAAATTGGTTTTTCATTATGTTGCTTTCAATGTTACAATACATATTTATACATGCCAAAGCATCCAATACCATGGACCAAAAACCATCGCATCCAAAACCATGCACAAAACCATATATAGGTTCACCCAACCTAATATAGGGTCCAAAAATAAATAAATCTTGTGGTGCTGCTCCAAACCCTGTAGAGGGGGACTACCCACCCCACTCAAACCCCCTAGATAGGGGGACCTACCGCCCCCCTGTGACCCCTCTGTTCCATAATCGGCGTAACAAAGGGGGGGCTTCACCCCCCCTCAAACCCCCCAGTTAACTACATTGGCTAGTCGTGGAAAGAATATAACACAACCCAATGTTCTCCCACTTGTTGTTTTCTTTCCACAAGGGGCCACAAGAGAGCTTAGTCATTTATCCACCCTTGAAACACCCATTGTATCTCTACACCAAGAGAACTTTTCGGAGCTCACAAATTTTGTCAATGCATCTGTAGCATTCTTCAAAGTGTCCACCTTTACCAGCAACACTTTTTTGGCTTCTATCATATCCCTCAAAAAGTGATATTGAACATCAATGTGCTTTGTCTTGAATGATAAGCATGGTTCTTTGATAAGAAAATTGCACTTTGGCTATCACAGTCTATCGTTATAGCTCCTATACTAACCCCATACTTGAGCACAATCTCTGGAACCAAACGACTTCCTTTCTTGCATGAGTGGCTGCCATGTATTCTTCCTCCATAGTTGATAGTGCCACTACAGATTGTTTCTTACTCATCCAACTGACTGCACCTCCAAATAGGTTAAACACATACCCACTTGTAGATCTTCTCTGATCCAGATCTCCAACCCAATCTGTATCAACAAAGCCATGAATATCCAACTCTCTATCCAATCTTGGTCTTCCTTGGTAGCACAAACCATAATCACTAGTGCCATGCAAATACCTGAAAACCTGCTTCACTGTTGTCCAATGCTCCTTTCCTAGTTTTGACATAAACTTGCTCAATACTCCCACTGTATGAGCAATGTCTGGTCTAGTACAAACCATTGCATACATCAGGCTACCAACTGCACTTGCATATGAAACACAGGACATGTCCTCTTCCTCTTCTTGTGTCTTGGGACACTATTCAACAGATAAATTCACACCTATAGGAATATGAATCTTCATTGGTTTACTATCTTGCATATTAAAACTTTTCAGTATTGTCTCGACATACTTCCTTTGGTTTAAGCAGAGCTTCCTCTTTGCCTAATTTCTTTTAATTTCCATGCCCAAAATATGGTTTACAACACCAAGATATTTCATGTCGAATTTGGGGGACAATTGGGTCTTCAAATCCTAGATAATTTCTTTGTCATTTCCAACCAGCAACATATCATCCACTTACAAGACAAAAAAAATAACACGGTCACCAATTAATTTAAAAGACACACAGTGATCTGCTTTGATTTTGGTGAAGCCAAGTCCCTATATAAACGTATCAAATTTCTGATACCACATCCTTGGTGACTGTTTTAACCCATACAAAGACTTCTTTAAGTTGCATACCTGTTCTTTCTTACAATTCACTGCAAAGTCTTCAGGTTGCTTCATGTAGATCTCCTCTTCTAGATCCCTGTGAAGAAATGTTGTCTTCACATCCATTTGTTCTACCCTAAAATCCAAAGCAGTAGCACCAAATAAAAGTAATCTAATAGAAGCTACCTTGGCAATAGGAGAAAAAATATCACCAAAATAAATTCCCGGCACCTGGGAATAACCTTTTTCTACTAATCGAGCTTTGTATTTCTCCACCTTTCCTTCTGCATTTGTCTTCTTTTTGAACACCCATTTGCGGCCAATGGGTTTCCTTCTAGCCAGCAACTCCACCAGATCCCATGCCTCATTTTTGTGCAAAGATGCCATTGCATCAACCATGGCCTCTTTCCAAAGTTTGCCATCCTATGAATCTACTACTTCCTTCACAGTTCTGGGATCATCATTAGTAATAGATAAAGAAAAATTTGAACAGAAAGTAGATGGACTATACCTTTCTTACTGTCTTCTCTCTTAAACTTATCTTCTCACACCCGGAGTTTGTGGCTCTTCATCTTCTGATTCCTCCTTTCTTGTAGAGTCTGATTCTTCCTCCTTAAGCTCAAACTATATCTTCTCAAGTTCCTTTGGTTGCACTTCATGTTTAATGACATTTTTCGCCTCTCTGAACACCACATCTTGACTATACACGACCTTCCTTGTTACTGGGTTCCAAATCTTATAACCCTTTAAACCATCCATATACCTAATAAAGGTGCACTTTTTAGATTTACTATCCAACTTAGTTCTTTTCTCCTTTGGAACATGTACATATGCATCACATCCAAATACCCTCAGATGTGAAAGAGAGGGTTTCTTACCAGTCCATACCTCTTGTGGAGTCTTATCCTTTAACGCTGATGAAGGTGATCTGTTGACTAGGTAACATGTTGTCTCCACCGCCTTTGCCCAAAATTCTTGTCCTAACTCAACACCACTGAGCATGCTTCTTGCCCTTTCCATCAACATCTTGTTCATTCTTTCTGCAACTCCATTTTGCTCAGGTGTGTATGGATTAGTCTTCTGTTGTGCTATACCACACTTCTTACCAAATTCTTCAAATTCATTACTACAAAACCATCCACCATTATCTATCCTGAACACCTTTATCTTCTTCTCTGCCTGGTTTTCCACCAAAGCGTTAAATTCTTTAAACTTGTCAAAGACTTTAGATTTCTTCTTAAGGAAATATATCCATGTATTCCTTGAGAATTCATCTATAAATGATACATAGTACACAGACTTACCCAGTGATGGAACCTTCACAGGTCCAAACACATCACCGTGCACAAGTTCTAATATTTGTTTCGCCCTCTTACCACCAGAAGGGAAACTCACCTAATTTTGCTTCCCATATACACAATTTTGACAGAAATCAAAATTCAGAGAGCTATTACTCATACCTTCTACCATACCTTTACCATGACGTATTTGAAGGCACTTCTGTCCAATATCTCCAAGCCTTTGATGCCACAACATGGTCTTCTCTCCAGAGACCACTAGATTTTCTACTCCACTTTCAGGAACCATAGAACTATTGCACCCATCAAAAACAGTGCTACCTTGCAGCTTGTACAGAGTTCGAATCTGAACTCCCCGGATCAATACCAGTGCTCCTCAAACCATCTTGCAGGTATCCTTCTTGAACACTATTTTTACACTTGTATCATCCAAATTGCTTACA
>Ga0181463_1000051_pt1 | contig 21198 bp, 16 predicted proteins | sample InSIn1gowninarea_FD_119071 | JGI IMG/M metagenome (GOLD analysis project Ga0181463, IMG submission 119071) | Clean room microbial communities from NASA Spacecraft Assembly Facility at Jet Propulsion Laboratory, Pasadena, California, USA -... ... | reverse complement strand
TAACAACTAATATAACATATGCACTAAAACAACCGAAATAGTTAAACTATCTTAATACAGGTTAAAGGAACATGCATTGCAAGTGTCCAAAGAATAGTCTTACAAATGAATACAATACATGTGTGAAAACATGTTGGCTTGTTAACAAGATTCTGAATTAAGTGAAAGTTCCAAGACACATCCGTACACCATACATCACTAACCCCGATAGTGGGGCATTGGACCCATTGCTCACAAGAAAATACTACAGAATCTTAAGGCTATATGGGAGGAGCCAAGGTGAAAAGTCCTTTGCAAGTACAAATGAGAGGTATATATAACCAAGGGTGAACTTGACCCTTGTGACTCTTCGACTTCCCTCATGACTATTTGACTTACATGACTCTTCAACTAACATGACTCTTCAACTTCATATGTGGGCCTCCTGGAATTCCACGTTAAATTACATTGATTACAACAGTATGGCCCACAGTAGTGATGCCGCTGAGACAACTCATGAAATGACTCAACATGACAGTGCTGGTATGTTCATGTTGATGGTGGTGTGCATGTCGAGCTGTAGTGTTGATGAATGATGAGTGTGCTGTTGGTGTATCATAACTTCACCTCCGCATGAAAAGGTGTGCAGAGTCTTCGATCATCTTGGAGTTCGCTTGATGTTGCATGTGCATGTATCCCCTTAGCTAGTACTTGGCATGCTTCATGTGTTCATCCATTCGTGAATAAGTCTCCTAGCATGTGCTCCTTATTCATCCCGTTCAAGGTCATGCCATGTCTCATCCATGTACTTGTCTCTATAATCACTCATGATGAGACGTCATCAAATCCAGAAATCCCCTAGTCTACCATTATGCATCATCTTTCATTTTTGGGTGCAGGTGACTGGGAGAGAGGAAAAGGCTCTGAAACTGCGTAAAGAACATTTTAGGCTAGGATACGGGCCTTTGAGACACTTTCGGGAAAAACTGCGCAAATATCATTGAGAGATGGGTTGTGTAGTCCAAGACAACAGTGAAATCTATGGGATCTAGCTCAGCTGGGAGGTAGAACTACACAATATTTCTAGGGAAGGAAGTGTGGGAAGCGGGAAGCACTAGCAGTGAAAACTGCGCAGATTTTCAAAGGAGGATAGAAGCAGGCTATGGGAGATTGCTGGCCAAAACTATGCAGAAATGGGAGGCAGTCATGAAGGACATGTTTGCATACTTTCCGTTCTGAGCAGGGTGCCGGGCATCTAGTGGATAGTCCAAGAGAATTACATAATTTTTAGGAGGAGTAGCAGGGGGACTGACAAACAAAACTGCATAATTTTCAGAGGCAGTGAAGTGAGAGGCAACAAGTTTCTGTCCCTCTTGTCTTCAAAATTTCTTCAGTCAATGCAGGCAGGCAGATTGAAAACTTTGTTATAGATATTTTTGGGCACTACAACCCCAATCATAAATGTCCATAAACTAAGGGCTCTTAAGTCCCTAAAAGTGTTGTTCTAACCCCTAAAAGAACAAGGTCAACTGATTACATCTTCTCCCAGAAGTTCTCCATGAAAAGCCACTCATAACTGGTCAAAACTGGACCATTTCACCTGCTCCATAGGCAAAGTGCACTGCATCCCACCTGAATACACTAAGTAGGTGTGATGCATGTCAAAAGAACCCTTCTATGGGGTGCGATGGGCGAGAAGAGACAAATGGCAGGGTCAAGCCACAAGGTGGAGGAGCACGAAATCTTCTAGAAACCTCTCCTGTGACACTTGCCTCTCTGAATTCGACCAAGGATGAGTAGGAGATCATCAATCTCTAAGTGGAATCAAGAACTATTAGAGAGAAGACACTAATCAAAACTAAAAAGCTAACTCACCCCCCTTGCAAACATCTATATATGGATCCCTCATCCCAGAGATCCAGAGGCTGGAATTTTGTATCTTGTAAGGAAGTGCTGTTGGTTTCTTGGTGCAATATCATAGTGTTGGGTGGTCTAAGCTTTTCATGAGGTGAAGAAGGGCTTCTTGCTGAGAGGATGATGCTGGGTCAGAACAACTGGTTGTAATGCTCTTTGCTTTCTCTTGATTATTAATAAAGCTATTCTTTGGACACTTGCAATGCATGTTCCTTTAACCTGTATTAAGATAGTTTAACTATTTCGGTTGTTTTAGTGCATATGTTATATTAGTTGTTAACATTGTCCCACCCGCGTGGACTATTCTGTCAGACACCAGAAAGGTTCATTCTTGTAAACTTCTTATAACTACCATCACACTTGTGTAGACTACTCCATTGGGTGTTGCATGTGCTATATGTTCACTTTTTGTTTGTGACTACCACATCTGTGTGGACTACTCAACCAAAAGTTGTGCATATCCTGCTCTGTTGTGTGTCTCTTAATGATTTGGGACTATTCCCTTTCGACTTGAGACTCACCCTCTCCCTTTGCTGTGAAATAACTTTGACACAAGTTACACTAAGAACTCACCAGGCACACGAACCTCATTGTTTGAAGACTAATTATACCACTCTCATTTGTTGAAAAGCAAGATCTAAGGCATATGTTTAAGATAATGGAAAATAGACCATCATACCCTATGGGACTCCTACACCAAACGGTGTGAGGTCTAGTTGGGACTTCATACCGAGGAAATCCCCTTAATGTTGGTTAGTCAAGCACCATCAACAAGGTTTCAATTTGTTGAAGAAATATATTGTGAAGATTCTACAAAGGATTTGCATTATGTGTAAGATTTTTGGAATGTGGTCAATTGACTTTGGAGGGTTGATCTGCAAATTGATATGAAAAATGAAGACACATGCTTCGATGGCTGACAATTCTTGCAATATTCTCTCATTGATCAACTTGGTCAACAAATAATATATTTTAGGTTTGACCAAATATCAACATATGGAATATAGATTGATATTCTTTAATTGTTCGACATGAACTTAAAAGTCCTTCTTGTGTTCTCGTACTTCCTTTAGGACTGTGTTAGTTTTTATGAGCCCATCACCGAAACTTACTTCTTGTATATTGATTATTTGATTACCTGAATTTTTGAATCCATTAGAGTACAAACCTATTCTACAATTTTTATTAGTTCCTTGGAGTTGTGTAGGAACTTTTTCCATATTTTAAGAATAATTTTATTCTTTGAATTCTCTATGCTGGATAGGGTGGGTGAGACTAATTTTGCTTCATCTTTCCAAGCAATGAGTTGATTTAATTTCCTACCAGTCCTTCCATATTCTATTTATCCTTAAATTGTATCATTGAAGAATTGGTTTACCAAGCTTTTTTGAGCTTGGAATAGAATCAAATTGTCACAAAATTACTCATGTATATGCAAAAGTTGCATATGGACCATGATAGCTTCTTTCTTAAATTATTCCAAATCCACTGTATTAATAGCCATCTCCTTGATTTTCAACTACAATTTAGATAATTGTGTACCTTTCATCTTATTGGAAGCATTAAACTCATGTTGTAATCTATCAATTTGAATTTTTACTTCTTGTTGCAATTCACTATTTTTCTCGGTGTGCCTTTGTTGAGTCTTTGAATCCCACAATATCTTTTTTCCACATTGTTGTCCTAATTTTGTAATATTATCATTCTTTTGTTTAAGTATTTTAAGCAAGTTGTTCACTAACCATACATTTGCATTAGAAAAGGCTCTCATGGAGTGAGCTAGTTCCTTTTCCAATTGTTCTTCATTTAATTGAGAACCATCCCAAATTATTTTGGGTGGAGTGCCTACTAATTCAATACTCTCTATTTTCCTTTTATTGTCTTTTTTGATCATTGCCTTCTTTTGAAGAATGAAATAGTACTTATAAGGGGGAATGTACTCCATCACTCTTTGAGATAAAGTATCTACCATTATTTCTTCTTGAGAAGTAGTACTAGGGAAAGTATTAAGATGAGTCTTAATCAAGACTTTAGAAGTAACCAAACCTATCATCGCATCTATATGTAACCTCTTAGGAGTATAACCCATCTGTTGTTTTTTCTATTGTACATACCTTGTATTATTATGACATGTTCCAAACATGAGTTCTATATTTTCATAAATTGATCAGATTCATTCTACATTCAAGTTGTATCAACATATTTATGAGTGATATATTTCTTTAAAAACTCATCAGTGACTTTTGCAATCCCCTGCTCAATGTTTGTTGATACTTTGCTTAGAGGTGTTGTTGATGTTGTAGGTGAATTTTTTTTTAAACATTTGACCTAATTACTTAACTATTATCATTTTTATGTCTCTATTGTAGGATGGGTGGTAGTGAAGCTTCTGTACTTTCTTGAAAAGTAACAAAATGCATAGACATGCCTCTAGTCAACCTTCGATGTTTTTTGACACACTTCTTCATAATATTGTACCCTGTGAAATATGTCATCGTATGGGGATTTCTCATGGATATACTTCTTCATTCCAACTTAAATACAATGACTTGAAATAATACCTTAAGGGATAATGAAATTTCATAGGAATATGAGCTAAGTTGGTGAGTTGAAAGGACAAAGCCTCCTTATTTTCATGACCATTATTGTCCAAAGTAGGGAAGTTAGGCCATATATTCGTAGAATTTACATATAATTCATGGGTAATTCCAGTTTCTGTAGTTTGATATGAAATCTCTTTGCAAATAATCCTATCAGGAGCATACAGGGGAAGGGCATGTGGAGGAGCAATACATCCATAAATATTGAGATAACAGAAGGTTTCATTAAGTATTAATCTCCAATTTTGGTAATTCCCTTCTTGGATTCTTCAAACATGTTAGGAGTTTCAAAATAAAAGAAATTTTCATATATGGGAATAATAATGTAATAGAAAATTTGGTAGAAGTGATCACCACCATTCTCCTCCCAAATCTTGGAGTGATATAGATGAATGGGTTTGAGTTCCTCTTTAGTCAATATCCAACCCATTTGTGTAAAGGGTGTGGAATAAAAATTATTATCCATGATATATGTAAACATGTAAAAGGGAGGAAAAAAATGTTCAGTTTTGGAGGCACAACAAGAAGTGGCATGTTTGCAAATATTGTCTGAAAGAATTTGGGTCAAGTTAAAAGAGTAACCTTCTAGGGTTTTTTGGATGAGGGAGACCCAGTCTATGTGAAAATGAGTTTCATTTTTTCTACCAAATAAACAACAAAGCATTGTTGTAACATAAGCAAGTTCAGGCTCTAAGGAATCAATATAATACTCTTTTGAAATCTCTTCCTTAAATGTGTGTTCCTTTCCTTTCCATGGTCTAATTAATTCGAGCAATTTTATATTAAATTGCATATATCTTTTTTCATAAAATTTGTGGATAAAATCAACATCATAAGTAATTTGGGCCTTGTGGATTTTGTACATTACTTGTAAGTAATCTAGCAAAAAAGAACCTATGATGACTCCTTTTGTTGTGCAAATTGACCGATTCATTACATGGATGTGGTCCAAAGCCCATTGTATCATATCCTTGTATAAAAGGAAGTCGGGTCGAACTTTTATTTTATGTAGAGTGGAATTTCGCAATCTAGAAGAATGTATCATTTGGTCCATCTAATGCTCCAACTTCATCTAGATTTTCTTCTTTGAGAAATATATACACATTACACCATGAATAAATTACAATGGATGTTTTTACTGTAACGGTATCAAATAACAAGCTTTAATTAGTATTTTTATCATCTATACATTAGAGAAATTTTGAGGTCAAAAATGGGCCTCAAAACAATAATGTACAACAAAAATCAACTCTATAAGAACCAATACGATTCAATATGATGATGTCAACGATGGGGGATGATTCACCATTTTTGGAGTAAAAAAAAAACTACTTTTCAATTCATATTTTCCACTTACCTCCTTACAGTTTTACTCAAATTTTGAGTGGGAGTACTCATTGGATGTAGAATTTAATTTTTCATCCAAGGAATACCCATGTTGCATAATTTAGATGGACCCTACTAGAAAAATAATGTGAAATACATGAAAATATAATGTATCTTCATGTACTTCACATTTTTCATGTAGTAGGTTCCATCGAAGGTATGCAGCATGGGTACTCTAATGAAAAATTAAATTTCGCATCTAGTGAGTGCTCCTACTAAAAATTTGAGTAAATCATAAGGAGATAAGTTGAAAATATGAGTTGCAAAAGTAGTTTTTTATTTTTTCCCTCCAAAACTTGATGAGATAATCTAATCATATTTTATTATTTCCATTGTTATTTTCTAATATTCCTTAGGAGGCCCATTTTAGACCTTAAAATTTCTCTAATGGTTTTCACCAATCTTATGTATAAATTTGTGAGCTTTCTTAACTTGATTGCTCATGGTGTGTCTTTTAATAGAACTTGAGAAGTGAGAATGTTAAGTCCTTATAATACTAGTGTAGCCCCCTTATTGTTATTGTTGTGCCCCATAGTATCTCACTATTGTTATTGTTGTTCCTTTACATTATTAATGTTGTGTAGGTCCTAATAATATTTTGACCCTTTAGACTCTTATGTATACCAAGGAGGTATTTTCATTTGAATCATCCAATAATTGTTCATTTATGTGATGTAAAGGGAGGTTTCCCCCTAAAATTGGCTTATTATCTAGTCTTTGGTCTATATTTTCTTATGTTTTTGTGATATTTTGATATGGATACATAACATTTGGTATCAGAGCTCTTGATCCTAGGTTTGCTTCAAAACGGATCATTGTGAATTTGTTACCACGTGGAGAATAAATCTTGATGAACATTGGTTACAATTTTAGACCTTGATTCTCTATATTTTCATAGATATGGTTGAAGGAATATAGGTTTTTTTATGTTCCAAAATTCAGTCTTAAATAGGAGTCCCGAGGAAAATCGTCATAACTTTCTCTTCAAACATTGAATTTGAATTCCATAAAAAGTGGCTCAAATTACATGGAATTTAGTTTTTTGGGTATGATTTTCAAGGCCAAAGGTTGAAATAATGACATGTGGCATCCTACACAAATTTTCTCTATTGAATAGAGTCCATAATCAAGCCACCATGGGAGATTTGGCATAACTTTATCTTGAAGAATCCAATATCAGTTTGACTTGTGGAATTGGAAAGAAGACATAGAGATATGCCTCAAGACATAGTTTTAGAGCTTAGGAGGTTGAAATCATAGAGATCCAATAGTTTCAATATAAGACGATAGACAATCTCAAAATCAAGCTCATAAAAGGTGTGTATTTTTAAATTTTCATAATATTTGTTTCAAGTAATTCAAAGGGCATAGTGAATCATAGATATTATTAATTGGTTCCAAAATGTCTCCCAAACAAAAAAAAATTTACACCCATTAATTCCTCAGAGAGCTCTACTATGATGCATGAAGAAGAAGAAGAAATGCAACATGATATATCAAAATTACAAGACCAAGTGCAACAAAGAGCAACCAAAGATGAACTGAAAGTTATGATGAATGTTTTAAAAGAAGATATAAAATGTGACATGGAAGGTTTAAAATCCGACATAAAATTTTTCATAAAAGGGGACATGGAAGTTTTAAAAGCAAACATGGAAGGTTTGAGAAAGGCTCCCTGGTGGTGACTAGGTATTCCATGAAACTTATGAAGAGAACAAAAGGAATGTGAATCATGATTTTATAGACTCTAAATTTGAATTGAGTACCAATTATATTCAAAATAAAAATATAAGGAATTTTGATGGCAATGATACAGTAACATGGATACTATAGATAGAGAAGTTATTTGATATACACAATGTGCAACACACATAAAAGGTATGCATTACATATCTATATTTAGAATTCAATCAGTTTGTGTGGTATCGATGGATTTGTTCTCGTAAATCACGTTTCACTAGGAAAATTTTTGCAAATGAATTGATAGCGCATTATGAGGATACAAAGAGTAATTCTTTAGCCAATTAATAAATCTAAAAAATAGGTCTAGTTGGGCAGCACATTAAGGAATTCCAAAGATTGAATATCAAGGTAACTGATGTTCCATAGGAGAACGTGATTGATGTATTCATAGGGACTTTAAAGGACAACATCCAAAATGAATTTCACCTTTGGGAACCTAAGTCATTAGAGAATGTATTCAAGGTGGCAAGAAAAGTTGAAAGAAAAATTATTGAAACAAGAATGTCTACCAGTCACAACTATAAATATGGAAGTGTTTTTTTCATAGCCTCCCACAACCTACAAGGTTCACACCACAACAACCAGAGGAAAAAATAGCAAAATGGATTTGTTACAATTGTGATAGCAAACACACTAAAGGCCATAAGTGTGCTAAGAAGAAATTATTTTACATAGATTCTAAAGAGGAGGAAGAAAAGGAACAAGAAACATCAAAAGAATAATATATACACCATGAACCAACTCCAAGGGTTGAAAAAAAATTATTAAAATATATCATATCTTGCAATGCATTGGCAGGAATTACCACTCAAACTCTCAAGGTAGAAAATATATCAAGGAGAAAAATTTAATAGTGTTTATTGATTCAGGTAGTACCATAATCTTATTCATTGTAAGATAGACAAGGATTTGAATTGCTTTCTATATCTAGGACCAGAGTGTCAAGTGATGGTTTCATGTGGAGGAACTATAAATTTCTCAGGGAAGTGTCATAATATTAATATAACCATGGAGAAATATGTATTGAATAGTCTAGTGCTTGTCATTCCAATGGGTGGTATTGATGTTGTATTAGGAGTCCAATGGTTACAATATTTGGGGATGGTAGCATTTAATTGTCAAGAAATTTTCTTGATTTTTTTTAGAAATGAAAGGAAATTGAATTAAGAGGCATCACAGGGAAACCTAGGAAGATAATCAACTCTAATGGCATAACAAATATTTTGAATAAGGAACAACTAGGGGTAATTTCACAATTATGCTCACTAGATGTTCAAAAATCTTATTCATCCATTTCTCTAGATCTCCAAAGAGTCCTTGACAATCATTCTAAGGTATTTTATATTCCAAAAGGTACCCTACCTATTCGTGATCATGATCATGTTATTCACTTGATTCTAAGAAATGTTCCTTCAAGCATAAGACCTTATAGATATCCCTATGCCCAAAACAGTGAAATTGAATGGATGGTTGTAGAAATGCTAGAGGTATGTCTAATTAAACCTATCCAAAGCTCATTCTCTTCTCCAATAATATTGGTGCACAAGAAGGATGGATCATGGTGTATGTGGCTAGATTGTAGAGATCTCATTAAGCTCACTATTAAAGATAAATTTCTCATTATTGTCATCAATGAATTGTTGGATGAACTACATGGAGAAATTTACTTCACCAAGCTAGATATTCATTCAAGATATCATCAAATTAGAATGAAGATAGAAGACATTCAAGGATTGATTAATTCCACTTTCAAACCGTTCCTTATAAAATTTTTGTTAGTGTTTTTTGATGATATACTAATCTACAACAAGTCTTTGAAATATCATGTTTAACATGTTGACAAGGTTCTCAAACTATTGGAGGAGAAACAACAGTATGCAAAACCCTCCAAATTTCTCGTTGGGTTACATGAAGTGGAATGTTTGGGTCATATTGTATCTCATGAGGGTGTTTAGGTAGGCCCTACAAATATTAAATCCATAAAAGAACGGAAAATCCCCACAACCTTAAGGAATCTTTGAGTATTCTTCAAGTTGATAGCATATTATCGCAAGTTTGTTAAGAATTATGGAAAAATATCAACACCTCTAATAACATTACTGAAGAAAGATGCATTTTTTTTGGACTCGAGAAGCAACTAAGGCCCTTGAACATATTAAAGAGGAAATTTTCTGAGCTCTGGTCTTAGCAACACCAAACTTCAATAAAACCTTTATTGTGGGATGTGATGCCTCAAGAAATGATATTGGTGTTGTTTTAATGCAAGAAGGAAGACCCGTTGCTTTTGAAATTCATCCATTCAAGTGAAAGTATTTACACAAACCTATTTATGAGAAAGAAATGTTGGAAATACTACATGCCTTGAAGTAATGGTGCCCTTACCTAATGAGAAGACACTTCAAGGTAAAAACAGATCATGATAGTCTTAAATACTTTTTGGAAACGTGATTATCTTTAGAAAAGCAGCAAAAATAGGTCAAAAAGATGTTGGGTTATGACTTTGAAATCATATACAAAAAAGGGAAGAAAAATGTTGTTGCGTACACACTCTCAAGAAGGGATGAGGATTAGGAAACGTTGCTTTGTTACATTTCAATTATCCAACCTAATTAGATAAATAAATCAAGGTATTAATGGAAGAATGACAAAGAGGTGTGGACACTCATTCAAAAGTTTTAGCAAGATCCCAATGCATCTAATACATTTATCTAGAAAACATGATTTACTATGGTACAAATATTGCTTATATCTATGTAAGAACTCTCATCTCAAATAAAAGGTTCTTTTGGAATTCCACATATCTCCTATAGGATGACACTCATTACTTTTAAAACTTACCACAAGGTAAAGAAGGAATTTTTTGGGGATGGCCTCAAATCTGAGATTCAGAAGTTTGTCACAGAATGTTTGGTTTTCCAACAAAATAAAGTTGATACTATTAAGACATTGAGACTTTTACAACGATTAGCCATTCCAAGTTAGTATTAGGAGGAGGTCTCAATGGATTTTATCACAATTTTAAAATTTAACATTTAAATAAAACTCTTAATTGCCCCATCATGGCAATATAAAGCACCATAAAATCCTAGAAGGACAAATAACATGGAAATATCACTCATTGTATACAATAGTGAATTTCATTTAAAACATGAAAATCCATGCAAATCAAGCATTAATTCTCATAATAAATTATTAAACTTAATGACGATGATTAGTGTTAACTTACAATAATAAGTGCTTAACTCCATGACCACACCTTTTCTTCCAAGTGTTAAGTCTTTTGAAACTGGACGTGATAATAGGAGGCATGATGGGGGATCCCTTTGGTAATAAACGTGAAACTTAACGTTTCCTCGACAACTTTCAGTTTTTACCTTATGATGAGTTGACATAATTTCCAACGTGGGTGAATTATATGGACCACATGATTACATGTTGATTATGTGGCAGTGACAAGTGGCGGGGTGAATAAGGGAATTTCCATAGGTTGAATTGGCTTAAACAACACGATACATGGTAGTGGATTTATCATGTGACATGGCGTAGGGAGTGCCACATGGTGTTAACATGAAGGATATGTGTATGGGTCCATGTCATCTCATATTTTTGTTTATTGAATTGTTTTCAAGGCTTTCCCCTTAGTTGATGATGACAATGTTTAGTGTTTCAAGACGAGAAATGTCACGTTCACGCCATCAATTTAATGTCAAGATTTGATTAAACTTTTTCCAAATTTTGGTGTGATGGACGTTGTGGTGCAACGGAAATATTTAGCTCGGATAAATGGGAAAAAACATCCAAAAAAATTATAGTAACATGTGCCTTTCCCATGAAAAACTGAATAATTTTGGGTTTTATTTCATGCTTTTGAAAAAAATTCAAAAGGACAGATTTTGACAAAAGGGTATATACAAAGGTCTAAGTGATATAACATCTTTCTCTATACACGTAAGTAGGAAACTAAACTAAAGGAAATAGAGGAAAATGAGCATTAAAAGTGTAATATTAAGTGGTTTTTTTAAAGGCTTAAAACAAAATTCAAAGTGCTAAGGGTCCTATTTTTATTAAGTTATACATACAAAATGTGGGGTTGTGGACAGGATGTAACAACCAACAAGGATAGTAACAGGAAAGATGGCCTATATCATCTCTTACTTTTATTCTTTCATGGTTTGGAAAGTATTTCCATGGACTTTGTTGGAGGTTAATGGGTTCAACAAGATGTATATTCTAATGGATTTTAAAATTATCATTACTGGTTAAGAAGCAACAAACGTGTTATTTGGACAAGTAAAGGTGTACTTTAGGATACCAGGGAGGATCATTTCAGAAAGGGACACAAAATTTCTCAATGCATTTTGGACTATATTGTGGGAGAAGATGGACACAAAGTTGAATAGGTTTGTAGCATTACATCCTTAGATAGATAGGCAAACAGGATTAGTCAACAAGACTTTGGTGTAGCTTTTGAGGGGTTACAATCAAAACAATCCAAAGACCTGGGATGAAGATATGGTATATATAAAACACTCTTATAATAAATTACTCCACACTTCTACTGTTAAGTCCCCATTTGAAACTTGTTTTGGATATTTTCCTTCTCCACCTTTGGATATTGCATATGGCAACAAGGAGTGAGGGAGAATCTTACAAAGGATGCCTTAAGGGAAAAAAATATTTGTAGAAAAGATCAAGCAAGTCCATATACAAGTACAGGATACACTACAAAAGTCATGGGAAAAATTCACGGTCAAGCATGATCGACACAGAATGAAGAATCCATTCAAGGTGGGGGTCAAAGCATGGTTATAGTTGAGCAAGGAGAAGTTATAGGATCTTGGTAAGAAAACCAAATATATATGGTATAGTAACTTTGAGATACTAGAAAATATTGTAAGCAATAACTATAGCCTCATTATACCCTTATACATGTGCATTTACTCAGTTGTGAAAGTAGAGAATCTGAAACTCTATGAGACTTCCATGCTAAATCACCAAGAGGAACAGGTCCTACCTTCTGTAGAAAATTTGGCACCAGATGCTTAGGCAGAGTTGACATATGATATATTTCTGAAAGAAGAGGTATATAACTACAAGATATGGCTATCATGGCCTTTGGAAGATTGACTTGAAAGGATAGCGTCTTGGCAAGGCTAAATGGTATTCTCGAGAGAAGGTGGAGAAAAAATTTCTCACCTCATTTAGTAGAAGGTTTTTGGGAACAAAAGCCTCCAAAAATGGGTAGGTGTGATCTAGAATGGATCTTTGTTTTTTTTTCATCCATCTCGATGCTTTTAGAGTGGAAAAATGTGGAGGAATCAACTCATAGGACTATTTTTATTAACCAGGCCTAGTTAGGCAATTTGGAAAATTAGGGTATGAAACCTTCCAAGAGAATTTTGAGGCATCGAACAGTGTTTTTTGGGGGGTAAAACTTTGTTTCCTTAGTGAAAACCTTTTATTCCTATTATACACATAGGTACCTTTTCCGATGGTGCAAGAATTGCCTCAATTAACGTTTGTATGCAAAAGTTATGCCACTCAGACGTTGACCTTCCTTTTTTGGCCACCATAATTCAATAGGGTGCCAAATGAACCCCTATTTCTCAAGGAAAAGGTTCTAGCCTCGTGATATATAATATTTCATATTATAACTCTAGTTAAGAGTTGAGGTATTCAAAACTAACCACTAATAGGTTATCGAGTTGTTTTATAATCGGACCATTGGAAGGAAAATGGTTTCCATTATTTTCAATTGCATTTATTCCATTGACGATAAGAGAAGATGAGATGGATATGGGAAGAGCACAAAAAGAGAATTTTTGCATTGTATTAGCCCATGATATTTTCTATTCAAAGAAAGAGAGGAGAGTGGCCTCACCTTTCAATTGGGTTTTCTCCCGAAATGGTTTCCCAGGTTATATCTTGCATCAAATCATGATTTGTGAGTTTTTATTTCATTTTTATCTCGTTTCTACATAAATTATAATTTACATGCATATACAATAAACAATGATTTATAGATCCGTAAATCTAATTAAGAGAAATAAACCCTCATAGTATAGATTTTGTATTTTGAAGTATAATTTATTAGATTTGTTATGACAAATTGTCCAATGGGATATCCACAAAAGTCTACAGATAAGGATATCAGGTATTCATCTTATGTATTCAAAAGTGCCACTACAAGTTGTCTCTTTCTCACCCAACTTATTTCCCCTCCAAATACATTAAACACATACCCACTTTTAGATCTTCTACGATTCAAATCTCTAGCCTATTTTTCATCAACAAAGCCATGTATTTCTAACACTTTGTACAATCATGCTCTTCCTGAATAGCACAATCCATAGCTATTAGTGCCATGAAACACCTAAAAACCCTCTTTATTTTTGTCTAATTATCCTTCCGTAGTTTTGACATAAACTTTCTTAATGATCCCATTGCATGTGCAATGTTAAATCTAGTACAAACTATTACATACATCAAAAATCCAACTACACTAGCATATGGAACACAAGACATGTCCTCTTCCTCTTCCCATGTCTTCAAGCACTAATATGAAAAAATATTTACACCTATAGGAATATGAACCTTTACCATTTTACATTCTTACATATTAGGGCCTCTGCAATATTTTCACAAAATACTTCCTCTAATTTAACCAATGTTTCTTGTTTTCAAATATCTTATGATTTCCATGAACAAAATGAAATTTCAGCATTGATATCCTTCATGCCAAATTTAGAGGACAACAAATTTTCACTTCCTAGACGATTTCCCCGTCATTTCCAATCAGCAATATATTGTCCACATACAAGGCAAAATGAGTAATATGATCACCAACTAATTTGAAATATACACGATGATTTGTTTCTCTCCTTATGAATCCAAGTCCCATTACATAATTATCAAATCTTTTATACCATTTCCTTGGTGATTGTTTGATCCGAATGGAAATCTTCCCATGATATTTTCCCACCCATGGTAATGATCCAAATGGAAACCTGTCCATGGTATTTACCCATGGTAATGTAACTAATTTTTCTTTTATAAATAACGAACCTCTTTTTGTAAGAGGATAGATCATCCAACATAATGTAGTGGCAACAATCATATGTTGCTCTAATAAAAGTTAGTTATTGATATATTTTTTGGTTTGGGTTTGCTTTCGTTCTTTTCCTAGTGCGGAAATTACTAAGGTCTTGTGGGCCTCCCTGAAGATCCATTTCAATCTTTTAGATCTTGGGGGCCTCCCCTAAGATCCATTTCAATATTTTAGATCTTGGAGGCCTCCCACAAGATCCAGATCAGTGCTTTCAGAGCAGGCGTTTCTTCACCTAAGTTTTTTTTCCAGATCTACAAATCTAATTTGATGATGATGGTTTCGATTTAATGTAGACCTTAGACAAGTTCCTTCCTTTAGATTCTCAAGTAAATGCCATATTAAATATTGCAAGGGCTCAAATCCATTAAAGATCGCATCAACATTTTTATTTATAAATTTGGAAGGCCTGTGGTTGAGGCATAAGATTTGAGCCTAATTAGGATATATGAAATTTATCAATGGAAGGTGACAAGCTTGTCAATTTCTTGGTGTTTCATCTTGTGAATTGTAGAATCAGTTGAGGCCAACATAAAAAGAAATTTTTGGGATTTAAATATTTCAGGAAGATGTTCAACCTGCAGTAGCAACGAGGCCAATTATATATAGTGAAGCACGTCTAGCACAGAGTGATAGCCTATGTTGGAAATAATATTGAGAGGGGGGGTGAATCGGTGTTATCAAGTCAAATTGTTTTCTTTTTCAAACCTAGATCATATATGCTACTTCAGTTAGTAAAAACCGCGTATATACGCAAATATGTAGAAGGAAACCCGCGTATATAATGCAAACTTATAATTTACTTTATCTTTCAGATGTTGATTATTAATCTGTGTATCTGAGTCAAATAAATAGTAACTAGAACTGTAAAACATAGCAGTAGACAGTCACACACAAGAACACAAGATATAAGGTGGAAACTCACTGTGGGTGAAAAGCACCTGCTGCAATTTGTCTCTATCTTCCTTTAATTAGAAACTTCCTTTTACAATGTACTGGTGCAGTCCTTTACCAGTACGTAGGCTGCAACCTGCAAAAAGCTACAACCCTCTCTCTTTTTCCAGCTTCTCCTGGAAGGAAGCTACAAGCCCCTTAGCTCTTATACTAGCCAAGATACTAGTACGTAGGTGCTGGCCTACTGAAAGCTACAACCTTCTCTTTCTTCTAGGGACCTCGTTTCATAAATGTTCAGACTGGATCCATGAACATCAATCAATCATCAAGTATATCTGCATCAAACAATCTCCTTTTCCTCAATTAGCACTGAATCAAGTAAACACTTCTCTGACAGTTGTACCCAAAACACAGTAACAGTAACCACACACCAAATTCTGAACCCAGAATACTGCAACAATAAACAGAGGTAGCTAGATCATAATTTAAAAGATATATGCTACTTCAACAACTTGAAACCTGCGTGCATACGCTCCTGTGTTTGGACCAACCTACGTATATGTTGTTTTCATTCACTGAACCAGTGTGTATACACGCTTTCACTTCACTGAACCTGTGTATAGATTTATAAAGGATAATTCATTCTTTCAAATATTCAGACACTAATTAACCTAGATTGTCAGATTTATAGATCAAGTATGCACCTCATATAACAGATAAAAATCATACAAAGATACTATTATTCAAGCTTAAAGATTATGACCCATCAATAGAACTTATCCTTCTTTATGCGCTAAGGTTCCTCCTTCATTCAGATCCAGATCTGCACCATAACCCCAATCACAAATATTTCATATCTAGCACTTATTAGATATTCAATTCATTCAGATGATGCTTTGCCAAATGATCTCCTTCCTCTTTTATAGTCCTAGGCCTTCCACAATACCACGGTCCAAAACCATAGGATCAAAAAAACTGTTGGACTAATACCATGAACCAACCATGAAAGTACGTGAGATCAACACTTTTAGATGCAATACCACGGACCAAAACCATAGGATCAAAAATTGTCGGACTAATACCATGAACCAACCATGAAAGTGTGTGAGATCAACACTTTTGGATGCAATACCACGGAAAAAAACCATAGGATCAAAAAATGTCGAACTAATACCATGAGCCAACCACGAAAGTGCATGAACTTTTCTCTTCATGAAAGGAACCTTTCTCTGCATGAAAGTGCGTGAACTTTTCTCTATATGAAAGAAACTTTTCTCTGCATGAAAGTGCGTGAACTTTTCTCTACATGAAAGAACCTTTTCTCTGCATGAAAGTGCGTGAACTTTTCTCTACATGAAAGAAACTTTTATCTTCTTGAAAGTAAGTGAACTTTTCTCTACATGAAAGAAACTTTTATCTTCATGAAAGTGCGTGAAATTTTCTCTACATGAAAGAAACTTTTATCTTCATGAAAGTGTGTGAACTTTGCTGCACTATAATTTATCATCTGAGATAAGTGGGTTGCCATCAAGTACAACATATGTATCATAATGCCAATAATCTCCCCCTTTGGACTTGATGGCAACAACAACCAATCACTCTCCCCCTTTGACATCAAGGGCAAAGGGCAGACCAAGATAATCTCTTTCCTAGAGTACCTGCTGATAATCTCTGAATGAGCTCCCCCTTTGTGTACCACTTTGTCCATGCTTCCTCTGAGTACATGTTGAAGTCTCTACTTTGCTGAAGTGTGATGTTCATGCTCCCCCTGAACCTATGCCAGATGGTCTCTGTCAGACCCATATCATACTATCTTCAACCAGAGCCTGTCCCTACTGATATCCATCAATCCTCCATATACACGACTCTCTCTGCACAAACCGACGTGTGTACGTGGATCCTCCTCAAGCAACTCGCGTACACCCATTTTTCTCTGAAACAATCAAGATTTAACAGCAAGATGATGCATCAACTACTCCCAGCTTCTGTCTGAGGTATTCAAAAGTTTCCCTGGGTAGTGGTTTGGTGAGTATATCAGCAACTTGTTCCTTAGAGGGAACATATTCCAACTTGACCTTTTGTTCCAACACTTGTTCCGGAAGAAAGTGGTACTTGATCGATATGTGTTTGGTCTTTGAATGCATGACTGGGTTCCTTGAAATTTTGATTGCACTTGTATTATCGCATAAGATAGAGATAGGTGGTGTACAAGTGATTTGAAAGCCCTGCAAGGTTTGCATCATCCAAAGGAGTTGAGTGCAGCAAGATGCAGTAGCCACATATTCTGCTTCAGCTGTAGATAAAGAAACCGAACTCTGTTTCTTGTTGAACCAAGATACTAATCTGGAACCCATCAAGAATGCTCCACCACTTGTGCTCTTTCTGTCATCCACGCTTCCAGCCCAATCTGCATTTGTATAAGCATGTAGAGTGAGATATGTATCTCTAGGATACCATAAGCCATAGTTTTGAGTTCCTTGAAGATACTTGAATATTCTCTTTACTACCTAAAGATGGGTTTCCTTAGGATTTGCCTGAAATCTTCCAACTATTCCCACTGCATGCATGATGTCTGGTCGAGTACCTGTCAAATAAATTAGACTTCCAATCATGGATCTATAGGTTGGTTGATGCACTGCTGCTGATTCATCATTTTCACTGAGGCTGCATCCTGTAACCATAGGGGTACATGCTAGTTTTGCATCTTCCATGCCATATTTCTTCAAGATCTTCTTGAGATACTTGGTTTGAGACAAAAAGATATTGCCTTCATTTTGTTGGATTTGCAATCCAAGAAAATATGTCAGTTCTCCAAGCAAATACATTTCGAATTCTTTTTGCATCACCAAGGCAAAGCTTTGACTCATAGCTTCTTCATTGCTGCCAAAGATAATATCATCTACATACATAACAAGTATTAGAAATTTGTCATCAATTTTTATATAAAGATTGCTATCTGCTGATCCTTTTGAAAAACCTTGTTGATGAAGATATTTGTCCAAACGGTAGTACCAAGCCCTTGGAGCCTGTTTAAGACCATAGAGAGCCTTTTTTAGTCTGCATACAAGATTTGGATCATTCCCAAGAATGAAACCATCTGGTTGCTCAATGTACACTTCTTCTTCTAAGTCTCCATTCAGAAAGGTTGATTTCACGTCCATTTGAAATACTTTGAACTTCCGAAAGCTTGAGAGAGCAAGGAACATTCAGATGGCCTCAAGTCTAGCAATGGGAGAAAAAGTTTCTTCAAAGTCTATACCTTCTTGTTGAGCATACCCTTTACAAACAAGTCTGGCCTTGTTTCTAATCACTTCTCCATTTTCATTCAACTTGTTTTTAAAGATCCTTTTTGTCCCTATGAAATTCTTATCTTTTGGTCTAGGAACCAACTCCCAAGTGTTATTCTTTTCAATCTGCTCAAGTTCTTCATCCATTTCCTTGACCCAGCATTCATCTTTGCACGCCTCTTTTACATTTTGTGGTTCAGTGGAGGAGAGAAATTCCAAATAGTTTGAGGCTTATGCAATTTTTCTTCTTGTTTGTACACCTGCCTTTTTCTGCCCCAAAATATGAGATTCTAGATGATTCTTCTGAACGTACCTAGATGGAGTCTTCTCTTCTATCCTTACATGTTCCTCTAGTGCCTCTTGAGGTTCTTCTTCATCATCAATCTGATTTGAAGGGTAGTCTTTATCCTCTTCGATATTTTCATAACTTACTTGCCTAGGAATGTTTCCTTCTTCATCAATCACTACATCAATGTTGTCAACAATTCTTCCAAGTCTTTTATTGTAACACTTATATGCTTTTTTGTGGGGAGAATAACCAAGGAGAATGCCTTCATCTGCTCTAGGTTCAAACTTGCCAAGATGTTCATCATTATTCTTAATATGGCATTTGCTTCCAAAATTTTTTGAAATGTTTTACCGAAGGAGTCTCACCATACCAGAGCTCATGAGGAGTTTGAGTGTTGTTTACTCGGACATTTTTTTTGTTGAGAATAACAACCGCAGAAAATGCCTCTTCACCCCGGAAGGTTGCGGGTGTTCCAGACTCATCAAGCATAGCATGAGCCATTTTTTGAACCGTTCTATTCATCCTTTCCACCACTCCATTTTGCTGAGGAGTCCTAGCCGTAGAGAATTCCCTTTTTATTCCATGTTCTTCACAGAAATTGAAAAGTTCATTGAGGTGAGCTCCCCACCTCTATTAAACCTAAGGCACTTAATTTTGTGATCTGATTCCTTTTTTTCCAAGGCTTTGAACGATTTGAATTTTTCGAATGCTTCGTCTTTGTGCTTCAAAAGTCCTATCCAAACCATCCTGGAGAAGTTGTCAATGAATAATATAAAGTGTTCTTCTCCTCGAGGTGACTTTGTCCTATATGGACCACATATATCTGTATGGACTAGTTCAAGAGGCCTACTCGCTAATCTTTCCTTCTTAGGGAAGGTAGTTCTGGTTTGCTTAGCAAACTGACATGATTTGCATATTGTATTGTCTGGAATTCTGATGTTTGGAAGACCACGAACTTCCTAGTATTTGCATGCTTTCCTTATTTGTGAAAAGCTTAGATGCCCCAACCTCCGGTGCCATAACCAGTGTTCATCATTCTTTCTCAGATAGCATTGTTATTGTCCTTCTTCAAATATGTATAAATTATTTGGAGTTCTTATGCCTTTGATCATTGTTTTTCTTGTACCAAGATCACGAACACTACATCCATTTGATTGAAAAATTACCTCAGTTCCTTGATCACACATCTAACTGACACTCAGTAGATTATGCTTCAAGCCAGCAACATACAAAACATTTCCAGCTTTGACTTTTTCTTTCAACTGAACAGTGCCTTTTCCTTTTATGACTGCAGGGGTATCATTTCCGAAAGAAACTTTCTTTCCTTTTTCTAAAGCACTATATGATTGATTTTTTTCTTTATCACCTGTCATATGCTTCGAACATCCACTGTCGATGTACCATTGATTTTCCTGTCCTTCTGCATGAAACACTATCCCACATCTATCTGGTTGCGGTTCCTTCATTCTCCATGTTTTGGCACTTGGGGCTTGTTCCTTCTGAGTTGTCTACCGAAACCTGCTCTTGCATTCAGAATCTTCATGACTGAAGTTATTACAAATAGAGCATTCAATTTCATTTTCAAGGGCGGAAAAGTTGTTATAGGTTCTTTTCATGATCCCAGTCATACTTCTTTGTTTTTGAGCTTCTCTAGTCAAGATTGTCTTATAGGCAACACATTGGGCTGCTTTGTGGCCAAAGTTATGGCAAGAGAAACATTGGCCATTGAAGAAACTCCTACGATTATCAACTCTACCAGCCAAATGATTGTAGTTTCTATTGTCATCCATTCTTGAGGAAAATTGAGAAGATTTTACCTGTGGCTGGTTGTAGCTTTTGTTCATCCTTAAGGTGGATTGCCCCTGATTTACCTGGTAGTCTTTGTTTATTCTTGATGTAAATTGTCCCTGTTTTACCTGGTGATCTCCATTGGGCTTTTGCTCATTCCTCCTTGCTGCATCAAGATAACTTTTTGAGGTGGATGGTTTCTGCGCTTGAGAT
>Ga0181463_1000011_pt1 | contig 21513 bp, 17 predicted proteins | sample InSIn1gowninarea_FD_119071 | JGI IMG/M metagenome (GOLD analysis project Ga0181463, IMG submission 119071) | Clean room microbial communities from NASA Spacecraft Assembly Facility at Jet Propulsion Laboratory, Pasadena, California, USA -... ... | reverse complement strand
ACACACACACATATATACATGTTGAAGAATTCATAAACCCCAATCCATTAAGCATGGATTAGAACATAACCATAATTCCCTTCACCGGATCTACAAAAAACCATGGGCATAAAACCATCATGCCCAGAACCATGTGTGAAATCCATGCATAAAACCACAAGTAGGTCCACCCACCTAATATAGGGCCCAATTTCTTTTCCCCTGGGGCATTGCCCCAGACCCCATGCAGGGGGTCTGTTGCCCCCCCTATGACCCCCCTTGCGCCCAACACAATGAAGGGTGGGCTACCGTGTGTGGGGTTAGTTGTGGAAATAATATAACACACACCCAACAAAACCAACACCAATTCCAAATCGTTTGTTTTAGTTGCACATGGTCAATATAAGATAATTGAAGCCATAAAATCCTATTAACACCCAATGCCTCGATTTCAGTCCAAAACATGTGTTTTATCACTAACTAAATGACACTTTGCATATATATTCTTAGAAATATGCAACACATTGATTATCTGCAAGGTCATTCATCACTTACATGTTCAATACACCATAATGCCTTGTCAATGCAAGTCACTTTTTGGAATACCCACTTATTAAAATGATTCTAACTCAAGGAATCAAGTAATTGCATAACCCTCACCACCCATATTGTGTTTTCATCAAAATTATAGGGGCTAGAAATAATAATCATAAATCAAATGGTTTTAAAACCAAAATTGAAATTCAATCCACAAATTCCAAAAAGGTTCTACTCTTCAAAATATATATATATATATATAAACATTTAAATTCTCTTTTTAGAATGCCCTGTACTCCCTTCCTCAACAATATAAAATTTATAGCTATTAATGTTGTAGACAATATTATATCTTTAATAAGTTTGTCTTACGGATTAATCACATGGTAGATATTTGGTCGACATTTCAAACCAACTAATGTGGTTCATCCTCAGGACAAATGGTGAAAAAATAAATCTTACCAAAGGTTTAAATAGTAGAGAAGCATCTGTGCCTGAAATTAATTGCTAGGAACTAGCCGTTAGGAAAAGGTTGTTAAGAATTAGTTAAGGAAAAAATAATATTAATAAGTTTGTTAAGAATTAGTTAAGGAGAAATAATATTAAATTATTTGTTAATTTTTTAGCTAGTTCCTAGCATGGGTTTCATGCTCCATTTAAATGGTCAACTAGGTCAAGCATGCATTTCATGCTCCCAAGGTTTGTCAAGTCAAGAAAATATGTTTCATGATTCAATAGAGTCATTATCATATCTATAAGACCCATTTGGGAATTTTGTAACGACAAAAGGACATTATTTTTTAGTCTAGAAAGTCAAAATAATCTCCAAAACCAAGTCAAACTTGCCAGTGAAAAGTCAACCTATAAGATACCTATTCGACCTTTTGAGAAGGGTATATAAAGGAAAAGGATTCGACTCATTTGAACACATTTCAAGTTCGATTTGAAGAAAGAAAGAAGAAAAAAAGGAGCGAAGGTCAAAGAAGGAGATAAAAAGTCAAATAAGAGGAGAAATAACTCATTCTTGTGCTTACTCCCTCTCACACATGTGAAACCAGGGTTTTTGTAACTATTAATAGGCTGAAAATTGCAGGTCCAAAAATTAGACCTGAGGAAGATGGCCGAAAAAGTTTGACTAGAGCATAATTTTGGAGGTTTGACTTTTGTTGACTTTGAGAACTTTGAATTACTTAAGGAAGGAATATTTAGAGGGTTGACTTGGTTGGAGGAGGTCTTGGATTTGGTGTTTGGGTCTTGTATTTCTCATTTGATCTGATTTTATAAGAAGATAAGAGATTATTTCTAGGTTTTCCCCTTTGGAGGGGCTTTGCCCTAGCTTGAAGCCTACCTCTTGTGTCCATTGTATTTTATGACCTTCATGGTTTATGGTCTTCATAATTGTTTGATGAAAATAATATATTAAAGAATAATAAGAAGATAATATAAGTTCACAAACAATTATTAAGAAAGGAGTATTGCTTAAATAGCTTCCATACTAGATTCTCCAACACCCACAAAATCTAAGGATGTAATTTAACTAAAGAAAGCCGTTACATTTCCATATTATTTACATGAATTATAATTCATGGAAATATTTACAAGTGGGATTAGAGAAAATAGTTGTCAGATAGGCGCTCCAAAACCTAGAAACATTAGTTTTATTAAAGCTTGATATCCTTGTAGGAGTTACAAGAGACAAAAGGTGTCAAGATCTAGAAGGAGTAGGAGTATCCCTCCTTCCAATGTGCATGCTGAGAAGATATTCTTTGTTAAAAATATAACAACATTAAATATTTGTGACATCCATCATCATAACAAAATGGTTCCTTGAATCCTAAATGATTGTCCCTACCTTTTGAACACCTCACAAGTTTCTTCTTGCAATACTCATGACGGTTATGGTAATTTGTTCAATTGTGTTCAAAGACATACAAAGTGTAGTGTAGATTTGTGCTTGCACAAAAAGTAGTCTATTATTGCATATCACTACAATGGTCCATGAAAGGATCATGATTAATCAATATCATTCATATATTATAAATGAAAAAGAAATGTTAGCATGCACTTATGGATGATATGCTAAATGTTTATAATGTTAATCTTTTAGACTGTGGCAATTTCTAGTGTTGATTTTCAGCTAGTTATTTCTCAACATGTAATCATGAAATATATTGCAAAGTATGCTTCAAATGTAGAAAAGAGGTTATAAAGTTATCAAGATTTGATGAAAAGAATTGAAAACGTAAAATACATTGGATATCCTTCTTTGTGTGCATAAAAAAACGTTCCTTGAAGAAGTTCATATAGTATTTTTAATCCTCTTACCCCTCCTTGTGCCTTAATTGATTGTTGTGCTAAAATTTCAATGTACATTCTTTGAAGAAAACACACTCAAATCACTTGTGCCCTTCTTCACCACAAATGATAACAATATATCCATTGTTGATACGACCAAAGTATCTTCCTTGTTCTCTAAATACACTAAAACCTCTATCTAAATTTATTTTTGTTTCCTTATCAATAATTTCATTTGTCTTCTCATACTTGTCATCCCACACTTCTTCCACCTTTGGTTTGAAATTGTGAAATTCTCTGTAGTTATGATAAGTTCTTCCTTTAAAAAAGGTTCTTCTTACTATTGTTTTATGGTAATTTTAGTTACACGTTTAACGCTAAATGATATGGTGCTTCTAATGAAGATTTTTTTTTCAAATAATTTCATCTTGAATGGTGATTTTAAAATATTAACATACTTAAAAAATAGTTGAATAGGTTTTTTCTTATACATGGATTGTGTTATGCATTGCATGTTTTTTTAGTCACAAATTATCTTATAATTATTTGTATAATTATAGATAGATATTTTCTTTTTTCACTCATGAAATCAACTTGGCCCTTCAATTTGGTAATCACTAGCTTGATTTTTCAAGAATCTTACATTATCTCAAATTTAAAATATTCTCCATATCATTAAGTTAGTAATAATTCCCTCAATAAGTATTTAGACTTCCTATATAAGAATAAAATTTATTTTCTATTAGTCTTTAGTTCAACAACCTTGCAAATTATTATACGATATCTTCTTCATCAACTTTATTATCTTCATCCTCTTCTCATTTTTGAGCCAAACTTTATGGCTTCTTTAGGTTTTCATTTACTCTCCAATTCTTCTAATTTTATTCTTAACACCTATTCTATTTTAATCATTTTTCTATTTCCTTATGTTCTCACAATCCCTTTTACTTGGCATTGGATTTTAATTGAAATGTTTGGTGAATGAGATATATGAACACAAAAATAATACCATCCCCTTATTGTAGGGATAACTTTTAGTTTAGGATTTACATAGTCTTTTGAAGAAATGAAAAATTGTTGCTAAGAGGAACCAATTTTGAAAAAGGTGAAATGCTTCACTTTGTAAAGGTGACTTGTTGTGAAACCAAACAAAGCTTCAAACCTATTCACTAGTAAAAATTTTGGGTTATAGAACAATATATCACCTTTATCACACACCCTTAAATCCTATGCCCAAATTGTTATCCTTTTTTATTTCTTAAACATGTTTTGGGGGGAGAGTGAAGAGAGGTTATTGCTTGTGGCACTAGATTACTTAGGAAATAGGTATATTGACTTGTGTCTAAAACCCTAATCACTTTCAATATAGTCAAATTTACACTTATTTTAATTGTACACAAAGTAGGTTCACTTGAGGTTTTATTTCATATCTTTTCATTGTTTACATGTTAAGCATGCGACATTTCATACACTTTCATTGTTCACATGTTAAGAATGTTACATTGTGGAGAAGCAAGATGGGAAGCTACACAAGTAGTTGTGGTTTATTACTGCAACTAATCTAAAGTGAGTATTTTTTATACTAAGCAATATTTGCACTATCTATCCCATAAGTTTTAACAATAATAATTTTGAAATAAGTGGATCAAAAGTGAAGGGAAATATCAAGTTGATAAATGAAAATTTTCAAGAGTTAATGCTACTATAAAGAGAAAATGTTCAATGTATTTAAACATAAACATAACAATAACAAATGGTTCCATGGCCTCATAGATAACCAATGAATGCATCTAACTAGATTCTAGTTACACCAATATCATGGGATGAGGGGATTTAAAAAATAATATATAGTCTAAAACTAAAGATTAGAGGACAAAATATACCTTATAAATGGTAATTTTCGTAAGACAAGAATTGAAGAATCATGTAAAAATAGTCATATTTATGTTGGGTAGTAATATTTATCAATCTATTTCTAATTTTGTGGTTATTGGTATTAGGATTTTGCTTTTGATCACTTCAATTGGTATTGATTTGTTTAAAATAAATGCAAAAAAATTACACTATGGTCTCAGGATTCCTCTTAAATATATGAAACAAATGCATGACCAATCTCTAGAAATATTTCAAGAAAAATTCAACACATATTGGATATATTTTCATTGAATTCTCTAATTGTAAGACATGTTGTAGAGCATAAAACATGTTTATTAATTATTGGCATTGATTGTGATAAATTGGAATATGAAATCCTATTACGTCTTAGCCATGAGTAGGGATCTTAAAAAATCCTTCATCACCAGATGGAAAAGAATTCTCAGGAAGTGATGCCATGATACAAGGAGGTAAAACCTAAGGTATGTTGGTTAGTGCACTTGCTTAGTCACTACCCATCACTTTGGTTTTGAGTCGATCACATACCGTTCGATGGCCAATTACTTCTCCCTTGGTTGATGAAGGTACCATAGTAACTAGTCTTACGTAAATTATCTTAGTTTATAGGTGATTGTTGTGGTAAGCAACGATACTTGGATCAGATTTCGGTGGTTGCTAGTACCCTCCCCAGTCTTTATTGTTATAATAAATTTTCACTGAATATGTGAGTATCATCCATCTAACGATCTTGAGATCCCCATCGATGGTGGCATACAAACAGTTTCCAGTGGCTTGCATTGAGCAAATAGGTTGTGTAGGTGTTTAAGAACATTTTTTTCCCTATTGCATGGATGTAGATTTCAAAGTCCTTGACACATTTTATAGCCTCTTTATTTCATTTCTTGCATAAGTTTTGCTTTTCATCTTAAGCAAACACATGTATGACATTTGGGAAAATGAGATGCATCTTCTTAGCATCTCCCCACACTCAATTTAGCAGTCATCATTGTGGACCTTGGCCCAAAATATCTGTCCTGAAGAATTAAAAGTCTTCTTCCCATTAAAGGGGGGTTTTCTCCCCATATAACTCACAAAAAGGTAAACACACACATTCCCTTTTAGGCATTGGTAGCAGGGTCTAGTTTACTCATACCATCGTTGCTTCAATCCATCCAAGGTACTCCCCCTTAGTCATGTTGTACTGTTAAATACTTATGATTCACTCACTTTATTTTTTGTATTCCACTATGCAAGGATGGAAATCGATCAACCACATGAGGATCAAGATGTTCCATATCAAGTTGGTTAACCACTATAGGAAAAATATGTGCCCTATCAAGCTAATCAACTACTAGAAGAATAGTTTGTTCCCTCTCAATTTGATAAGATAATAGGGCGTTGTAGTGGTTTTGAAAGGGGTGGAAGTTTTGAAAAACATTTGGATGCAAGCATAAGAAAGAAACTTGGGGAGCATGTTAATAATATCATTAGATAATATTTTGAGAAACATTCAATTGTTGCACAAGCTTAGATACTGCATGGTTTGATCAAACATAAGAAAATGAAACATGCCACAAATATTTTAGGTATCCAAGATTCTAAAAGTAGTAAGAAACATGCAAATGTCACTGAAAATATAAAAAACACATTCTCTATGTTTGGAAAATCAAGAAAACCTTATGTTCAAGCTGCTTAGAGGCAAATTACAACTGAAATTGGTTCACTAAGTACATCAAGACAACAAATGTTGGCAATAATGTCAAAATTTATCCATGTCTCAAGATCAACATTTCACAAGCATACCAAATTCAGGGTTTGAGTAAATGAAAATGATGAAGCTACTTGTTGGGACTGTATCACTAGGAAACCCCACTGAGACAGGCCTATAGCAGGAATCAAACCACTTGTGGTAGAGTTTTGGGAGATCCATTCCTATGCTATTCCAGATAGAAATCATGTCATGTGAAATCACCTATCTAAAGGTGAGTATGTAGATCACACTAAGCACATTGTAGAAATGACAGAAGTTGCACTATTTGAGGAATTTCAAGAAAGAAATCCTCATGTCAAGATATTCATAAGCATGTTTTAGAAATTAAAACCATGGTTTGCTAGGCATAATAAAATCTATGACACATGTTGTTGTTGATATCATGTTCAATTCCAACTTTGCTACACCACGTTCTAGGAAATTTTCAAGAAAAACTGTTATGACGACTCTCCTCCTCCTATAGTGCACAATTTTGTTTCATCAATATTGTCTAGAAGGGAGCCGAAAGAGTTAATTTACAAGAAATGATGTGTAGGTGGGAGAAGATGCACTAAATGTGGTGATTTGGCATTGTTCCATAGGAAATTTCCTATTAATCCCAACCAGTATGGGATGTTAGATGTCATGGTCACATGGAAGAGATATGAGTATGTCATGGTAAATCAACCATCTTCTTCAACTCTGGAGCCTAGGAGGATCAACTATGTTAAGGATGTAATTCCTATTTCAGAATTCATGGGGGCATTTCAGATTCAAATCTATAAATATTTCAAACACTCACACAGGTCTAGGTGTCACACTTCTAAATTTAAGCATTCTTGTGAGGTATTCCAACCAATCACAATCTTATGAGTGGTAGAATTTGCCGAGAATTACAAATTTTATCCTTAGATAGAGATATAGAGTGAGTAATATCACTTGGATTTGGTTTCCATATTTGTACATGTTATGTACAAACAACACAATTGAATGTTGATGGTAAGGATAACACTAAGTCATGTGATGTGATTAAGGAGTATCACTTCTACATCAACTATGATAATGATCATGACACATTGTTCATGCAACATTTCTTTGGCTTGATTTATGAATCATTCAAAATGAACAGCATATCATTAAAAAATCATTGGATATTGTCAGATGGTTGTGTATGGAATTCCAAGTCAGCACACAATTTTTATTGGTTGAGTTAGTTGTTTGAAATTGTAACTAGTTTTGATCTTCATAATTGTCATTTGTCTCATGTCATGATGTAATTATTATGTATTGATCTAAAGAATGAAAGAAAATTATTTTGTAAAGCTTGGGTTTCATGCTTTTTTTCATTTGGTCAATAGGTCAAACATCCATTGTATTATTTAGGTTTTTGTCATGTGTCATGGTTATTTTCATAGTGTAAAAGTCCCTATTGGGAATTTTTATCAAAGAAAGAAACTATATTTTATAATTATAAGTCTCTCGTATTTCTCCTAAGAACAATTCGCCAACCCATATTGAAGTCAGCCTAGAGAGGGGTCATGGACCACTTGGAAGGATATATATAAAGATGGAATTCATCCTTCTTTGAGACTCAAGAAACTCGCATATCTTGAAGTCTAGTTTGTAGTTTGAAGAAGGAATAAAGGATACACAAAAGGGAGAAAAATTCCAACATAGAAGGAGAGAGCTCAGATCCCTATCAGAGATAGTTAGAAGTATGTTCTATTGGACAAAATTTTACCTTGCTATCCTTGAAGGTATTGAAGAATGTATGTCTAGTTGATTTGTGTCTTGGAGATGAGAAATAGGTCTTGTTTGGTCCTGGAAGTCTCCTTTGAAGTTGATAAGAAGAGTTCTAATGGGTTTTCCCCTTGGAAGGGTTTTTCCCTGGTATGGAGCCTATATCTTGTGTTTGTGTGATCTTTGTTTTTCTTGGAATTTATTTGATGATGAAGAGAATAATCATAATTAAGTAAGAAAAACAAAAATATCACAGGTAAATGTCATGAAAGGAAAACATTAAATTGAAGAAGTTGCCCTAATCCTTTTTCTAACATGTTATTAGAGCCAAGTTCACCTTGTAGCCAGCTGGAAGATCACAATAAGGAAGGTTATATTTATCACAGTGTAGGAAGAACGATTGATCTTACAAATTTAAACTATTTTGGGCTATTTTAAAATGAAACTAAAGTTTCGTCACTTGAGCAATAGTGAGTTTAGGACCAATCTTTGTGAAGAGGCCGCAATCTATTTCTTAAAGGGATGAATGTTCTATTTACTGTTTAATTTACCAATTCCTTTGTGGAGTAGATCGAATTTTGGTAGTCGAGATCTATTATAGTATCTAAAGAAGGGCTGAAATATTACAGAGTTAAAAGGTTTGTAATGAAATATATCCTTGTGGAAGAGTGATGGCCTAGAAGAAGAGATATATGGTTTTAAGGAAGCTGAAGAATTCATTAGAATCATATCCAAATCCTATTTGAAGTATGTTCTATTGATAGCCAAGATTTATAGTAGAAAGTACGAGATCCCTATCTAAGAAGGTCGAAGTCATAAAATATTTTCTTGGAGATAAAAAATAATATCCTATAAAATATCCAAGAGGTAGGACAAGGAGCCTAGCCTAGATTGAGGTCCTATAGGTGTTCAGAATAAAGGAAAAATAAAAGTAGACCTGTGCTAAGAGACCAAAGAATTAAAAATCCTGTGAAGCTCACTCTTAAAACAATACTATTATCAATTTTAGAAATATAAAGTTGGAAATACTCGTTATGAAGGAATCTAGACTGACTTAGGCTAGTTCTAAAAGTGTTTATAGTGAAGGCCAAAGACATAAGAAGTTTGAAAATTGAATATAGAATTGTAGCTATTTCATGGTCAAGAGAAGCTACAATTAGTCACCTTGTGGAGAGTGTCTTGATTTGGAAATATCATGACATAAATAGAAGAATCAACACCTTTGATTATGAATAAGGCCACGTGGAAGTTATAATTTAGCCATGGCATCTTTGGAGTCCTCACTTTTGAAAATAGAAGGAATATCATGGTAGTTGTGGAAGTGAAAATAACTTGAACAATGAAATCAAGGAGATAGATTGTTAGAATATTATATATTACGGAGCAATGGAACACATAAAATATTGCAGAAATATAAACACAGAAAATGCACAAAACAAGAGAGACACAGATATACGTGGTTCACCCAGTTTGGGCTACGTCCACCCCGAAAAGCCAGTCCTTCCTTTCTATTATCCAGCAAAATGAAGAGACACAACCTACAGCAAATCCGCTGTAATATCCTCTGTTTTCTCTCACAGTCTCACCTCTCTGTCTCTCGCTCACAGAATACACATCTATTTCACAGCCTCAAATACAATGCCCTCATACAAAGAGAGGGGCTGCCTTCTAGGGCAAAAAACCCTAACTAAACATAAGTTCTACCGTCAGATCATCTGCCTAATGAACGGCCCAGATTGACTAGAAATTACTATACTTTTACAAGGCAATTTTACAGATGTTTTTAGCTCCGGGGGCGCTGCCCCCGAAACCCCCCGCCAGGGGGGGGCTCCCAAAAGTCGATGCCGCCCCCCCCTGGAACCCCCTTGCAGCGAATATTTTATGGGTGGCGTTGCCGCCCCCATTTTTGAATTGGGGTCTAATGTGGCGGTACTTTTGAATATAGAAGATAATCAGGCTCCACACCCAACAATCTCCCACTTGGAGACTGATTGTAGAAACTCCACTGCTACTCCATTTGCTGGAAAATGACTCCTCTTTGGACCTGGGTGTTTCTCATCTTCATCATTATCCTTGAAGACCAACTAAAACTGAGCATGTTCTCAGTTTCTCCCTGGTTACAACTTTTGTTAGCATATCTGCAGGGTTCTGGCTAGTGTGTATCTTTTCCAGCTTCAACTCTCCATCTTCCAACACTGATCGTATGAAATGGTACTTGAGTTGTATGTGTTTAGTCCTGGAATGAAATGCCGAGTTCTTTGCAAGATGAATGGCACTTTGACTATCACTATATAAGGTTCCCATATCATGCTCCTTACCCAATTCACCCATAAACCTTTGTAACCAAATCATTTCTTTACTAGCCGCTATAGCAGCAACATACTCTACTTCTGTTGTTGAAAGTGCAACAACACTTTGGATTTTTGAAACCCAACTGATAGCTGTTCCACCAACAATGAATACATATCCTGTAGTGCTCCTCCTGTTATCTCTGTCACCTGCCATATCTGCATCAACATATCCTTGTAGGGATATGTTTGAACCACCAAAACATAATGCTTGATTTGTGGTACCTTTCAAATATCTGAGAATCCATTTCACTGCCATCCAATGTTCCTTTCCTGGATTGTTCATGTACCTGCTTACAACTCCCACTGCATGTGCAATATCAGGCCTTGTGCAGACCATTGCATACATTAAGCTTCCAACTGCTGATGCATATGGAACTTTAGACATATAATCCATGTCTTCTTGGGTCTTTGGGCACATTTCCTTGCTAAGTTTGAAATGGCTAGCAAAAGGTGTACTAACTGGTTTTGCATTTTGCATGTTAAATCTTTTCAACACCTTTTGTATGTACTCATTCTGAGACAATGTTAATTTTCGATTTTTCCTGTCTCTAGTTATTCTCATACCAAGGATTTGTTTTGCAGCACCCAAATCCTTCATTGCAAATGAATTTGCCAATTTTCTTTTGAGCACATTTATTTCCTGCATGTTAGATCCTGCAACAAGCATGTCATCTACATACAATAACAATATAATATAGCTGCCATCATTTTGCTTTTTCAGATAAACACAATGATCAGAGTGACATCTAGTATAACCTTGTTCAGACATAAACTTGTCAAATTTTAGATACCACTGCCTTGGAGCCTGTTTTAAGCCATACAAGCTCTTCTTCAACCTGCACACTAGTTTCTCCTTCCCTTTCACCTCATATCCTTGTGGCTGCTACATACATATCTCTTCCTCCAAATCCCCATGGAGAAAGGTTGTATTTACATCTAACTGCTCAAGATGTAAATCTTCAGCTGCTACAAGACTTAAAATAGTTCTGATTGAAGTCATTTTAACAACAAGAGAAAATATTTCATCAAAATCAATACCTTTCTACTGCGTAAACCCCTTTACCACAAGTCTAGCTTTGTACCTCTGTTTTCCTCCATCTTCTTCCTTTAGCCTGTAAACCCATTTATTCTTCAATGTAGTTTTTCCTATAGGCAACCTGACTAAATCCCAAGTCTGGTTATGCATTAAGGAGTCCATCTCTTCTTCCATGGCTACCTCCCACTTCTTCCTGCTTTCAACCTGCATTGTTTCTTCATAACATTCGGGTTCACCGGGATCAGTCAACAATAAATAGTATAATGAAGGAGAGTATCGTTTAGGAGGTCTACTTATCCTGGTAGATCTTCTAACACCACTTTCAGGTGTTTGGGGTGCCTGTTGTTGTTGTGATGGTTGCTATTGTTGTGGTTGTTGATTATTATTATTTTCAGGCACCTTTACTTTTTCAGTGATTTCATCAAGAACTGTGTTTTCCTTGTTTTCATTTTCTTGTTTCTTTTCCTGCAACTGATTCTTATACAAGACCTTTTCATTGAATATTACATCTCTGCTCCTAATGATTTTGTGATTTTCATAATCATATAAGCAATAACCAAAATCATTAACACCATATCCAATAAAGGTACATTTCTTTGACTTTGCCTCAAGCTTTGTTCTATTTTCTTTATCAATATGGACAAAGGCCTCACAACCAAAAGGCTTTAAAATAGAGTAGTTTACCTTTTTACCTGTCCATGCTTCCTCTGGAACACCACCATCCAAGGAACTTGAAGGTCCTCTATTTATTAGATAAACAATAGTATCTACAGCATCTGCCCAAAACTGTAAAGGCAATCCTGCATGCAATCTCATGCACCTTGCACGCTCCATGATTGTTCTGTTCATCCTTTTTGACACACCATTTTCCTGTGGTGTTCTTGGAACTGTCTTCTCTCTACGAATTCCATGATCTGAACAGTATCTATCAAACTCTTTGGTGCAATATTCACCTCCATTGTCTGATCTAAGACACTTCAATTTCTTTCCTGTCTCAATCTCAACCAAAGCTTTCCATTTCTTGAAAGTATCAAATACATCATATTTATTCTTAATACAATAAATCCAAGTTTTTCTAGTTGCATCATCAATAAAAGTAACATAATAACGAGAGCCACCGAGAGATGATACCTTAGCAGGTCCCCATACGTCTGTATGCACAAGCTCTAATTTTTCGCTCTTCTTTTCTTTCCCAACTCTGAGAAATCTGACTCTCTTCTGTTTTCCATAAATGCAGTTCTCACAGAAGTCCAAATCAACATTCTTCAAACCTGGCAACAAATTCCTTGAGTGAAGAATCTTCATCCCTTTTTCACTCATGTGTCTGAGCCTATGATGTCAAAATGCTGCATCTACTCCTTTGGAAGTCAAAACATTAACAGAGTTAGAAATACCATTGCATAAATACAACGTACCAACCTTTTCACCTTTTGCTATTACCAGGGCTCCTTTGGTGACCTTCCAAGCTTTATCTGTGAAAGTTGTCACACAACCTTCACTGCCTAACTACCCTGTTGAAATCATATTTTTCTTTAGATCTGGAACATGCCTTACCTCCTTTAGTAGCCATTGGTTTCCATTCTGCTGTTTTACAAGAACCTTACCCATTCCAACAATTTTACAGGGTTTATCATCACCCAGATGAACTTGTCCAAAATCTCCTTGAACATAGTCATGAAAGGATTTCTTATCAGGTGTGGCATGGAATGAGGCCCTTGAATCTACCACCCAGGAATCAATAATATTTTCGAAAGAAAGAATCAAAGCATCTTGTAACACCTCACCTGTCACATTTGCTTCATGATTGTTTTCTTGTTGTGCATCTCCTTCTTTTCCCTTCCTAGATCTACAGTCTTTCTTTAGGTGTCCTTTCTTTCCACATTTCCAGCACACTATCCCCGATCTGGACTTGGATCTGCCTTTCCTTGATTTACTGCGATATCCTGAGCTCTTTCCTCTTTCCATTTTTCTTCCTTTAGACTCTGCACTCAAAGCATTTCCCGATGTCTCATCGGAGCTTTTCCGTCGCATTTCCTCACTAAGAATAGCACCGACAACATCATCAAACTTTAAAGTACTAGATCAAAAAATGGAGTTACTAATGGCCATTGCCAAACCATTCCAACTTTCTGGTAATGAGCACAAGAATAACGGAGCTCTAATTTCATCATCAAAGTTTACCCCTACAGAACTTAACTGACTTATAACTGTATTAAAATAATTTAAATGGTCTGCAACAGATCCACATTCCGACATCTTCATATTAAATAACCGTTTCATAAGAAATACCTTGTTTGAGGCCGAGGGTTTTTCATATAGTTTCGACAATGCCTCCATCAAACCCTCTGTCGTGGTTTCCTTCAAAATGTTGAAGGCGACTGACGCAGCAAGGCACAACCCTATTGTTCCAAGTGCCTTTCTATCGAGAAGGTTCCATTCTTCGTCTTTCATACCCATTGGCATATTTGATTTTCCGCCCAATGGTAGGTATATATCTTTCTGATACAGATAATCTTCCATCTGCATCTTCCACAGCGAGAAGTTTTGGCCGTTAAATTTCTCGACCCTAAACTTGCCATCTTCCGCCATTGCTCCCACTCGAACCAGGAATCCTTCTTTCCTGCAAGTTTATCAACCAAATAGACCTTCGGCTTTGATACTAGTTGTTAGAATATTATATATTACGGAGCAATGGAACACATAAAATATTGCAGAAATATAAACACAGAAAATGCACAAAACGAGAGAGACACAGATATACGTGGTTCACCCAGTTTGGGCTACGTCCATCCCGAACAGCCAGTCCTTCCTTTATATTATCCAACAAAATGAAGAGACACAACCTACAGCAAATCCGCTGTAATATCCTCTGTTTTCTCTCACAGTCTCACCTCTCTGTCTCTCGCTCACAGAATACACATCTATTTCATAGCCTCAAATACAATGCCCTCATACAAAGAGAGGGGTTGCCTTCTAGGGCAAAAAACCCTAACTAAACATAAGTTCTACCGTAAGATCATCCGCCTAATGAACGGCCCAGATTGACTAGAAATTACTATACTTTTACGAGGCAATTTTACAGCTGTTTTTAGCTTCGGGGGCACTGCCCCCGAAACCCCCCGCCAGGGGGGGGGCTCCCAAAAGTCGCTACCGCCCCCCCCCTGGACCCCCCTTGCAGCGAATATTTTACAGGCGGTGTTGCCGCCCCCATTTTTGAACTGGGGTTTAATGTGGCGGTAATTTTGAATATAGAAGATAATTAGGCTCCACACCCAACATAGATTTGCATCAACTTCTAGTGATCTTGGTTAAAAAATGTATTTAGTCATAAGGTACATACTTTTGTTTTGCATTAAATATTTGATGGTTTTCAATGTATGTCTTAATCATAGGGCTTGTAAACTTCAAATTTGGAATCTAATTATTATAAACCCTATATGGTGCTTGAAATAGGAAAACCCTTGTCAAGAGAGAAACCCTAACCCTAATTTGTTTGTTCCCTCATATAAACCATAGCTTTTGAGGGTTTGTAGATAGTCTAGGGTGTGTGAAAAACACTAATGAGGGTGGAATTGGATGGAAAATTTGGGTTCAAACCCTAGGATTGATGTTTCAAAGGGAAATATCTAGGAACTTGGGGTTTGGATCTGAAATCCCTAGAAACTCTCCCTCTAAGATACCATGGTATCCCTAGATTGTCAAAATTATAATCATGCTCTTGTACTTGTATATTTTTCTTGGTGGTAGGTTTCAGTAAAATAATGCAGGTATATAATGAAGGAAGCATAATGAAATGGATGGCTAAACAAAAATGTTCTTATGCCATGAAGAACATGATGAACAAAGGGAACTTAAAAAGGTCCTAAGGGAACTAATGAATTCCATTAAATGAAAAATGATAACTTGGTAATCAAATTAGATCCTTGGGGACTATGATAGACTCATGTGGAAATGGACCATGAATATGTTGAGAACATCGTCATGGTGAGGTAAGTCTGATGATTATATCTATTATTGGTTATCTAGTTAACATGTTGTTTTGGTACATGGAAAAATGTTGCAGGTATACATTATGACAATTGATGAAAAGTTCAATGTGAATATTGAGGGAAAGCTCAACATTTGGTACCTGACATCTATGAAGATCAAGATGTGCTCATCTTGGGATTGGAAGGTAGCAATGTGAGAAGATAACTAGAAGGTCTAGAAGGAAGATCACTTTTGTGGGGAAGCTATAATCAACTTGAAGTTTGGGAAGGTCCAATAAAATGCCTTCCTTGATAAAGTCGAGACATAAGTGATGTGAAAGATGGATGACTTGGAATCTATCATGAGAATATGGCTCCATCATCTGTGATATAATGAAAGGAGTACTTGTTACTATTAAAATTATGAGTATGAAGACCCTTGGAGTTGTGATGTTGAAGCACCCTTTCCATTTGCTAAAAGCTTGTTTTGTGAAGTCCTTAATAGTTGGATACCCTATGGAACTAGAGAAGAAACTAGAGGGAAATTATAAGTATATGGAGTTGTGTTGGCTAATGAAGACTGGTTGGAAAGGTCAGCCAAGTTGTGTTGAACAATGGATTGGCCAAACCTTGTGATAATCAATGTGTTGAAGAAGTTGTGTGATGAACTATATTCAAGGTAGAATACAATGCAGGAAATAGTGGTGATCATCATTAAAGATGCAATTGGAGAAGACCTCAAGTACAGGATAATGATCTATTAGGAGGCAAATTTGGAGTTACACTAGTAAGAGGAGAGCTACAAATACAAGTAGCTAAGATAAGAATAACTCTTTTTAAGTCGAGGTTGATTGATGAAAATTCTCCCTAGTTGGGAAGGAGTGAGAATATGTTTTCTCCTCTCAAGTTGAGAGGGAGTAAGGCTAGATACTGGTTCTCCATGTATCATATACTAAACTAGGACTAACAACCATAAGTCTAGTGCATGCATTACAGATAGAGAGAATGATTTTGTTTAGCTTGGTTCTCCTTGTGTTGGGTACTACGATGGATTAGGACCGAAGACCTAAGTCAAGTACATGGACATGGATAAGGAGAATGTTGGATTTAATAGGCATCTTGGATAGACATTCTTGATTCATGTAATGTGATGGATTAGGATGGATATCCTAAGTCACTAGACTTGGATAAGAATGGTCTGATGGTAGGATTACTCTAGGTATCCTAGGTGGAGTATGTACCATGATGAGGTGATATGGTGTCCTATGGAATGACTCCCAACATTGTGCTATGATCTTGTGAAAGATAGAGTGTACCTATCAAGGCCTTCATAATGTGACAATGTTGACTATGATGAGTGATTCTTATCAATCTGTATCTCTTCTCATAAATAAATTTTCAAATGGAGTACTTTCCTTGTACTGATTGGACAATTATGAATACCTCCCTAGTTAAGAGGGAGTGTTTGAAATTGTAACTAGATTTTATCTTCATAATTGTCATTTGTCTCATGTCATGATGTAATTCTTATGTATTGATCTGAAGAATGAAAGAAGATGATTTTGTAAAGCATGGTTTTCATGCTTTTTGTCATTTGGTCAATAGGTCAAGAATCCATTGTATGCTTTTATGTTTTTGTCACATTTCATGGTTATTGCCACATTGTAAAAGTCCTTATTTTGAATTTGTATCAAAGAAATAAAATTTATTTATGATTGTAAGTGTCTAGTATTTCTCCCAAGAACAAGTTAGCCAACCTAGATTGAAGTCAACTTAGAGAGGGGTTATGGATCCAATTGGCAGGATATATAAAGAAACTCACACATCCTGAAGTCTAATATACAGTTTGAAGAAGGAATAAAGGATACACATAACGGAGAAAAAGTCCAGCATAGAAGGAGAGAGCGCATATCCATGTCAAAGATGGTTAGAATTACGGTCAATTGGAGAAATGTTTACCTCATTGTCTTTGAATATCTTAAATAATGTTTGGCTCATATATTTATGTCTTGGAGAAGACAAGGATGTATTTTTTAGTCTTGAAAGTATCCTTTGAAGTTAATAAGAAGAGTTCTGATTGGTTTTCCCCTTAGAAGGGTTTTTCCCTCGCGTGGAGCCTCTATCTTGTGTTCATGTTATCTTTATTTGTTTTAGGATTTATTTCATGATGAAGAACATAATAATAATTAAGAAAAAAAAAATAGAAATATCAGAGGTAAATGTCATGAAAAGAAAACATTACATTCAAGAAACTACCCTAATCCATTTTCCAACATTAGCAACAGAAGGAGACAAAAAATCAACATGCTTGGATATTTTTTGAAATAGGACATGGAAAGGGTGAGAATGATGGTGCAGGTGCATGAGTGAAATGAAAAATTAGGAGGTACTAAATGGGTCATGATGAAAATCGACTCAAAAAATTAGTAGAGGTGGCCAATTTAGGACATGAAGTTCATGGATCTATTAGGCATATGCACAGATTCTTATGGAATGTTGAACTTGGTGATGTGAATATATCATTTCCTTGGTATTGTAATACTACATAAGGCACAAGGGAATTACACTTAGTGTGGAGCAAAGACATGGGGGAAATATTTTCCACCGCGACAAGAAAACTCACATGTTTTTGTGAGTTTTTCATTAATGTGGATGGATGTAGACTTGGTCAATGTGAAAATCATGGGTACATAAAAGGTGTTAGGAAAAATATTGAGGGCGGGGGGGGGGGGATGGGATGAATCAATATTTTTATTCAATTCAAAATTTCAATTTCTTATTCAGAATTATGTACATTATTTTTCTTCATGCTACTGTTGGCATTCATGTGCATTACAGTGTTGCATATGTGTTGGTTGGTTGGCATTGATGTCAACCTAGTTCATTGGGTTGTAGGTGTGTTGGATATGCATTTGTATAGGTGGTTACAGGTGGCTTGTGTATGGTTGAGGTGTAGATGGTCCTTGGCATGTCTGCTAGCCTGGACTAGCTTAGAGATGAGATGGATTGTCTTTGGCATGTCTAGTAGCTTGGACTAGCTTGGAGATGATGATGATATCCTTGATCATGTTACTTCATATAGGTGTTAGTGGCTGCTACAGGAGTGAGAGTTGAGGAGCCTTGTTGATTGGTCTCCATGTCCCAGATTAGGTATCTCATGTTGATGATGTTAGAATTTAGGCTTGGATAGGATCTACATGTGTTTGTAGATGCTTGAGATGGTTGTGTAGGTGTTGGGGGATGTTTGATAGGTTCTGGAGCTGCATACTAATGGAAAAGATGTTGTAGATAAGTTTGATGGCCTACATGTTTGGTATGGTTGTTGGATGGCATCCTAGTCAACCTAGTTTGACTTGTGGTGATGACAGAGATGTGCAGTGTTTTGATGAAGTATTGTAGAGGTGCCAGTGTCTTCCAGAGGTCCTATAGAGGTTTGTCAAGCTTTAAAAGAAGGTGGAGCAGTTTTTGAGTTGAGGAAATATGTTTTCATTGATCCTCTGCCCTAGTCACAAGGATGCTAACTCATGGGAGCGACTGAAAAGCTCAAGTCACTGGCATACAGACATATGGGAGAGACTGAGGAGATCTAGTCACATGGAGGTTGTGTTGTGGGAGCAATTGAGGTTTTTCATGGGAATTTCTCTGCATTCCTTGCACTGCTCAACTAATTTTGGTTTTATGGCGATGATCTTAATTAGAATATTTCGACATATGGTCAAAAAAGTTTGTGGGGTATCTATAAGCTGATCAAGGTTGAAGATATCAAAGGGATAGTGGAATTATTGGCTAATTTGGTCAAAAATCCTATCTCAATCAAATCTGAAGCATGTGAATAGAATTGTTGAGTAATCCATAACCTATAGCATTTACTAAGTGACTGAACACAAAAAATTGATAAATAGAGGAAGGAATTGAGTCTATTTGGTTGGTTGTTGTGAGAGTGTGAGAGTGTGCCATTCTGGGGGAATTTTTAGTGAGTAGAGATTGTTGCAACTACTCACATTGTATTGCAAAGATATTTCAAAATTGTTGTAACACCTTCCTCCCACATTTACCAAAGTTAACCAGTCTATTGGGGTAAACATGTGACAAGAGGATACTATGATGTGATTCAACTCCCCATGTATAGTTAATGAAGTGGAACCGATAAAGGAAAACCATTATGACCTTCCACACATGCTACAGAACCTTCAAGAGCCAACCAACCCTTCCAAATGACCAACCCCTGAGACAAATTGAAATTTCATTGATATGGACCCTCAGTCACTCCATGAAAATCCATGCATGCGACTGAGCCCTTCTAGTTGCTCCAACAACAAGGTATGCCAGTGATTGTTGACTTTCTTAGCTAGTTTTGAGTTTGTGACCCCACATTTTGTGCCACTTTTTCAGGGCTAAGACTTAGACCACTGCTCAAAACTTCATGAAACTTTCAGAAATGATAAATAACAATGGAATAAGGCTAGTAATGAAATCATTAGTACACGTACTTGATCTGACCCCTACTAGCCATGAAAAGCATTTTGTCAAACATGTCACAAATATGTGATCTATAGGTCATAGCAACAGATATGAGTGTAGGGGTCTCATACTTATCTGATATCCGTAAAGAAATATTGTTTCTCTATCACAGTAGCTGCATTATAATCTATTAGGTCATATATTAAATATACATTCATTTGAAAATCAAAACATGATGAGAGCCATACATGAAGTTTGTCATAAAACATACTCATAACCACCATATAACCAATAAAAATAACAAGGATATAACAACCATAAGAATCGTATATGAACCAATATTTTTACAGATAAAATACCAAGGAGAAAAAACTCTTACTAATGAATGCATAAGCTAACCAAGTCTGGGACTTCCATGAACCACCCAACCATAGATTTTCAGAACCAAATATTTCTTTCAACTAATCACCCCCATGCCATATTCTAAGCATGAATGTGGGACTCACAACAAAACTAATCCATGTTTGCTTAGGCTTTAATGCAATCCCCATTGGATCACTAATCCCTACACAAGCATAGATGCCACTAGATTTCTCCACCTACACTGTGAGGAATTTTTCTACCTTCTAGTCTTTAGGATTTACTCTATATCCTGCCATTCACTGGTGGAGGGTTCCTAGGCCTAATTGCAACTCCACCCTCCAGGATTTACCGTATATCCCACCATTCACTAATTGAGGATTCCTAGGCCTGATCGAGAGCAAACACATCTAGGCTTTACTATATATCCTGCCATTCCCCGATCGAGGATTCCTAGGCCCACCAAGGTACACAAAATATGTCTTTGCTGCAATCCCACCTTCTTCGATCCAAAGATTCCTATGCCTTGTGTTCTTCTTTAGAGACCACGTCACTCAGTTTCGAAACCTTTCGGAAATCAAGCTTAACCAAATAAAAGAGAACCCATCACACCATGGATATCCAGAAATGGAAAGGAAAGGCTAAAAATCACTATCACACCTGGAAAAGCCCATGCCATTGACATCAAGAGAACCAAATACTCACATGCATGTACCATGCATGCCAAATCTATCAAGGAAATGACACATGCAAATCGATACCTACAAGTAATCCCATTGTAGCTGCTTGATCTTGCTTTGCCTTGCTTGATATTTGCTTCCCTTTTCCTTCTTTGTCCTTCCTTTTCTTTCCTTCATCCAGTGCTAGAATGCTCCAAGAATTATCTAAGTGTCGAAGAGTGAGAGAGAGAGAGAGAGATAATAGGGAGAGCTCCAAAACTGAACTAACAGAAGGTACCCACTGATCCTTAGAAACATTTTTATTAATGAGGCCTCTATTTTATTCAATTTTACATTATTTTCCTTCATTTTTCCTCCTCACATGCAACCTATGACCTTTCACCTTCCTTTTCTCCTAATTCCCATTATTTTCATGAAATGGAAAGCTTTGGTTGAGATTGAGACAGGAAAGAAATTGAAGTGTCTTAGATCAGACAATGGA
>Ga0181463_1000047_pt1 | contig 21596 bp, 22 predicted proteins | sample InSIn1gowninarea_FD_119071 | JGI IMG/M metagenome (GOLD analysis project Ga0181463, IMG submission 119071) | Clean room microbial communities from NASA Spacecraft Assembly Facility at Jet Propulsion Laboratory, Pasadena, California, USA -... ... | reverse complement strand
ATTGGCGAAATGAAAGAAACGGGATGTAATCGTTTCTTTCTTGAATTTTCTTTGGTTACTTTCTTTGTTTCAAGACAAAGAAAGTGACAAACGTTGCACCTAAAGAGCTTAGTATTTATATTTGTTTATTACAGTAGCAGCTTAAGCTAACAACACATTGATCACTAAATATTCGATACTTTTTACTTACTTAAGCTCTATCGAAGCTTCTTGGTTTTAGAAAAAATACATTATTGACTTCTAAAGTTGGAGTCTTGTTTACAGGTCACTATCATCGCGTTTAAAAAGCACAGCAAATAGTCTTTGCTGTAAACAGTATAGTTTTAGAAGGCAAAATGCTTCTAAGTAAACAGCATTCATTAATTGATTATTGCCTATTGACCATTGACTATTAGTTAGTATTCAAATTAATTTATTAACCCTTTGTATCATTTTATCCTGATAATGCTGCTAATAGTTGCGTTATATTATAAAAGTACAAGAGTGCGACGCAAGAAATGTGGAATAGAAATTCAACTGGCGACTACATAAAAAAGAAAACCAGCCTTTGCTGACTGGTTGTAAGTATTAGTGCATTCCCGGGAAGAGCGGTCTTGCTACCTCTCTAAATGGCCAGGGAACAGATGCTATTATTATTATTAATGCAGCCAGGTAAAACCAAAATGAGCGCCTGTGTTTAGCAATATCACTGATATTTTTCTTTGCTGAACCTCTGCCAATAGTTATGAGGATTATGCCAATAAGCATCCCAACAGGATGTTCAACTGACCAGAAACGGGCAACACTATTTTTCATTACACCTGCCATACCAAGTTGTTGAATACCTTCTAACCCCGGACCAACAAACCATTGATACAGACCTATCAGCAACATAAGATGTGCTGATATCATTAGAAATAATCCAACTTTTTTGTCTCCGTTTGTAAACGACTTGCTTCCGCTTAGTCCCCCAATTGATTTAAACAGCGCAACCAACAGCAGTATTAAAACAACCCATCGACCAAAATTGTGTAAGTGAAGTATTCCCTGGTACATAAATGTTTATTTTTGATTTTGCCCAAAAGTAAAGCTTAATTGCTTTCTAATATAACAGCCTTGATAACTGCGTGAATAATTGCAAAAGAATTGTTGCAATGCTTTGACGAAAAACTTAAAACCGTACGAAAAAATTTTTACACGTTATTTTTGCGGCATGAAAAATTGGTTAGCAATTGCAGCGCTATCTGTTTTTGTAATGTCGTGCGGACAAAATGAAGAGAAAGAAGCGACAACAGATCCTGCAAAGGCACAAGTGGTTGAACAGATTATCAGAACAGGTTCAACAAAACCCGGACAGTGCAAGCTTGCGGATGCAACTGGTAAATGCCTTGGACAGCTTACACAACTACGATCAGGCAATATCGCAAACCGATAGCCTTATAAAAAGAGATAGCTTAAATAATGGTCTTTGGTTTACAAAAGCACAACTACAGGAAAGTAAAAAAGATACGGCAGCAGCTATACTTAGTTACGAGCGGGCTATACGAATTTACCCATCAGTAGAGGCGCAGCTTAATCTTGCAAACCTTTTTGCTGAAAGCCGGAATAAAAATGCATTAAGCATTTGTAATAATGTTTCGCAAATGGGCTTAGGCAGGGAGACGGATGCGAACTGCGATTTTATTGCAGGAATTTATTTTGCAAGAACGGGTAATAATAAACAGGCGTTGCAATTATTTGATAAAGCCATTAATGAGAACTATACATTAATGGAAGCATACATGGAAAAAGGCTTTGTTTATTATGAAAGCAAAAATTACCAGGAAGCTTTAAAGATTTTTCAAACTGCCATTACTGTAAATAATACCTATGCCGATGCTTACTATTGGCAGGCTAAATGTTATGAAGCTTTAGGCAATAAAACAGAAGCAGTTGTAAACTATAAACGATCTTTGGGTCTTGATAAGAGTTTGAAGGAAGCTGCTGAAGCAATCAAGAGACTTGGGGAATAAGTGGGCAATAGTCAGCAGTCAGCAGTTAGCAGTCAAAAGTCGCCAGTCAACAAAACAGTCGACAGTCAACTAACAACTGTCAACAATTCAACCATGAACCAACAACTGTCAACCCCAGCTGTCAACCATTATCCGTTAACTAACAACCAACAACACAACAAAACACCATGCCTATCATCGCACCATCTTTACTAGCCGCTGACTTTTTAAATCTACAGAAAGAATGTGATATGCTTAATGAAAGCCAGGCAGACTGGTTTCATTTGGATGTGATGGATGGAAGGTTTGTTCCTAACATTAGTTTTGGCTTACCGGTTATTGAGCAAATACGAAAAGCAACCAAAAAATTTTGTGATGTTCACCTAATGATCGTTGAACCTGAAAAATATGCAGAGGCTTTTAAAAATGCTGGTGCAGACAGCTTAACGGTTCACCTTGAAGCTTGTACCCACTTACATAGAAATATACAACAAATAAAAGGTCTTGGCATGAAAGCTGGGGTTGCATTAAATCCTGCAACACCTGTTTCATTTTTAAGCGAAATTATACAGGATGTAGACATGGTTTTAATCATGAGCGTGAACCCCGGTTTCGGCGGACAGCAATTTATTCCTCACACTATTGACCGTATCAGGCAATTGCGAAAAATGGTGCAGGAAAAAGGATTGAATACACATATAGAAGTTGACGGCGGAGTAAGCGTTGAAAATGCGGCAACCATAGTTGAAGCAGGAGCTGATGTTTTGGTTGCGGGTAGTTTTGTTTTCAGATCTGCCAACCCAATGGAGGCTATAGCCGGGTTAAAAGCAATTGGCTAAGAACAGTCACAGGTATGTTCAACCTCAAGATCTATAACCGTAACTACCGTTACATGATCCTGTTTGGGTGCAAAAATTATTCTTACATGCTGGCGGTCGTTGGTGTAACCTTCCAACGCATAAGAAGGTCCGCGAGGATCATCAAGATTTGTTTTATTATAGTTGATCCCTCCATTAGCTAAAATATCTTTAACTTCTTGCTGACTTATCTGCCTGCATCGCATTCTGCACTTTGCATGTTTTGAAAAAAACAATTTTGTTGTATTTCGGTCAAGTCCTCCGGTTCGTCCTTGTGCGCTTTCAGCACCTCTTCTTTCAACTTGTCGTTATTTCCAGAACGTTTTTTTTTCTGTATTATAGCCCGCGTCCGAAACATTATTACACCTTTTTATAGCCAGCGTAAGTATAATCATTAAGGCAAGCAGAATAAAAGGCAGAACTTTTTTTACATTCATAAGCGAAAGTTAAAACAGCGCTACTGAAATATAAAATTCAAATAATAACATACAGGTGACGCTTCGCATCTCCATGCAATTCCCCTCTTATAGTATCTTTGCGCTCTTATGGATGAAAAACGTTCAGTAGCATTTCACACTTTGGGTTGTAAACTTAACTTCTCTGAAACCTCTACCCTTTCCCGCTTATTGGAAAATGAAGGTTTTGAAAAGAGAGATTTTGACGACAAGGCAGATGTGTATGTTATTAATACCTGTTCAGTAACAGATAATGCTGATAAAGAATGCCGGCAGTTGGTTAGACGTATTCAACGTAAAGCACCCGAAAGCCTGGTGGTAATCACGGGTTGTTATGCTCAATTAAAACCAAAAGAAATAGCGGCTATCGAAGGCGTTGACCTTGTTTTAGGCGCAGCAGAAAAATTTAACATTGCTGAACATCTTAAAGAATTGACCAAAAACGACAGCGCAAAAATTTGCAGTTGCGATATTTCTGAAGTCACTGGTTTCAATGCCTCATTTTCAATAAACGACCGCACCCGTACTTTTTTGAAAGTGCAGGATGGTTGCGATTACAATTGCTCATTCTGCACAATACCAATGGCAAGAGGCAAAAGCCGTAGCGATTTAATTGATAATGTCGTGAGAAATGTTGAACAACTTGCAACAACAGGTGTTAAAGAAATTGTCTTAACAGGCGTAAACCTGGGAGATTTCGGTAAAGGACCTACAGGTAACAAAAAACACTACGAGAATTTTTTTCAATTGGTACAGGCTTTGGAAGATATTAAAGGTATCGAACGTTACCGCATCTCTTCAATTGAACCTAACCTGCTTACAAATGAAATAATTGAGTTTGTTGCCAACAGCGGCAAGTTTATGCCTCACTTCCATATCCCTTTACAAAGCGGAAGCAATGCTATTCTTGGGCTGATGCGCAGGCGATACAGGCGGGAACTTTATGCAGACAGGGTAAAACTAATTAAAACGCTAATGCCGCATTGTGCAATTGGCGTTGATGTTATTGTAGGTTTTCCGGGCGAAACAGAAGAGCATTTTAAAGAGACGTTTGAGTTTTTACATGATCTGGATATTTCTTACCTCCATGTATTTACTTATAGTGAAAGACCAAATACATTGGCGGTAGAAATGCAGGAAGTAGTGCCTGTCAACATTCGACATGATAGAAACAAGAAACTGCGTAACCTTAGCTACATGAAAATGAGCGAGCATACACGCAGGCATATCGGGCAGACAAGAAAGGTTCTTTTTGAAGGCAATACAAAAAACGGAATGATGGAAGGTTATTCTGACAATTATATTAAGATAACAGCGCCATATAAAAACGAATGGGTTAACAAGGTGGTAGACTGGACAATTTAAACAGAGGAAAATGGAGGAAGCAAATCTTAAGAAATTCAACGTCACCATAAATTTTTTTATGGATGAGCAGTTTATGACCCTGGTTCCTCCTCACCGTACTTATATAAACTACCTGATAAACAAAGGTATTGTTGACTCTTACGCAGTAAGCATGGAAAGTTATCGAACCTGGATAATGATGACCGCCGAAAGTAAAGATGAGGTCAGAGAATATCTTCGCAAATCGCCACTTTTTAAGTATTGGACATTCGAAATCGACGAACTGTTTGTTTACGATGGTCAAACCTATCGCTTACCTGCTTTGCAGATGAATTAGTTTTTAGGGGATGGGCATTTGTACAAAATATGTAGCATCGTTGTGTCACTCACTGCATCTGCAAATCTTAATTCAACTTCTTTTGTTTTTAAAACAACTCCCACAATTTTCCCGATTGTGATTCTATCTATTGGCTCCGCTAATAAAAAAACCGGTAGACTTACAAAAGTTACCGGTTCAAAATTTTATTATGTTTTATTATAAAGCCATCATCGCCTTTTCCTCTTCATATTTTTTACGACCATAACCAGGAATAACGTGACGTTCACTATGATACGATGAGCGAACAAGCGGACCACTTTCAACGTAATCAAATCCAAGTTCGTAGCCAATCTCCCTCAACTCAGCAAACTCATTTGGATGAACAAACCTTTCTACAGGAAGGTGTTTTTTAGTTGGCTGAAGATATTGACCAAGTGTAAGTACTTCAACGCCTACTGCTACAAGGTCTTCCATGCTTTGTATAACCTCTTCCTTTTTTTCGCCAAGACCAAGCATTATACCTGTTTTGGTTCTCATACCGCCTTGCTTTAATGTGCGTAACACCTCGAGGCTTCTGCGATACTTTGCCTGTATACGTACCTGGCGGCTAAGTCTTTCAACTGTTTCCATGTTGTGACTTACAACGTCAGGTGCAGCATCAATTATTCGTTGAATCTGATCAGCATAACCTTTAAAGTCAGGTATAAGGGTTTCTAAAGTAGTATCAGGATTTAAAGCTTTTACAGCCTTAATGGTGTTGTACCATATAATCGATCCACCATCTTTAAGTTCATCCCGGTCAACACTGGTTATAACCGCGTGTTTTACTTTCATCAGGTGAATAGCTTCAGCTACTCTTTGAGGCTCATCCCAATCAACAGCATCAGGGCGACCGGTGGCAACTGCACAAAATCCGCAACTACGGGTGCATGTGTTACCTAATATCATAAAGGTTGCAGTTCCCTCGCCCCAGCACTCGCCCATGTTTGGGCAATTGCCACTCTCACAAATTGTATGAAGCTTATGGGTATCTACAAGTCCGCGAACATGTTTATAGCTTTCACCTATTGGTAATTTAACACGAAGCCAATCAGGCTTTTTTATTTTTGAATTTACAGGATCTGTTTTAGCAACTACAGGTAATTCTTGCATGGAATACCGTTGATATTATAAAAGTTAACGTATTAGTTTTACTAACTTCAATAGTTATATTGAAGTGGCAAAGGTCTGTTATTTCGACTGTAAAAAAATCAGAAGTATTTTCGATAATGGTAATTATACTTATAAGCCGGCTGCTTACTGAACTAAAAGTACAAGAGTGCGACGCAACGTAAGCTAAATTATGTACAACTGCCCGCTACATAATTCTTTTACTTTCTTCTGCCAAAAGCTATACATGCATAAGCATTAAAAAACAGCTGCCTTTGTTTAACCTGCAATAGTTGGGGCATTTTTTTGGCGTATGCTTCTACATTTATTCCTACTTCTATAGCGCTTACCAACTCGTTATACCTGCCATAATCGAAGCGAAGTGCAGTTTTTGCATATGCACCGGGAGTAAATTTCATTTCACCAAATCCCTTGGTAAAACCTGTAGCACCTAAAATGTAAGAAGGATTTTTAAGAAAAACATCGTCGTTGTTGTTATACTTTACGTCTTTAACCTTATTAGTAGCAGGGTCTGCAACTTTTAAATAATAAGGTTTAAGCAAACCTGCACTTAAACCACCTCCATAAATAGCAGAAACAGCAACGCCATTTTTATTGCCCTTATTACCAATAAGCCGCGATTGAGAATAACCTAACTTGGCATAATAAAAGTTATTTATTTTACCATATATATAAGGATTACTTAAGTAGCTGCCGGAAATTGCGGGTATCCTCTCTTCTTTGGAATGCTTTCTTTCACCAAGCTCAAGGCTATACAAATTTGACTTTCGCGCTGTTTTCATTCTTCCAAGCTCAAGAAACATTCCGTAACCATCGGTGTTTAACTTAATACCAAATACAGTTTGCTTTTGAAAAATGATTGCTCCTTCCTCTTCCTGCATTAAGTACTGCTTAATTTTTTCGCTCTTTTCATCTTTCTTTTGCTGACGTAGATCTTTCTTTTGGCTATAACTGAAACTGAAAGTCAGCACACACATAACTGCAAAAACTATCTTCTTCACTTTATTTAATTTGATACGTGTAAATTTAGGGCAAAATTACTATTAATGACATCACAGGTAATATACGAAGGAAATTTGAGAACAGTTGCCAAACATTTACAAAGCGGAACGGTTATAGAAACAGATGCGCCTACTGACAATCAAGGCAAAGGAGAGCGGTTTTCACCATCAGATCTTGTAGCGACAGCGCTTGGAAACTGCATGTTAACTATAATGGGTATAAAAGCACGTGATGCCGGGCTTAAGCTGGAAGGTACAACTGTAGACATCACTAAAATAATGACTCAAAACCCACGCAGGATCGGTGAACTAAAAGTTGTCATAAATTTTCCTGAAAATATACAGGCAGATGAAAAACAACGCACAATTTTAGAAAGAGCTGCAATGACTTGCCCGGTTTTCGAAAGTCTTCACCCTGATATAAAAAAGGATGTGCAGTTTAATTGGTAGGTGGTGAGTGGTGAAATTGTTAAATGCTGGAATTGTTTAATGGTTGATTGCTCAATGATTGAATTGTTGCTGATTAGTAAATTGCTGTGTTGTGGATGAGGGAATTGGAATCGTTAATTTTTTATTGTTTAATTGCTGATTGTTGGATTGTTATTAGTTTTCAATATTAGGTCCTATTAAAAACATTATCTACTTTAATTTTTAGTTGAATTACAAGCTTTGCAATTGCTTAATCTTTTTATTTGTATTGATTAAGCAGTTGTGGCTTTAATCGGCATCGTTGTGTCACTCACTTGTACCGCAAACCTTTATTCAGCTTTTTTCATTGGTTGCGCACTATTTAATTCGCATGCCGCTTTTTATCTGCAAAAACCTTCCAACAATACATCCTTAAACAATTCAACCAATTATCTACCCTTTAAAATACTATTACCTACAGAACATTCCAAGCAACGCCTTTGGTTACAGTAGTTGTTTTTAAGTTCTATTAACGCCTGGCTTTCCATAGCGTTTTGATTTGGTACCTTTAAAGTTGTCCATTTTTGTGTAATAGTGTTTTTTTCAGGAGAAATTTCAGTTAACCATTGTAACGCTTTGTCTTTTAATCTTTCTTCTTTATTATAATAACCATAAGCAAACAAAACAGGAATGATCGTATTAATAATAATATTCTCCGTCATTTGCTTACCTAATTGTTTTGGTTTGTACTCGGCTGGCTCGTCTAGTAAATAATGATAATGCCAGTAATCGTTTGCTGTTACATTCAAAAGTTCTTTTACGGATATTAACGAGTCAGTTTCCTTTATTTTTGAGAACAGGTGTGAAGATTGGTAAACCAACATTGCCAACTGGGCAAGTCTTATGGTGGGAAAATTAGCAGGTCGCATTCTAAGAAAGAAAGGTTTTACAGTAAGCGGTTTTAACTGGTACTTCTTACTGTAGAAACGGTATTCTCTTTGTAACAATTTTGGATAATCTTCAGCAAAATCTTCATCAAGCAAACCTGCCTGTCCCAGTAAGAAACCTTCAAGCTGGTGGATCTGATTTTTATGTTTTGCAATAATGTTTAAAGGCAGACTTCTAGCTATTGATTCAAAAATGTCTGCATTAACCTTCATTCCAAAATTTCGTGCAAGCATCCACCAGAATACTTCTTCCCAATGATTGTTCGCGTCTTTAAGTAAACCAATAACAACAGCCGATTTTCGCTGAAGTCGTTCGACTGCCAAACGTTCTTTCCATGCCATCCATTTTATTTCATCAAAAACAGGCAAATAGGTTTCACATGGTACAAATGCCTCTCTTATCATTAGTTCTTTAAATCGGTCAAGAAGTAGTTTGGAAACCAGGTTTTGTAGGACTAATGTTGGGAGAATACCTCCCTTATTGTAACTGACATTTACATCATCTTCCCAAACCACATGTAATATTATATTCGAATAATTTTTATCATCAGAATGATCGTGTTTGATCCAGTCAGAAGATTTGATATGTATTTCAATATTTCCTGCCCATGTTGTTTCTGCTATAACCACTTTAGCATCAAGAAAATCAGGTCCTTGATCAGTATTAAACTTACCGGGATGAATAATAGCTAACTGATCTCCTTGCACTGTTCTCAGCTCACTTTTATTCAGGTATTGAAATTGCCAGATAAATTGAAGCAGCCGTTCGTTCATATGCAATGTTGTTGTAACAGAACATCAAATTGTATTCCTTCAGTTTTACGCACAGAAACCTGTGAATTATGTAAACTGGTGAATTGAACTTAATCAATAATTATCTTAAAACCATTTTATTAAATCCAAAAATCCAGGTTCTACCCTAACTTCCCCAACTCCTGCACTACCCTGCTTACTGGCAGCCCCATAACATTATAAAAATCCCCATCAACACACTTAATTCCTATAACACCGATCCACTCCTGTATAGCATAAGCACCCGCCTTGTCATAAGGCTTATATTTGTCTACATAAAATTCTATTTGTTCTGTCGTTAAAGGATGAAACTCAACGGTTGTGGTGTCAGAAAAAGCTATTTCTCCTTTTGAATGTTGAATTACAACACCGGTTATTACACGATGTGTTTTACCTGCCAACGAAGTAAGTGTGCTGATGGCTTCTTTTCTGTCTGCAGGTTTGCCGATAATACGTGTACCTAGTACAACTACCGTATCGGCAGCTAAAATAGTTTTAGAGTGCACATCTATATGCTGTGTTTCAGCTAAAAAACTTCTCACTTCAACTGCCTTTTGCCTTGCAATGTGAATGGGAATTTCTTCAACCGGCAAATCATCCGGAAAAGTTTCATCAGTACTTTTCACTATAATTTCAAAAGGCACTTCAGCCCATTCCAATAATTGTTTTCTTCGTGGTGATTGAGAAGCAAGAATAATGTTTTGCATGGTTAATTTATAATCTGAAGATATTAGATCAGCTAAAATAATGCCTTAAGAAATCCGTTGAACCTAGCTAAAATTTTAAATGATTGGAACTGCTATCAGACTATCAATTATAAGCTGGGAAAAAGATGATAAAAGATTTACAGATGAACGAAATGCGACGCAACGATGACGCTATGAAATACAAATGCTTGTATCAGAATTATTCATGCTCCGCTAGCAAGCTACATAAGATAGAATCTAAAAAAGATCATGGAAAGAATACCGGTAAACATAACCAGCTTAATTTGAGTACTTAAACGGTGATAATCTTTACTATTATTTGAAGCGGTAAGCATTTTAAAAATGTATAAAAGAGGAATTATAATAACCAGTATGCAATAAGCTGCACTAAACCACCATTTAAAAACCAATACATAAAACTGAACAATTGCCAGGGCGCTTGTTAGAACTACCAACCAGACAGCTACGAAAACCTTGGTTGCATTTATACCCCAGGCGATAGGCATTGTATTACAACCATAACGCCTGTCTCCTTCTATGTCTTCCATGTCTTTTACCACTTCTCTTACAAGAGAAATAACAAAGGCAAAACCTGCATATAAAAAGGTAATACGGGTTATTTTTTCAGTGTATGAGCCAATAAGCGTGGGCTGCAAAAGATTTGAAGTTTCGCACCAGCCAATAACAAGAATTACCCATGCCGTAAGAGCAGAAATAACAATGTTACCTGATAACAGCTTCTTTTTCAATGAAATAGAGTATAAAAACAGTAGACCAACACAAACCATATTGGCAACACCTAAAAACCAGACATTGGTTTTCCAATCAATATAAAAACCCATAATGATACCTGCAGTGCTAAGAAAAAGATGCCAAAAGATAACCCACCGGCGGGAGATGATCTTCTCTACCACGAGTTTGTCGGGCTTATTGATCTGGTCAATATTAAGATCGAAATAATCGTTTATAATATATCCGGCAGCAGCAATGATAACAGACGACAACATCAAAAGAAGAAAATAAATTCCACGGATATTAGGCACTACTCCCGCAATTGACAGAACCGGGTGAACGATGCAATAGACAAACAATATTTGAGTAATGGCAATGAACACCAGGTTGGGCCAACGAATTAACCTGAAGAATGCCGTGATAAGTTTCAAATTGAGATTTAATTTATTAGCAATATAATAAATGAAACATGAAAATATTTAGTAATTTATATAGAAGGTATATGAGTATCGTCATTCCAGTTACCTCTTAACTTTAAAACCTTTTCTATTACATCCCTTCCGCAGCCAAAACCGCCGTTTAAGGGAGAAATATATTTAGATATTTCCTTTATTTCGGCAACCGCATCAAGGGGACAACAGGCAATTCCAACTTTTTGCATAACTGTAAGGTCGGGAATATCATCGCCCATATATAACACCTCTTGCCATGAAAGCTGTTTCTCGTTCAAATAATTACTTAGTACAGTAACCTTATCTGTTGCCTTCATAAAAACCTGCGATACGCCAAGTTTGTTCAACCTGTCTGCAACTTCATCTGAAAATCCCCCGGAGATAATAACTACATTGTAACCCCTTTTAACAGCTAATTGCAAAGCGTATCCGTCCTTAACGTTCATCTTTCTTGCCATTATACCACCAGGTAATACGGTCAATGTCCCATCGGTCAAAACACCGTCTACGTCAAAAACAAAGGTGGTAACAGATTTAAATAAGTCCAGCAAATTCATCAGCTATTAATTTTAATTAAGTCAACCAATATTATACCTCTAATAAACCTTTAATAATTTCGCTTAAGAATATATGAGGGTATAATTAGATTTTTGGGGTGGTTGCAAAAGTATTAGAAATCAAGTTGGTATTTACAGAGAAATTAATAATACAATAAAAGCGATAAGGCAACCGCTAACTCCGCTACTACTCTACAGCCCTAAAAGTTATAGAATTTTTAAAAGCAAAAGCAAAAATAAAATCTCTACTTGTAATTAAATTTAAAGTAGAAAATAAATTAGAAAGTAAATAAACAGAACCCTTTCAGTTTTATTCCCAAACCTTCCAGCATCCTGCTACAAATATTGATTTATTGTTTTAATAGAAAATAGATTGATTGGAATGCAATGGAAGTTTTTAGCACCTCTTTAAATTCCTTTATGAGAATAATACTCAATTATACTGTTACTGATTACATAGTATAAATTTTTAAATAACGGGTAATTCTCTAACAGTTGCTCATGTTTTCGTATAGTACCAAGATCATTACGAACGGCAGGACCGGTTTGAACAGCAGAAGGTTTGTTTTTTTCTATTCTTACTATTGTTTCTTCAATCAGAGGCTTTAACAAATTGAAATCCAACTCTTCGTGCTCAAAATATTCGTTTGCTACAGTAAAAAGATAGTTTGTGAAATTGCTTACAATCACTGCTCCCACGTGTAGTTTTAATCTTTCTTCATCAGTTGCAAAACCTACGGGGTCAGCCCATTGTCTGGCAAAATCGAACAGTATTCTTTTCACTTCTTCATTTGATCCGTCAACTAACACGGGTATTGGAGGGATTGCCGCTGCTTCTTTTTTTAAAGTCTGCAGGGGATATAATACACCATAATTAAGAGAACTGTTTGCCAATACATCTTTAGAAACAGCAGCGGCAGTATGTACTACCAGCTTGTCATTTAATATCAACTGCTCTGCAACACCTGTAATAGAGCTATCTGACACTGAAATAATATAAATATCAGATGAAGTGTTAATATTCAGCATGTTATAACAACTAGCTGAATTTAAAGTAGAAGATAAAGTAGTTACATTTTTAATATTTCTCCCTACAACCTGCGTTATTTCGTGCCCTGCACTTAAGATTTTTTTCCCTAATACGGTTGCCACATTTCCCGAACCTATAATAACCACTTTCATCTACTTTTGATTTAATTAAAATCTGATGAAATTAGCGCAAAGAATTGTTTTAGGATACTATCGATTAAAATTTAAACTACTCGAGCTTATTTCGCCTAAAATAGCCGCAAAAGAAGCATTTGAACTCTTCTGCACACCATACAGCAGAAAAAGGAAATCTGAAGCTCCTGAAGCTTTTAAGATGGCAGAAAAAGTTTCATTGTCAGTTCATAATAATACTGTACAGGGATTTAAGTGGGTGCCTGAACAAACAAAAGGAATTAAAATATTAATCGTACATGGATTTGATAGCCGGAGCTATAGGTTTGATAAGTATATTGAACCACTTGTAAATGAGGGATTAGAAGTGTTTGCATTTGATGCACCAGGACACGGTTTAAGCTCGGGGAAAACAATAAACGCGCTTTTATATAGGGACATGATATTGAAAGCGATAGAAGACCATGGACCATTTGATGGGATAATGGCGCACTCTTTTGGAGGTATAGCTGTATCATTAGCTATAGAAGAATTGCAAAGTAACCTTCCTAAAAGATTGATTCTCATTGCTCCTTCTACTGAAACTACTAGGTCTGTAACAGATTTCAGCCCTTTCCTGCACTTAAGTAAAAAATTGAAAAACGAATTAGAAAACCTGATTTTAGAAATAAGTAAATATCCCGTTTCCTGGTTTTCTGTAGCGAGGGTCATACAAAAAGCTACAGTGCGTACATTATGGATTCATGATCTAAAAGACAATATCACCCCTTACGAAGATATGAAGCATTTAAGAGAATTGAACTTGCCGCATGTAGAGTTTTTGATTACTGAAGGACTGGGACATAGCCTTTATAGGGAAGACGAGATAGTAGATAAAATAATTATGTTTTTAAAAGAGCTTACAATTTAATTTTAAGTGCTGGTAGGCAGCGAAAAATCAAGAAAGAAACCATAACTGCCATTCCTTTCTTTGATTGAGCTATAGTACTACTGCGAACTCAGCTTTAGTTTTTCATGCTTATTCAACTATGGCTTGCGCAAATGAAACTATAACCTTAGGATTACCGTTGGCATTAATTTATAGTGAAGTGATGTAAATAAACACACATGCACAAAAAGGCGATCATACTTGATTTTGATAATACGATTTATTCCGCACCTTCCATTGGCGATCAATTATTTGCTCGTCTACTTGAGATGATTGAACACGATAGAAACCATCAGGAGCACATGGAGCAGCTGAAGACTGACATTATGCGACGACCATTTCAAGTGATTGCAAAAGAGTATAATTTTAGTGAAGAGCTGAATCAAAAATGCATAGCGTTCCTAAAGGAGCTAACGTACAACGGGAAGATCGAGCCCTTCGACGATTACCAGTTTTTGAGGGATCTGACCGTTGATAAATTTTTGGTAACGACAGGGTTTTACAAGCTGCAACAAAGCAAAATAGAGGGCATGAAAATAACACAGGATTTTAAAGAGATACACATTGTTGACCCTTTAACATCCTGCAGAACAAAAAAAGATGTATTTGCTGAAATTATGGAACGGCATGCCTATCAACCATCCGATGTTCTGGTGATAGGCGACGACCTTCATTCTGAAATTAAAGCAGCACAGGAATTAGGCATTGAAGCAATTTTATACGATCATTCTAAACTAAATACCTCTGTCGCCAATATAACAAGGATTGAAAATTTCAATGCTTTAAAACAATTTATTTGAGCAGCTTTTATTGTCGTAAATCATAGTCACTGAGCAAGCACTTACTTAGGAACAACTGCTTTAATGTTGATTGTCCCTTTTTTAATTTACCAGCTGCTGTACCTTAATTTCGCATCGTTGTGTCACTCACTTGTACCCTAGTAGTAATGGCAGCTACATTAGCGTACGTGTATCAATTCATTTACTTCAGTCACAAATTATATTATAACACAAAATAAATTTTATAACTCCGGGTGCATCTTCAAGCCCACTCCAATTCTGTTCCATGCATTAATAGTAATAACAGCCATAATAATTTCGGCTGTTTTTTCTTCGCCGAAAAGCGTTATTGATTTTTCATATACTGCATCGCTTAAACCTTGCTTATGGATCAACGTAATTTCTTCTGTTATTTCAAACAATAACTGTTCTTCTTCATTGAATATATTCGGAGCCTCACGCCACACTGGTATCAGGTAAATTCTTTGCTCCGTCTCTCCAAGTTTTCTCGCATCCCGACTGTGATGATTTACACAATAAGCACAGCCGTTAATTTGTGAAGCACGAATTTTAATCAGCTCACGTTGAAGAGGGGCTATAGATGACGCCGCCACAAACTTGTCGAGTTCGTACATCGCTTTGTATGCATTTGGTTGAATCTTCCCCATTTTTAATCTGTCCATCGTATTGTTTATTGTTGTTGAAAGGTAATATGAGACCAAAAGGCGAGAAATATTTTTATTTACCAAAACTTATTTACCCACCAAATCCTGTAACATGAATACTAGTCATATACATTCTGAACCTAAGTTTACACTGTGTAATATTATCATAGTGCAACAGCGTGGGTAATTAGTTCTTTTTTAAAGCAGGAAAAATTTACCCCTGTTACCGCTTTAAAAAACTTGCTAAAATGTGCAGGGTCAGAAAAGCCCAAATCGTAGCCGACCTCTTTCATACTCATTTGCGAATACAAGGCCATTTGCTTTGCCTCATCAGCAATACGGTTTCTTATGTGATATCCTGCAGAATTGCCTGTGTGTCTTTTGATAACTTCATTAAGGTAATTTGGCGTTACGAATAACGCTGCTGCATATTCTGCCACCCACTTTTTTGCCCTGAAGTGCTTATCAAGCAACTTCATAAAATTCTGCACTAATTCTGTCGCTCTTGTTTGCATCACTAATTCAACACTTTCCAGTGACTGACGTGCTAGGTATATCAGGAATATTTTCAAATACCGCTTTAGTACCTCGTTTTTAAATAAATATGCATTTTTATATTCTTCCATCATTTTCTCGCTGATCTCCAACAGTTCTGTCAACATTTCGTCTTTGATCACAATTCCATTTGCATTTGTAAATAATTGTAGAAGGTTAGTTTGAGAAGTTAGATGGAACGAGGGTGAACTTATATTGAGGAAAGATTCTGTAAAGGAAAATATAAAGCCTCTGACAGTACTACTAAGATGCAGTTTATGTAATTGACCAGGTCCAACACAAACCACTTGGTTATCTTTAATGTCGAATTTTTTTAAATCGATGCAACTCGTACCTGTTCCCCCTATTATCCATATGATTTTGTAATAACTGTCTATATGTGGTTGCCGGTACTTTTCGGCTAATTCATCGTCCGCCTCGGCTAGAGATTGAATCTCGAAAAGCCGCTCGCGTGAAATAGATTGTGATGTTAGTACGGGAAAGCGCTGTGTTGGTTGCATGGGGCAATAATTGAAAAAGAAATAGACTTTAGTGTGGTTGAATTAAGAAAAATCAGTGTAAAAAATCGTTTTGATAATTCTATCTTCAACCAACCTATTAATGTACCAAAGCACCTTAAATAAAATATAGAAATGTTTCTAACTTCATAGCAGATTATCATTCAAAGCTTTAACCGGAAAAATTGTAATAATGGAAAGAAACACAGAAATGAAAAGACTCCGATGTTTTCGGAGTTAAGAACCTACAACTCCGAATTTTTAGGAGTCATAAACAATAATAACCGGAGTTTATTGAAAGCTTTCTTTTTTGATTCCCAATTTTGCCATTCTTGATTCCAATGTGGTTGGCTTCTCATTAAGAAGTTCAGCAGCTCCATCTTTACCCCTCACGCGGCCACCTGTTTTAGCTAGCACTGAAGAAATATGTTCTATTTCTGTTTGACGTTGCAGTCGTTTTATATCCTCAATCGTTTTTACCGTCTCATTTTCATGAGTGTCTTTTACATTATTGGAGTTTGGGTTTATGTTACCAAGCAAAGGTTTTCTCAAAACCAGTTCAAAAGTTCCGTCGTTTAATATCATTGTCTGCTCAATAATATTTTCAAGTTCCCTAATGTTGCCTGGCCAATTGTACGCCTCCAATTCAGAAAGCATCTGATTACTTATTTTGTGGAATGGCTTATCGTATCGTTTGCTAAAATTGGCTGCAAAAAAATAAGCCAGTTTACCGATGTCTTCCTTGCGCTCCCGCAAAGGTGGTATTGTGATAGGAAAGACATTCAATCGGTAATACAAATCAAGACGAAACCTGCCTGCTGACATTTCGTTTTGCAGGTCACGATTTGTGGCTGCAATCACACGTACGTCCACCTTTATTGTTTGTTTGCCTCCGATGCGTTCTATTTCTTTTTCCTGTAACACCCGTAGCAACTTTACCTGCAGCTCTGCAGGCATTTCTCCAATTTCGTCAAGAAAGATAGTTCCATTGTGGGACTGTTCAAACTTGCCGATTCGTTTTTCAAATGCACCTGTGAATGATCCTTTCTCATGGCCAAACAATTCTGACTCAATAAGTGTTGGTGGCAGTGCCGCACAATTTATTTTTATCAGTGGCTTCTCTTTTCTTAACGAAAGTTGGTGGATTTGCTCGGCAATTCTTTCTTTACCTGTGCCACTTTCTCCTAATATCAACACAGATGTATCTAACGGTGCTACCATTGCTACCATGTCAAGTACGTTTAAAAGAGCAGTGCAATTACCAATAATGCCTTCAAAACTGGAAGTAGTTTGAACTGCTTTTTCGCTTATCGATTTTAAATTGTAAGTAGTACCGAGCGCCGCACTTTTTTCAATTTTAGGAATGCTGTCTAAAATAGCTGTCATTGGTTGCAGCAGACGGAAAAGCCAATCAAGTTGTTCAGAATTATATTCGTTGGGCTTGCTACTAAATAAATTTAGCAGAAAGACATAACCGTCTGAAGACAAAAGGGGAACTACAAGATTCGATGATAAAGTAAATGTCTCCGCAAAAAGTTTTTTTGTTGGTTGAGTCTGAAGCAGCTTTTTGAATTCTTCACCGTTGTACCAGCCTGCGGAATACTCCGCAGTTGTATCAGTAAGCATATCTTTAACCTCGCCCGGTTTAATTCCTGCAATTACCGATAATTCAGGAATCCCGATTACCTGGTATTCATCAAAACCGATGCGAAGAAAAGCAAAATGGGCAAAATTTTTATTATCCTGCATTCTAAGTTTAAAAGCAATGCAATCAAATGGAATATAGGGTTGTAGCACTTTGGCAGTCATCAGAAGTTTTTGTTCTAAACTTCCCGGCGCTTGTTGAATATTGACTAACTGTTTCTGCAACTGTAATTCCCTGCGCCAGCGTGCCTCTAAGCTATGTTCATGCCTGTAGAAAGCAACATCCAGTGTTACCAGCAAATCCTTTTCGCGAAAGGGTTTTACAAGAAAACCATAGGGCTCAGTTGCCTTAGCGGCTTCAAGTATTTTTTGATTCGAATTTGCTGACAGATAAACAAATGCAATTGTTTTTTCTTTCAATTCCTTGGCAAGTTCAATTCCACTTAGTTGTCCTTTAAGATATATGTCGAGTAATACCAACGATGGTTTCTTCTTCTCTACCATTTCTCTCGCCTCCAATACCGAAGTTGCAATGCCACACACTTCATAGCCACCCCGCTCCAGTGTTAATTGCACATCGTCTGCAACGATAAATTCATCCTCGACTATTAGTATTTTTTTGTCCATTAGGATAAAGCAGCTTCATTATGTGTTGCTAACTCTCGTTTTGAGATCGATTTTAACACCGTATCTTTTCTAAATTTAATGTGTATGCTTGCACCTGTTTTGTTTTCAACAATTAAAGTTCCACCTATTTGCCTGACAAGTCCTTTTAACAAACGCACACCCATCGAATCGCTTTTAGTTACATCAAATCCTTCAGGAAACCCCTTTCCATCATCGCTAATCTCCAGGGTTATATAATTCACATTTTGCAACTGCATTATTATCTGTATAACCCCTTTGTCCCTGTTTGTAAATGCATATTTTATAGCATTGGTAATGGTTTCATTTAGAATTAAACTTAGAGGAATTGCCTGCGAAATATCAAGATCAATGGAACTGACTTGTAAATTAAAATCGATGCGTTGACCAAGACTGAAACCAGTTTTGAGATAGTCGGTAAACTCGGTGATAAAAGTCTGCATGTTTATTGACGTAGAATTTTCAAGCTGGTAAAGTTTCTGATGTACCAGAGACATTGCCTGCATTCGCGATTTACTCTCTGTTATCGCATTTATTGCTTCTTCCCCATCAAGATATTTAGATTGCGTATTTAGCAAGCTTATCATGATCTGCAAATTATTTTTTACTCTATGATGAATTTCTTTAAGCAGCCATTCCTTTTCTTCAAGCAAAATATCTTTATCATTAATCAGTATATCTTTGTCCCGGAGCAAACCCTGCAACCTCGCATTTTTTTGATTTATCTCTTCCTGTTTTAATTGCAGCAGCTTATTACTTTTTTGCTTTTGGCGGTAGCGGTTATATAATAATAACAACAGGGCAACCAGCATGACACTTCCGCCGATGATTATGTTATTATTAAATGTCGCCTGGGTGAGTTGCGCTTTCTGCAATTCGCCTTGCTTGGTAAGTAATTTTATGTTTTGATCTTTTTGTTCTGTTTTGTACTGGATAGATAATTCGTGAATCTGCTTACTGGCGGTAACGCCTGAGACAGAATCAGAGACGCGTCTTTCCTCCTGGTAATGTTTAATTGCAGAAATATAATGTCCTTCAGCAGAGTCTATTTTAAAAAGGGATGCATGTGCATGCTGGTAATAAACCTGGTAATCTAACCCTGCCCCCGACAACAACTTGTTATAGTAAAGGCGGCTCTTTTCATATTCCTTTCTTTGTAGGTAAAAGTCTGCCATGTTTTTATAAAGCTCTAAAATAAAAACAGGTCCTCTTATAACTTCAGCCTCTTTTTCTAGGCTCTCAGCCCTCAGCATATATCTTTCAGCCTGGTCATAATGCTTTAAATGGTTATAGGTTTGCCCGAGAGTAAAATAAATATCCTGCCTGTGAATTACATTTACGGGCGGATATTTTTTCACCAGTCCCTCAACTAAAACCATTGCATTTTGCAGGTCTGACCCTATAGCATGATCCTGCAAAGTATGGATGTAATATTTGTCGGTCTTGCCGTAATTGTCCTCAGTAAGCACTACTTTATTTGTAACAGGAATAGCAGGTTCTACCCTGACTTTAGCTAACACAATATCCTGCACCGGTTCCGGGGCGTCCTGGCACAAAATAGAGATAATATTGTCGTGCATAATATCCAGTGTGAGACCATCTTTAGAAGGAATTATCGATGCGCGAAGCTGCGATTGCTTATCCTGCCCGGCAAGGTCTAGCAGAGACTGACCATTGGCGGGAACGAAAGCACCGATATAAATTAGTTTTTCAATTTTCTCCGGTATTTTTTCAGCAACCGCAGATACAACAACACCGCCCATGCTATGACCTACTAAAATAACTTTTCCCTGCACCCCGTTTATTGCTTCAACCACTTTATCACTATACACATTAATAGACACATTTGCCGGTGAAGCATAGTCACTACCGTGAGCAGGCAGCTCGACCGTTACAACCGTTTGTCCCCGGTTTTCTAATTCTTCTTTTACAGCCTCCCAAACATACGAAGCTTGCCATGCCCCGTGCACCAGCACAAACGTTTTTGATGGTTTTTCTACATGGTGACTGCATGATGAAATATAGAATAGCACGAGAGGTGTTAGTACTAAGCTTAGCAAAAACGTTTTCATAATTATGTGTTTTGTTTGAAAAATGCTTTTCGAACATTATTACATAAAGTTGGTTTTTGTTACCGCGGGAAACAATGTATTGATTACTGCTTTCATTGTATCAAGCATGGTTTTATTTATAACTTATTACTCCCGTTTAGCATAAAAGACTTTAGCGAGATGAATTGTTATACAACAAGCCTTTAATCTCGATATTGCGTTTCGGATTATATCAAACATTTCCATAAAACTTTTAATTGTCAGCGTCCTTTATTTAATTGCAGTGAACGAACTAATTTGTCATATTGTTTGAGGGGACTAGCATTGGTTCTTTATTCTGCTCCGGTTGTGTCACTCACTTGTACCCCATCTTTTCATGGCAGCTTTTCCCATTCTTTGCCACAATTTGGTATGCACCCCTAATCGTATTCTTTATTCAGTAAAATTTTGAATAACTTAGATTCGCTTTAGTCCTGCCAGCCACAAAAGAAGAAGAGCAAACATAAAGAAGACCAAAACGAAAGGCAAGACAGGTAAGGTTTAATGTTTTAATCCATAACCATGGCAAAGTCTCTCCTTCCAGGTTCTTTATTGTTTATTCTTTTCCTTCCTGCAATTGCTCTATGCCAATGGAGTGACATGGATTTAAACAAACAACGCCTGTTATTGGAAATCGCAAATTTTTTTCTTACAGCCACAAAAGACAATGCCATTGATTTAGATAGTGCGATGGTTGTTTCATCCCACTCTCTCGGTTTAACTCCCATAAGTGTTATGGCCGAGGGTTTCGAAAATAAATTGCTTTATTTAAACGATAAGTGGTTTTTAAAAGAAGACATTACGGGGCTGAAAAGCCAGTTAGCAATTGCCAAAGGAGTAAATCGACTGTATTTACTAACGTTTATTGGCTCTTATTATTCCTTTCGTCCCCTAAACCTAAGGAACGACCTCGATAGTGCG
>Ga0181463_1000043_pt1 | contig 21828 bp, 25 predicted proteins | sample InSIn1gowninarea_FD_119071 | JGI IMG/M metagenome (GOLD analysis project Ga0181463, IMG submission 119071) | Clean room microbial communities from NASA Spacecraft Assembly Facility at Jet Propulsion Laboratory, Pasadena, California, USA -... ... | reverse complement strand
AGAAAGATGATTGATGAAAATATGCTTCTAAGTAATCTAAAATGATTGTAGCTAAGGTAAGTGCAAGTAAAAAAGAAATAATAAAGAGATTTCTTCTTTTTCTGTCAAGCAAGAAATTCCTTATTAAATAGCTTGTCATATTGCTTCTAAATTGTAAGCGGTGAATCATAACCTTGAACACAATAATTTAAAGCTTTATTAGTACTTGTATTTATCAGTATAATGTTCACTACTCTATCTCATTAAAGATATTCTGTTTATTTTATTTTCTCATGCGACTAATGCTCATAAGTTGTTGTTATCTTCCCTTTTGGGTTATTATCGTTTTTAAGTAGTTGATGCAGTGCTTTGTTAAACTGTTCCGGCCGCTCTATCATCGTCCATATCCTACATTGTTATACCGAGTATTTCTTAGGTATGGTCGGAGATTTTATAATTTGTATGAGGAAGAAGAAGTGTTTGGAAAGACCATAGGTTGAAAGATGAAACTGGTAAGCTAAAAAGTTTTAAAAGTGTTATTGACGCTGTTAACTATTTGGTAGAAACGGTTGGACACTTGTTAATGCTTTCCATATATTTGAAGGCAATAGCGGCCCTAAAGTGTACCACTATGTATTTAAAAAGCTCTTTACAAAAGTGAAAGGGGTGAATAATAATGGCGTTTAAAAGGCCAAAGAATCAAGAGGATTACAGAAAGGAGAACTTTATTGTACTCGTATTAATTATTGTTCTCGTAATAATAACCGTTTTAGTTATTAGAAAGATTGCAAAAATATCGATTGATGGAACTTATGGCCAAATACAAATTAATTACGGCAACAGTCTATTGCTGTAAAAACAAAAGACGGAGCTGGAAAGCATGAGTTGAAAAACTTAGCTGAAATTAGATGTAAAAAATAGTGAGAAATATTAGCATTTAGCAAATAAACATTCTGCGTAAACCCCTAAATAACGACAATGCGACAGCCTATCGTAATCATTGAAGATGACCCCGATGATCTCGAGATAATAACGATAGCTCTGCATAATGCAGGTTATCAAGGAGAAACAGTTTGGTTTCCCCATGGTGAAGAGGCTTTAAGATATCTGGAAACAACTGAAGATCACCCTTCTATCATTTTTTCCGACATCAACATGCATGTTATGAATGGGCTAGAGCTTAGAAGGAAAATAAATACAAGCACTTATTTAAAAGAAAAAAGCATTCCTTTCGTTTTTCTCACGACCAATGCATCAAAACAGGTAATACAAGAAGCTTATGATCTCACTGTTCAAGGCTTGTTTATAAAACCAGATTCTTTGAAAGAAATGCAACAGTTGATATCAAGTGTATTAAACTATTGGCAAAAGTGTAAACACCCTAATAGGCCGTAGGTTGAAAACAGAGGATTATCAAACAGGACTGTTTTTAGTTACAGGCAAAAGTAAAAGTATACAGTTACGAGATATGGAGGGCTCATGTAAGAGATACGAATATTTTTTTCATTTATCGAGGTTATCACAAGCTGACAATAAGGTGGACAAGTCCTTGGGGCTCATGAACATTTTGGTAGTGGTAGAAAATGGAGAAAGTGATGTTAGCCACTTAAAACTTCATGTACAACTAATGAGGGTTAAACAAGCTATTTCACACTCTATACAAATTGCGATGAAGCATTTTAAGATAACACCGGAGGATGAAAGAATGCTTGCAGATTTATTAATAGATAGTGCTGTAGCTGACAATTCCAGTAAACTATTAAACATCTGTGATAGAGGAATAAGACTGTTAGGAAAGTATGTTAAATAGTATATTAAGAGTTTTAAATGTAATTTTTACATTGCCAAAGCCACCTGTATTTGTATTAAAAATTAATGAAATGGACAACGAAACAAACGAACTACTTAGGTAGGTAGTAATTTATAAAAGATTAGAAGATATTGGAAAGAGCGTAAAAGAAGAGTTAGCAAAAAAGTTAAAGGAAGCTATGCAGTTTTTAAACATAAATTAGGCAGTATACTAACAGTAAGGAGTCTCAACGAAAAGATTTTTAATGAAAGAATTTCACTTAGATGAAACCATACATATTCTTAAAGGTGCAACCCAATCCACAAATTAAGAGCCGGAATGAATGGGCAGCTATCGGACTAGATAGAATAGCAGAAGAGCAAGAAAACCTCTTGTTATTCACGCTCTTTTAGTTAAAGAACCGTGGAAATATGAAGGTGGAATAAACTTTGCAATATTTATAATTCCTGAACTTAGTTTGTCCTAAACATTTCACTTTTTTTACTCACTCTGTCAATCTACTTTTAAAAGAAGAGCCCCGGTAATCACACTTTAAAATAAGTAAATGAATTCTTCCCCGATTCTAATAATTGACGATGACACAGACGATCGAGAATTTTTACAAGAGGCATGGGAACAATTAAAGTACAATAGTCCATTGTTATTCTTAAACAGTGGCGAGGAGCTATTGCAGTATTTAAAAACCGAAAAAGAGGTTCCATTCCTTATTTTATGTGATGTTAATCTACCGTATATGGATGGATTTGAAATAAAAAGGAAAATACTGGAGGATCGTGATACTAATTATAAAAGTATTCCTTTTGTTTTCTGGTCTAACACGATTTCGAAAGCGCAAATACAAAAAGCTTATGATTTAGGAGTTAATGGTTTTTTTGAAAAAGGAAATTCTCTTAATGACATAAAAGGCTCCTTAATAAATATTGTCAACTATTGGTTAGAAAGTAAAACTCCCGAATAGCCAGATAATAATCGCAAGGAAAAAAGCTGAATTGTTTGCTGCAGTACAAGAGCTACCGTGTGGACACATCTTTTTTGAACTAATATTGAAACAAAATTGACCGACATTTTCCCACTATCAATAAAAGTATAAATAATATGTTGAGCACTTTTACCGTAGAAAAAACACTTTTCGCACCTTATATTAGCTAAGTTAGCAATATTTGAAGTGCCGATTTTCCTATGGTGGAAACATGCAATTAGCCAAAAAAAGATGTGTCCACACGGTAGGTACAAGGCCGAGTAGGCAAGCGGGAGTTTCACCCGCAAGCCTCTCACAGAACCGTACGTGATAGTCTCCCATCATACGGCTCGTGTTATTCTTTAATAATTAAAACAATACCCTTTTTCCCAATGATAAAATAATCGTGGGTTTTGCTTTCTTATACTGAACAATTTGTTGATCGCACCTTTCAATGATGTTATCTTGTATTTGCCCTGTATCCATTTTAAAAGTCTTCGATCTAAGCGTAGTAGTGTCTTTCTTAAAGATGTTTTTCCGTATAGTCCAAAATAGTTTATCCATCCTCTTAACCTGCTGTTTAATTTCTCTGCTATAGCTTCTATCTCCACATGAGTTATTCGCCAATCCACTATTGTTCTTATTACTTCTGCTATCTTCTTCTGATTTGCTTTGCTTATTTCTGCGGTAAACGCCATGTAACTCTTGTGCTTATTTAGTCTGTCCTGACTTTTTCGCGGCTGATAACTAAACCCTAAAAATCCAAATTGTACTTTGCTCTGAGTTTCTGTTCTGCGGTAATCCTTGCAATACACTATCTGTGTCTTCTGCTCATTAAGCCTTAGTTCTACTGCCTGTAATCTTTCTTTGATTTCTTCCAACAGTTTTTCGGCTGCTTCTTTACTCTTGCAATGGATTACCATATCGTCTGCATACCTCACAAAGTTTATTTCCCCTTCCTTCTTTTCAAGCCACTTATCTAAGGCAAAATGCAGATACAGATTAGCTAATAACGGACTGATTACTCCTCCCTGCGGTGTGCCTTTGCCTGCTCTTTGTGTTTCTTCTCCTCCCTTCTTTACTATTCCCATCTCAAGCCATCTCTTTACGTACATACTCACCCACTTATCTTCTATAACGTGTTGCACTGCCTTTAGCATAAGTTCATGACTTATTTCATCAAAAAACTTACTAATGTCCAGGTCTATTACCCAATCCGTTGTTTTGCAGTTCTTCCTTACTTCTTCTATCGCCTGTCTTGCGCTCTTTAAGGGGCGGTAGCCATATGAGTTGTCATGAAAAAGATAGTCTATTCGCTGTTCCATATACTTCCTTACTACCTCCTGTGCAATCCGGTCTCGCAATGTTGGTATACCCAGCTTTCTGATCTTCCCATCTTTCTTTGCTATTTCTACCTCTCTGACTGCCAAGGGAAAATAAGTGCCTGAAGCAAGACGATTCCAGATAACGTACAAATTGTCTTCGAGCTTCTTTTCAAAGTCACTCCAGCTTTCCTTATCTATTCCTGTCGCTTTGCCTCCTCCCTTTACTTTCCCGTAAGCATCTACTACCTGCTTAAAATCTATAGGTATTGGTTTGACTACGTGTACATTCATCTAAATCCTTTCCACTTTTGCAGATTGTTTAATTGTTTGTTCACTTAAATAACCAGCACCCTTCGCTCCGCCTCGCTTTGCCCAAGGCATCCTCACTACTATGATGCTGTCCGACTACCTGCAGGCTTAAGTAATAATTGCTTCTCAAAGCCTTATATCCTTATGTATTTAGAACGCTCTTTCTGCCGCCTACCCTTAAGTTTCTCCTACAGGTTCTCCCAAGTTCTCTTTTAAAGCCTGCTTACAAGGTCGTGCTGTCTCAATAACGGCGGGCATGCAGCCAGTAGTTCCTGGTATCCGCTGCACTTGTCCTCATCTACGCACTATCAGATAAGTTTCGCCACACGACTTTTGCTTTTTCGATACGTCTTCAACAGTTCACTCTCGTTCACCTCCTCGTAGCTTAACTGACCTTTCTTCAAGGCCTTTTCCTCAACCGTTCACTAACCCTATTTTACAATAGAAGCAGCGTGAGGTGCTTTGATAGCTCTGCCGGTAACAGCGCTACCGATGGTTCAGCAGTTTGCACCCTGCTCCCATCATCTTTAAAAGAACATGCAGTTAGCTGCCTAACCGCTTCATGGCACAAAGTGCGACGCAACAATGTCAAACCGGTAACGCAGAGCTGGATCCAATACTTATTAAAAACCCCTAAGTGTAACTTATATAAAGCTTGTAATTTAAGAAGGTATAAATGTATGTAAAATAAAGTATATTAGAGATACATAAACGACTCATGGAGTTTCCACTTTACCAATTTAAAGCCCTTTCTGCAAGTGATCAGGGAACTATACTTTTTACTGAAGGGGTTCATCTTGGAGGTCGGTTAGATGAACAAATAATTATCGTTCTTTATCAATTATTTTCTTTTCATGTAGAAGCATACTACTGTCCAAAAACCAACGAGATTTTAAGATTGCGGTCTTTTAGCACTATTGATCAATTAGCTCCTTACTTAAACAAGATGGATATTTCACATTTACTTATATAACTACCCATATTTTAAACAAGCCCCAGTGATAGAAATCACCGGGTATAGATCGACTGAAATTAATTCCTTAAACTGTTTTAAAATTAGGTCACCTTGTTTGTATCAGTAAAAAAACTTAGTGAAAAATGGAATATTTTATTAAAAAAATCCCGGTATAAGGGAGGGTAGAAAAGGACAAGGCAACTTTTATCTGGGACTTAACGTTTAGTTATGAGATTAAGAATCGAAGGTAAAATATTTGCTGTATTGACAATTGCAATAAAATAGTAAGAATACTATTTATGTATATCTTAAATTTAGTAAATTTACGCGATTAATTCATTGTTGTTGGGGGACAACGTTCGGGATTATTTTGAAAAAAATAGTCCCGTTTTTTTTAAAAAAAACTCCTTTAACTAAAGTTAAAGGAGGGTGGTTGGGGGACCACATTTAATGTTTCGATTTACAAAACTACGCCGCAGATATTATAAAACGAAAATATCTTATATCTTTCATATGTTTTAGTATTAGAATAAGATAACCTGTAGCATTATGCAAAATATAAGTGTTGTTATACACTATTGATTGTTTTGATCCTGCATCATTTGAGTTACTGGATAACATTCCTTGCGTGTTTTTTGTATAAAATCTGATGCCTCCGGTGTGAGCGTAAATTCATTGGTCATCTGTGATCCAATAGGATGGCAGAAGTTTCTGTTTCTGAAATGTTTAATACTATCCCTACTCTGGTTACATAAAGCCCCACAGATCTCGTGCTTTCAAATCAAGGCTAGCCCACGCCGCGATAAACCATTTGTTGTTTAACTTTCTGCGGGAACCGGTTGTCTTCGACCACATTGCAACACCTATTGCGTTCTGATCTTTTTTGATGTCTGTGGATGTTTCTTTAGATTGAAATGTGCCGACACTGGAGCTAGCTCTCTAAAATACACCGTGCTTTAGCTATCGCTTAAATAAGCTACTAGACCAGAGTGCACGAGGAGGAAAAGGACAAAAAGAAACGTCTGGTAAGAATGTTATCAACATTACATCACCTAATAGTCCTCAAGAGTTTGGATATTTAATTCATTACTGTTATTTGCATCGCTAGATGGCTTTGTGATGAAGTATTTGCGACTTTAAAATGCGCATGTATAAGCGGAATGAACAGAATGAAAAAAAATCAACGGGAGACCCATTGGGAACAGCCATTAAATAGCTAATAATTCCAAAAAACGGTGATTACCATTTACACCTTGCTATTAATTTAAATAGTACATTAAGAGCCCTCAAGAGTATGCAGCTCTTCCGGGTTGTTTTTTTACAAAAAAAGGTAAATAAACAATTTATAGTATCAGATCGTCAAATAAAGATTCCCAGTGATAGAGATCACCGGGAACAAAGTAAATTAACAATTTAAAAGAGGAAGCAAAATTACCAACAAGTATGCACGCCTGCCATAGGAATAATACGGTGAAGACGCAAATAAGCAATAGTTTTTGCAACAAACGGTATTCGTTTTGATGTCTTGATATCAGCATTCCAATTTCACTTATAAAAAGGCAGTTCCTTCACGTGCTTCAAACTAGGCAGGAAAACCGTTATCAAAAATCAATTTGACGTGATAGAAGGATCAAAACATACAGTATTAATAATTTAATTTTACCTGTTCTGCTATCACAAAGTATTGTTGGTTGTTGTACGTTATCGCAAAGCGCTTCAAGCAGTCATTGAAAGCGCAAAACTGGTCAACACGAATAATACAATTAAGAATTGAAGAACTGTTGGGAATTTATTACTGGTGTAGCTGTCCAATTAAAATTGTAAAGCTTTTTTAAAATATCTACAAATGCTGCAAACTCTGTTGGTTTCAGTAAAAATAAGTTCATGCCTGCCTTATAGCATACTTCAATTGTGTCCTTTGTGAGTAAACCGGACATTACAATTAAAGGAAGGTTCTGAAGTTCTGTTGTTAAGCGAATGGAGGTAATAAATTCTAAAACTGACATGTAAGGCATTCTGCCGTCAATAATTATTAAATCGGGCATAGGCTCTTTTTTATGAGCAGTTAACACTTCAGTGCAGTTCTTGGCTGATTTAACTTTAATAGGAAGACCAGTTTCTATTGCTGCATCTTTAAATAGATCTATATCATCCGGATCATCATCAGCATATAAAAAGTATTTGGTCATAGCAAGAATATCGTTTCGGAGCGGCAATATACTTCTTGCCTTTTATTTTACCTGGTCTTTAAGTTCAATTATTCTGAGTTCTTTAATTTTATCTCGAATGTCCTTAAGTTCGTCAAAAACCCGGTCCTCTTTCAATTTCTGCTCGAATAAACTTTCCAAAAATGCGATTTGTTCTACTACCGTAAATTGTTCGTTCGGCGTCGGTTGGAGTTGCATAATCGTAATTTACAACATATTACAACTTTTTCAATTAAAATTTTAATTTACTATTGGAGCGATTAAAATATAAGTCATACAGGTAGTGTTTAAGTATTTGGCAGGCACTGTAACAACGGACAATCGAATTAATAGTGTATGCACACACGCTGCTTTTTCTGATATTAAAAGTGTTATTTGCTTATTTTTAAGAGATGGCATCAGGCAGCTTTTCCATCAAAACTTGCGATAACACTTTTATGAAACAAATCTTTCTTAAATCTATTGAGGGTCATCAACTTCAGTTTTGCAGGCTCTTATATCCCATCAGATATTCCGTCTTAGTAAAAACACCTCAGTTTAGAGGTTCTGCATTTATTATAAATAAAAAGGGTAAGGGGCAATGGGAAGTCGAGTCATCAGCGGATGTTCCGAATTGGTTTTACGAAATTGATCAAGAGATATATAAGGTAATAACAGAAAATGAAGCAAACCCGGAAATAATTGATTGACTTAAGTGTTTATAAATAAACGCAATGCAACTCTATGACGCCTACCTAGGACCATAACTAATTTGTGCGATATTCCCTCGCTTTTCTTTGGCAGTGTAATGAGTGTATGACAGAAGAATTCAGAGGAATTGTTGATCTTTTATCAGGAAATTAATATCCTAAAGCACCGGTATAATGAATAGTTTTTAATACGTGCAGCAGGCTTTGATGGAAAGAGAAATGATTAACCGAAAGTAGAAAAATGGTTAAGGCAGTTTAAGTGATGAATTATTTTGTGTAATATTTTTTCTTTTTTGGTCCGTGCATTTGTACTACTATAATTCTCCTGTTGCGTCGCACTCTTGTACATTTTATCGCTACGCATCTATATTGAGGGGTAGTTTAACACGTTTCCATTTTTCAGCACTAGCAATACGCGTAAGGGTAGCTATAAGCTTTGTAAGGATGCTGTATCACTACTCTCTCTCTCTCTCTCTCTTATCTGAAAACCTTTATTCTCAAAATATCTCACTGCTACATCTTGAAGGTTTTCGTTGTTACCCTTTACCCAATACCAAGCAATGAATGTTTGATATACTTCTGCAAGTAATGTAATTGTTTCTTTACTAAATCCATTAACCGCAAGAGGTTTAACTTCAACCTTTCCCTCGATAAAAACCTCAAACGCCATGAAATCTTTAGAAACAATGAACGTTGTGGCCATGCTGCGGTATTTGTAATCAGGTTACCGCTTATGATTTAATTGCTAATTAAACCAAGAGAAGGAAAGTGATCGGTGAGCAATGTACTTTAAACAAATATAATTCATTCCTCTCAGGGGAAATGCTAAATAGAATTAATGCGGTACAAGTGAGTGACACAACGATGTTTAATTGAAAGCATACTGCTTGTCGCACAAAAAACAAAAGCTACCAAAGCTCCGCCATCATCACCGCTTTCTTAAATCATTTCGTTTGCTGCCAATTCTACTACTTCAGCCCCAAAAATCTTATACGCATCATACCTCTGCTGATTGTTCATAAAACATCTAAAACACAACTCACTTTCTGTCGGCCTCAGGTTTAAGTCCGGATAACTCAGCGTAAAGCAAATGAGCTTTATTTTTTCGTGAAATACTACTATGCAATCTTTCATAGTTTTGCTCCCTGTTATTAGACTTCGACCTATTTAATTTGTATTCTAGTGTAAGTCCTGTTTTTGTTTCAAATATTCTGTTTTTTTAAATTCTGCTTTTAGTTCTCTAATTTTTTCTTTGATTGATTTGAGAACATTAAACTCAGCATCCATTTTTAATGCTTCATTAAATTTTACTTCTTCCTCCTGAATTTGTTTCTCCAGGGAAGATGGGGATATATAATGATTAAGCGGAGGCATATTAAAAGCGTTAATTAATATGAAATTATGAACACAAAGAGAGAAACGAACTCCTAACTTATATACCTTATAGTTTTGTTAGAATAAAATTTGGTCGTAGAACTTATTGTGGAAAAGTGGGTTTTAATAATCTCCGTTTACTGTAAGGTCAAAAGATATTCTGGCTTTTACTGCTATAACATATACAGCTTCTTTTCATGAAATAGCATAACAAAGAAAGTACTACACAACGCATTGAGGAGGTAAACTTTTAATTACGGGAGTTTCAGAATCATTACTAACACCAGAATAATGGAACATACTCACAAACAAACCTTATTGACTTATACAATTTAGGGAACAAGCTTAAATCAGACAAAAAGGAAACAAGTTTGTGACATTACTACGAATTAACGAAATACAAGCAATAAAATTTAAATTGGGGAACTCATGCTTTTACCAAAAAACGGGGTTCTAAGACAAAAAACTGGATGCGTTTTAATAAAATAATCGCCATGTTTTTATTAAATTTGGCACAACCTTAAGCCCAAGTATGAATAAGAATGGACCTGTAATAGTATTAGAGGACGATCCAGATGATCAGGAATTGCTTTCTGAAGTTTTTACAAAGTTGAAATACCGTAATGAGCTTCTTTTCTTTAGCGACGGTCAATCCGCTTTGGATTATTTAACCAGTACTAACAGAATACCTTTTATTATACTTTCTGATATTAACATGCCTAAACTTGATGGTTTTGCATTGAGAAGTAAAATAAAAATGGATAACCAATTACAGCTTCGATGTATTCCGTACCTGTTTTTTTCGACAGCTTTGAATCAAAAAGTAGTAATAGATGCTTATAGCATGTCTGTTCAGGGCTTTTTTGAGAAGCAGGCTTCTATACTGGAATTAGAAAAGACAATTAGTGTGATTATGGAATACTGGAAACGATGTGCTTCGCCAAACAACTGGCCTTCTAATTAATGTTTATAACGAAGCTTCGCGGTAACATTCAAACAAGAGAGGGTATGGTAATATCTTAGTTGGAAATTTTACTTGTAACAAAAGTACACATAGACTCATTCTTTTTGCACTGAAAATAGAAAAGACGTGCTCCAGTATAAGCCCTATCACTGGTGTTTTAAAAATGATATCCGGTGCGTTGATCTTTCTTGTTTTGCGCAATACAATAGTTGTTGCAAAGGCTACTAACGTTGTTGGATGCCTTTGATAGTTTGTATTCAAATACCGTCACGGCTCCGGCTAATGCTCCTACAACAGCAACCCTCCGGTCTAAGCACCCTTCATTCGATGTCTCCAAGAAAACTAGCTATCTCTTTCCTTGCTTTTGCAGTAGAATAGGGAAGCAGCAATTCAGATATGAGCAACAAGTAGTGACGGATTTGCTCTTCCGTACTCAATTGGTCGTATGAAATTGCCGCTTCAGAAATCCAAAATCTGCTAATCAACGAAATTGCTGATACCAGGAACTGCCTTTCCGCTTCATCTTTCGGCTTCAAATAACCTGCGCGCTCAAGAGCCTGTAGGTTTGAATACAAAGCCTGGTTTCTTACCTTCTGTGTGTTCTTGTAGACAGCTAACATGTGTTTGTTCTGCTTCATCAGGTGAACTACGCTTAGCAGCAAGCATCGGAACGTTATATGATTTTGAAACACCTTGTGTAACATTTGAAGAAAGGCCGACATTGTAAGGCTTTCTCTTTCTACAATCACTTCCCCATTCTTTTTGCTCAGCTCCAGCGAGAGTTCATAGACTAAGTCGTCTTTTGTCGGAAAGTAATAAGTAATGTTGCTTACCCTTATATTAAGGATCGATGCTAACTCCCGTAAGCCAACGTACTCAATTCCCCGCTCATTAAACATTTCCAGTGCTTTATCCAGTATTTTTTTCCGTGTATCCATAGTTGATTTGGACATTGTCCAAATATAGATACTTTTACTGAAAATTAATCATAATGAATTATCAACTACCACACACCATTACAAATCCCATCGGTGAGACCTTAATTTTTAAGGAAATAGTACAAGAGCCTGACGGCAATAAATTAGTGGTTGAAAATTATGTAACGCCTAAAAGCGGACCGCCGATGCACACCCATTTTTTACAGGAGGAGGCTTTAACAGTAGTTTCTGGCCGAATTGGTTACCAGGTAAAAGGTCGTTCTCCACAATTTGCAGCTGCTGGCGAAACGGTTGTATTTAAGCCTGGTGTACCGCACCGCTTTTGGAATGACGGAGAAGACACGTTGCATTGTACAGGTTATGTGAAGCCGGCCAATACTATTGTTTTTTATCTTTCGTCCATTTATGCTGCGCAGAATAAGACAGGTACAGTGCAACCAGAAAAATTTGATGGAGCTTTCCTTCTTAAGCGATATTCGTCGGAGTATGAAATGGCTGAGTTACCTGCTTTTGTGAAAAGATTTATTGTTCCACTCACTTATTATATTGGACAATTTTTGGGAAAGTACAAACACTTCAAAAATGCACCTTCGCCTGTAAAGAAAACTTCAGAATAAAGCAGTGGCAGGCCATAGTGATTACCCAATTTTAGTCATCAGTTATTAAAAGGAAGCCCCTACAACGATTGCTGTACCATCTGGTTGTTGTTATATAGTTCTTAAAGAACCAATCACAACTTCACTCATAATTTCTCTCCTCATTTTTTGCATGTCCTTTTCGTTATGCTCTCAGGCCTACCGATATTCTTAGGTATCCTTGATGGCATTCTTAACTGCTTATGGAGATGTATGGGTAAAAGCAGGTCATAACTCAAGTGATGCAAATGTTGCAGTTGCTGTGAATGGGTGTGTTAAAGAGGATGAAAAGGTATTAAATAAAAGAACACACTAAAATGATAAGGGTGTTGGAACATTAAATTATCCCTTAAGAAGTAAAGGTGGATATGTGTAACAAAAGGCCAACCCCGTTTAAAGCGATTTATGAAAACTATTGTAAACAAAAGAGGGATAAGGATGAAAAACGTATTGTTCCTACTACAATACAAAAAGTGTATCATTAACTGATTATGAATATCACTTTTTTCTGTAAATTTCATATAATAGCATAAATCTTTGCGTTGCAGTCAATAGTAAAGAGGCTTTTGTTTCAGAAATCTAAACACGATACAGCATGAGACTTATCTTCCTTGTCTTCGCATTTTTTTCTACGGTTTCAGTTTTCCCACAAAACGGTAAAATTGTTGAGCAGACGCTGCTACAAATTCATCTTGATTCGCTCATCAACCCAGCGTCTCCAATGTATGATCCCATAAAAAAAATTTTAGACAGCGTGGATGTTTACCGCATCACCTATTTATCGGATGGATTGAAAGTAAAAGGCTATATGGATGTTCCAAAAAAAAGAGGAAAGTTTCCATGTATTATCTATAACCGTGGAGGCAACAGAGAATATGGGAAATTAGACTTAGGAGCATTTCATTTGTATGAGATGGCGCAAATGGCAAGTTGGGGTTATTGCGTCGTGGGTTCTCAATACCGTGGCAATGACGGGGGCGACGGTTCGGAAGAATTCGGCGGGGCGGATGTAAATGATGTGCTGAACTTGATACCATATTTCAATTGGGTAGAAAGAGCTGACACGTCAAGAATCGGGATGTGGGGAGTGAGTCGTGGTGGCATGATGACTTATCTTACCTTAACCAAAACGTGTAGCATAAAGGCAGCAGTAGTTCTTTCAGGCCTTGCCGATTTTAAACAGGCTGTTGAAACAAGAAAAGATATAGATACTATGCTACATGATTGGCTGCCCCAATACCGCACAAACAAAGAAGAATTTATGAAGCAAAGATCTCCCATTGAGCATGCTGCAGAAATTTGTAAAACTACGCCCATCTTTATCATTCAGGGCACCAGCGATTGGGCGGTGACGGCATCACAGGTTGTTGATCTCGCGAAAAAGTTTTACGAAGTGAAACAACCTTTTCGTTTTTCATTGTTTGAAGGTGGTGGTCATGGCGTAAGCGAGTTTATGAAAGAAGTGGACAGACAAGCAAAAGGCTTCTTCGATGATTATTTGCGTAATGGAAAAAAATGGCCAGCACTTGAACAACGTGGCAAATAGATACTGCCTGCAACAACAAATTATGACTGATGCTAAACATATAACTTTAAATCGCTATTTTGCTTATGTTACTACAAAAACTGCTATAATTTTTTTACGGATAGCTGTACGTTCAATAAATCTCTAAACTTTGTACCTCACTTGTACCTTTATTTTCGGATGGCTTGATTATAACATGCTAATACTTTGTGTATCGGAAAACACTGCTATTATTTTATTTTCAACATATATTTTTACAGTTAAAGGGATAAAGTAGGAACGAAGAAGAAATTTAAAAGAAAAATAAATTAGGAATGACAACAGAAGAACTTGAACAAAAGATTGAAGTAGAAATTGATACAAAAATTAAAGTTTTAACCTAGACCTTGACTTCCTACTAACTTAAAATTCATTTCCTATTTTCTTTGCTACCGGCTTCTTTACCGTAGGCTTCTTTGTTAACGGCTTCTTCGCTGCTGTTTTTTAATCGCAACACTGTTAGGGCTAACATCTTTAGATTTAGTCTTATTTTTCCCTGTTGCTTTTCCCGTCATTAATTCTTTAAGTTTCTCAAACCGTCTAAGTAATTCGTCAAATGTAACTATCTCCACCTCCTTACTGTGGCTTCTCAAAAGCTTAAAAGATTTCAATTGGTTTGATAACTCATTATGCTTTGGTTTGCTGTGGTAGTGTCGTGACGCCAGGGCAATGGTATTAGCAAGAAAATCTTATTAACCTTATAGATAGATGGGTTATGACAAACAGTTAACTTACCAACACAACCCCATTTTGCTAAAATTTTAGTATTTTTACTCTTTCTACTGCATTACGTTTAGACGCCAAAAGAGATACAGATGAAGTGATTGCGAGGCAACGATGATGCTATAGAAGACTAAGGCTGGTATTCTATTGAAGACATAAGACAAAAACAATGTGTTCTGTCGCATCTTTTTGTATAAAATCCACATTCGGAGTTCTGTCGCATATGTTTATAAAAAATTTAGATTTGGCTTTACTATAATTGCCTATGCAGCCATAGAACAAAATGTTTTGAAATAAGTACCACCTGGAGAAGTAACTTGTTCCTCCTTAATCATTCTAACTATTTCAATTCCTGTTAGCGTTCTCGAGGCTAACTCGAAGCTTTTAAAACCTAGCATATTCTGTACTTTCCATTTTATAAATCTTTGATCTTGTTCTACCCTATTATTTTAGTACTTGACCTGCCTGATTTTTATTCTTTTTAAACCCCTTTTATTATATGTTCTAATGGCTTCCGTGTTTGCTCCACTTTTGTCTATATTAATCACTTTTGGGCGGCCACTATTACCGATAGCTTTTAGCAAGAACTTTTGTGCTGTAGTCTATTTTTTTGTAAATTTTTCTTTTGAATGCTTAAATTTTTTTATCTTGTTATTATCCAGCATTAGCCTACCTAGTACACCGCAGCATAACAAAAGATTCATATAGTTTTAAGCATTCTAAAAACATGATTAAGACCTGGCAGAACCACGAATACAAAAATGGAAGGTTGAACGGCTAAAGGGGCAATCTTAGTAGCACTATAACGAAAACAAACTCTTAACGCTTGCCAGAGAAAAAAGGAAAAGGCAATGGAAACAACAAGCCCTGTAGATCAAAATTCAGCAACTACTTCTTCAATAAATATTGAAAAATTGCAGGACAGATTGAAGCTGCTGAAGGACTGTTATAACACTGGAACAACGCTTCCGTATTACTTTCGAAAAGAAAATTTACAAAGGCTGAAGGATGCCATTCAGAATCATGAGGAAGCTTTGTATACAGCTCTTTATGCTGATTTGAAAAAGAGCAGGGAAGAAAGTTGGGTGACTGAAATAGGTTTCTTGCTTTCAGAAGTACGTCACGTATTGAAGCACTTGCGCCGTTGGATGAAACCAGAGAAGGTAGGCACGAACCTGTTGAACTTGCCTAGCAAAAGCTTTGTCTACAAAGAGCCACTGGGCGTAGTACTTATTATCGCGCCCTGGAATTATCCCTTGCAACTGTTGTTTGCACCCTTGGTTGGCGCTATAGCAGCGGGGAATTGCGTGGTGTTGAAGCCAAGTGAGTTTGCACCAGCTACATCAGGCGTGATGAAAAGGATCATAGAAGAAATCTTTCCAAAAGAATATACCTTATTTGTCGAAGGCAATGGTGTAGAAGTGGTGCCCGAGATGATGAATAATTTCCGTTTTGACCATGTTTTTTACACAGGCAGCACCCAGGTGGGAAAGGCCATCTATGAAATGGCGGCGGCAAAGCTGGTGCCGGTTACATTAGAGTTGGGTGGCAAAAGTCCATGTGTGGTGGAAAGCGATGCAAACATTAAAGTAGCGGCGCGACGAATTGCAATTACGAAGTTTTCAAATGTTGGGCAAATGTGTATAGCACCAGATTATGTACTTGTTCATCGAAGTATTAAAAATGATTTTGTCAAATTGCTGCAAACTTCCATTCGTTCCTTTTTTTCAGACGACCCATCGGATAGTTATGATTATGGAAAAATTCTCAATCAGAGAGCCTTGAACCGACTGACGTCTTATCTTCGGGAAGGTACCATTTTGTTTGGTGGAAAATTTAATGCTTCGGCTGGTTATATCGAACCGACACTTTTGGAGAATGTGGATATAAATTCAATGGTGATGAGCGAAGAAATCTTTGGGCCGGTGTTACCGATACTTACATTTGAAACATACGAGGAAGCAAAAGCTATCATTGCGCGCAATGAAAATCCGTTAGCTTTTTACCTGTTTACCAGGAGCAGAAAAAAGCAAGAAAAATGGTTGACCGAAGTTAAGTTTGGAGGCGGCTGTGTAAACAATACAGCATGGCATTTTACCAACCTCAATCTCCCATTTGGTGGCCGTGGTAACAGCGGAATGGGGGCTTATCATGGAAAATATTCATTCGATGTCTTCAGTCATCAAAAGGCAGTAATGAAAACTCCCACCTGGATTGATCCGGATATCAAATACCCCCCATTTAAAGGAAAACTGAAGTTGTTTAAAAAAATCGTCCGATAACCTCTGCTAAAGTTAATGCTAGGAGTTAACAATTAATCGGCTTCAAAAGGACCAATTTTCCTATAAAAGAACTCTTTTCATTTTATTTGTTTTTGTATGGAGTTTTTTTTCTTAAAAAGACCTTCCAAGGCTCTGTCGCATCTGTTTGTACCCCTTTTATTATATGTTCTGCTGGCTTCCTCGTTTGCTCCTCTTTTGTCATTATTAATAACTTTTGACAGACATTTATACTAATAGCTTTTAAAAGAAACTTGTGAGCTGACAGGTTGCTTCTCCTCCTCGTTAATAAAAAATCTACTGTATTTCCTTACCTTATCAACAACTCTATACAAATACATCCACTCCCCTTTCACCTTAATATAAGTTTCATCCATCCTCCAACTAGTACCAGCGCTTTTCTTCTTTTCTTTATTCCGGATGTAATTAATGGAGTAAACGTATATACCCATCTTTGTATCGTAGCATGATAGACTGTTACTCCTCTAATAGATAGTAATTCTCCTACATCCCGGTAACTTAAACTAAACCTTAATTTAAAATATATAGCTTGTAGAATAACATCTTTAGGAAAACAAGGACCTTAAACATCCGACAAATTAGTCAGTAGCAAACAATTCACTGCAGATGCGAAAGAGCGATTAATCCTGTCCATATTGATAAGTCTCGTGTTATAGCTTTGGTCAATACCTAAGCAATACCGGGTGCATATAATTTAGATCATTTCATAACCACATTATACACGGACAACTATGAAAAAAAGATTGCAACGTGTTGTAAAGTTGGAAGATTTAATGAAAGTAATTTAGCACATAGTTTACACACATGTTGAAACGTTAATTAACCTTGACCTGTTCAAACAGTCTTTCAGCCATTTTCTTATCATGTCCATAAACATCCTCTCTAAAGTTAAGTAGTCCATCACTACTTACCCACGTTGTTAGGTATGAAATAAATACCGGGACAGGTTCTTTTAAGGTCACCCATTTTTCCTTAGATGCATGCATCGCTTCTTTTATCTTACCAAGTGTCCATTCTGTTTGATTTCGCAACAGGTATTCCGCCATTTTTTTCGGCTCCGCCAGTCTTATGCATCCATGACTAAACGCCCTCTTGTCTCTGTTAAACAAAGACTTTGATGGCGTATCATGAAAATAAATATTGTAACTATTTGGAAAAATGAATTTGACAAGCCCTAAAGCATTACTGCCACCTGGTTTTTGACGAATAACTGGTAAGCCGTTACTGAAGCCGGTTTGTTCCATGTTTCTTGCTGAAAGATAATTTCGGTTTCTTTGCATAGCCGGAAATATTTCATTTCGAACTATGCTGCGAGGTATATTCCAGTAGGGACTGAACACCACGTATTTCAACACATCATTAAAAATAACGGTACTGTTTGCAGCAGTGCCTACTACTATATTCATGTCAAAAGCCTTTTTGCCGTTTTCGATCACATGAAGTTTAAATTCGGGAATATTTACAATAATCCTGTTAGCTTCCGGTTCTTTAGGCATCCAACGCATACGTTCCATATTTATAAGTAACTGTTCGATCCTCGTACTCACAGGTACGTTTAGGCTCTTAATTAAAGTCTCATCTATAATTCCGTTTTCGTTTAAACCAAAGCGCTTTTGCGCTCGTTTTACTGCCACCAAAAGATCATTGGTAAAAGTTTGCAATGTATCGTTTGCATTATAATCTCCTGTCGATGCAAGTCGTTGCTTTATGTATTTTACTGCTATAGCAGAATCTCCTTGTTTATAAGTTTTTTTATTTCCTAATGAAATCACTTGCCATGTCCCCGATTTTTTTATATCATTATACCGCTTTAATTCATTTTTCATCAGGTTATACTGCCGGTTAACAGGCTCCCATTCCTCGATATTCTGTCCCTGCGTTGCAATTAACGAATCCAGAAGCGCCATTGCATTTACCTTTTTTCTGAGTATATGCCATTGCAGTTCTTCGGGATTTATTTTACCTGCATAAGCATACTGAGCATACTCAAAAAAATGCTCTGTTAGTTGAAGTTCTGTTTTTGAAATTTCGTTGCTTGTAATTTTAACTCTAGAGTCTTCATTAATAAGCAATGCCATTTGTTCATGCAAGCGCTTATTAATGAATGAGCTGTCATTCGAGAGTTGAATGTAATTGTTGTGGAGGTTCCAGAAGGCGAGCGCTTGTTCGGCCAGACCTTCTTTTGTAAACCAAGCAAAATTGTAATTTCGACTATTATAAAAATTCCTCATCCTGTTTGCAGCACTGTCCCCAAGTTTTCGTTCGGCAATAAAATCTTCAAGTTTTGCACTATCCAGAAAAAGTTCCGAAAAAGAGTTTGTGGGAGTAATGGTTGTGTCCCTTAGGGTATTAATTCGGCTTGAATTTGAATTCTTACAACTACAGCACCATAAAACAATAGCTATTATGAAGCAAAATTCTTTCATAGTAATTTTTAGGTTTATGGACGCACGTGTTTTCAAGTCAGATTTAGTAAATGTCTTTTTATTTCTTTTTTGACCAGAAAATTATACATCAATTAAGCTTTTGTTGCGTCGCACTCTTGTACAATAGTCAAGTACTTCAGCCTTTATAGAAAGACGAACAAAACAATTTTGATTTGTTGCAATCTGAAGACATTAACAGCTTAGAGCGCAGATGCATGCAAAAAAAATTGTTTACAAACAAACAGTCGTAACTGCAAATAATAAATGTTACAAAAGTCTTTTTTGGGTGGGCTTGTTTAAAAAAACTGATCCTTTTGTTCGTTTCAGCGATAGCTAAAATAACATTTATATGATATCTACTCTAAAAATTCTCTGTATTTACACTACCCTGGGAAGACGAATATTGCGTATTTTCTTCATCCTCGGTTATAAAAAAAATTCGTTAATGCAAAGCAAAACCTTCGACAGGAAATCGGCAAGAAGTCTTTTACCAAGAAGTTTTTTACAGAGATTCAATCGGTGTGCTTTTTCTATTTGCAAGGTGCGCAATTGCAAAGCCAGTGCGTTCGCCTTCTTCTGTCTTATCTAATTTTTCAATTTTTAAGTTTAGAAGATTTTTTAAAATAAAAAATCTACTGTATTTCCTTGCTTATCAAAAGCTCTATACAAATACATCCACTCCCCTTTCGCCTTAATATAAGTTTCATCCATCCTCCAGCTAGTACCAACCGCTTTCCTTATTGCTTTATTCCAGACACAATTAATGGAGTAAACTTATATACCCATCTTTGAATTGTTGCATCATCAACTGTTACTCCCCTAATAGACAGTAATTCTTCTACATCCAGTAGCTTAAACTAAACCTTAATTTAAAATATACAGCTTGTAAAATAATTTCTTTAGGAAAAACAATGATCTTTAAACATCCGACAAATTTAGTCCGCAGCCAACAATACATGCAAACGCGACAGAACCTCATGTATTATACTATATAATGCTTATGGTATAATAAAACCAGCATTAGCTGAAATTATGGACGCAGCACCATCAGGTGAGATAGTACAGAAAGTTAGGCACATAGCAGAAAGCGTCCTAGAAGTAAAGGGTGTGACAAAAGCTATGTGAGAAAAATGGGGTTTGATTATTTTGTTGAGATACATGTAGAAGTGGATGGCAAGCTATCTGTAGAGGAAGGACACCGGAAAGTGCACGAAGTAAAAGATGTTGTCCTGAAAAGCGGTTTAAGAGTGGCTAATGTTCTGGTGCATCTTGAACCGTTAGGTTAATCTTACTTCTTCCTTCGATACCGTGCCTTCAGTTACACTTATACCATCGACAGCCAAAAAGTTATAGTTCCTTTACAATTGCCAATGATTTTTTTACGTGTTCATCCGGTGATATATGATCGCTTTCCGATGAAAAGACAGCTACAATTTTGGCGTCTTTATTAATAACGAATGTTGTTCGCGGAATGAAGCCGTGCGTAATCTGTTCACCACGTACATCTTTAATACCAGGTTGAGGGGCTTTTAACTTCAGGCCATAAGTTGCTGCAATTTCACCTCCGGGGTCAGAAGCTACCGGAAACTTTCCTGCGCAGTACTCGGGACTAGATGAGAACGACTTCAATCGTTGAATATCATCTGCCGATACACCAATAATGGCGGCTCCTGCTGCAGTAAATGTGTCCTTGAGTTCGGCAAAAGTATGTGCTTCCAAATCACAGCCGCCAGTGTAAGCAGAAGGATAGAAATAAACTACCACCGGCCCCCTAGCAAGGGCTTCTTTTAATGAAAAATTGAATTCATTGCCCGACAGGCTCGCTTTTAGCGCGAACATTGGTGCTGTTGAACCCTTTGACAATATGGTCGACTGAGCAAAAGTTTGCTGAGTGATGATAAGCAAAAGCCCGATAATAAAAAGGAAGGAGCGACAATTTTTCTTTAACATATCGAATTGTTTTTTACAAATCCCTTTCAAACATACAAAAAATTGAAATAAAGAGCGTAGCGACTGATTGGTGTTTATGCCCAGCTTATGTAAATATTTAGGCTTACTCATCATCGTGTTATGTGACATCGGCTTAAAACTTTCCAGTTTAGTCAACCCTAACATAGTAGTCTGAGTAAAAGCGGAGTCATCAATTATTTATCAATTATAACATTTGGAGCGGCGCTTGATAATGCTGATCTTAAACTTACACCGAGAGTAATTTCTTTAATCAGGCAGAGTATTATACAACGGGATTTGTACAAACGATTTTGCAAAAGCATAAAATGTTTTTGACCTCATGGCGAGGCATGCACGAAGGTCTATAAATTTGTTCAGCTATTAACTTATGAAGTAGTTATTCTATTAGGACAGAAATTTATTATGATACTACAGGGATTAACAGGCGAATTGCATCATTCCAAAAATCCACATCATTGGCCTTACTGTCTTCAACAATAAAACCTTTCAATTTGTGTTCTTTAACGAAGACCTCAACCACCTTTAATTCTTCATCGTTTGCAGTTTCTATTAGTATACTTTTCATTTGTATTGGTAATAAGTAATCGAAATAATTGACTTCGGCACTATCATCAAAAGCCTTACACTTTCGGTAGTTTGTAACCGTTGTGATACTCCTTCATTAGGTATTGCTTGTTAATATCTTTATTTGTATTTACATT
>Ga0181463_1000040_pt1 | contig 22204 bp, 21 predicted proteins | sample InSIn1gowninarea_FD_119071 | JGI IMG/M metagenome (GOLD analysis project Ga0181463, IMG submission 119071) | Clean room microbial communities from NASA Spacecraft Assembly Facility at Jet Propulsion Laboratory, Pasadena, California, USA -... ... | reverse complement strand
AGTTGAATTTCCAGTAAAATCTTTTAATATCTTTCTATGACAGGTCGATGTCTACACACATCTCCCAAATCCATTAAGGACAACTATCATTAAACTCACCACAATTATATGGGAAACTAAAAATAATATTACACACCCAGTAAAGCACCTCATAGATAAACTAGAGCACGATTAGAAATTGCCAAGTTTCTTAGTTAGCACAAAAAAATCTAAATAATCTATATGAATTAATATTCTATGTTATGAAGGATCCTAACCAAAAAAATTGCAAGTGTAATTCCACATAACATCACTATTTGTTGAAATGTGTAGATATTTCAACCATTCTAGCTACCTCTCCATGTATGCTCCTAACCTCCCCACATCTCTTTGTTTCAATCTCCTCTAACAATGTCAGAACTTCAACGTTTAAGGTTTCCATCTTTAGGCAATGATTTATGTAGGAAATATTAAATGTGGGTGTGGTAGAATATTCATAATATTAAATTTTATTAATATTAATATTATAAACTTTTTATAGCTTGAGTGCGCCTAGTGGTTAAGAGCATGTGTTTCTTCCTAAGAGGTCACAAGTTCAAAACAAGAGGGGGTAGAGTATGTATGCCTTCATAGGCTTAGCAGTCAAATCACTACACAGAGGTGGGTCCCTTGTCCCACAAACAAGGGGGTCTCATACACCAATGTGGTGTCTAGCTTCGCTGTGACCTTAAAATTGGATAATAATAATAATAATATAAACTCCAAGAAAAAATATTAAACACAAAGGATTAACATTATAAACCAGTGGGATTATTATTATAAACCCAAGTCACAAATAAACTGAAAGGTTTTATATTTAGACAATCTTTGTCTCAATGTGACGTTGGACCATGGTTGACCATGCTATATTTTCATAGCAAGACAACCCTTCTCACAATGCTACGTTAGACCATATCTTACCTTGCTTGGTCGTGATTGATTTTGATATCGAGACAATATTTGTCACAATGCGACGTTGGACCATGATTGGCCATGATTGATTTCCATATGGAGACAATCTCTGTGAAAATACAACACTACACCATGGTTGACCATTATTGATTTAATGAGACATGGTTGCACATGGTTTACCATGCTTGACAATGGTTGACCATGATTGATATTATAAACCCAAGAAAATAATTAACCAAAGAGATTATAAAATGAAGGGAATAATATTAAACCCAAGCGAATAATATAGACCCAAGTTAAATAAATCCTAAGAGAAATATTATAGACCCTAAAATAAACATGGATGACCATGGTTGATTTTCATATTGACACAATCATTGTCGCAATGCGACATTGGAGCATGGTTCATCATGCTTAATCATGATTGATTTTCATATCGAAACAATCTTTGTTACAATGCGAAAGTTGGACCATGGTTGGCCATGGTTGATTTTCATATTGAGACAATCCTTGTCAAAATGCGACATTGCACCTTGGTTGACCATGATTGTCCATGGCATAGATAGATCGACTTTATAAAACATGGTTGACCATAATTGACCATGGTTGACCATAAATGGCCATGGTTGACTATTACTAATCATGGTAGTGCATGCTCAGTATTATAAATGGTAGTGAATAATAAAACCCAAGGGATTAATACTAAAAACCCAAGAAACCATAAAACCCTAGGGAGAAAATTAAACTCAGGGGGAATAATATTAAGGCCAGCAGAATACTATTAAACCTAAGGGAATAGTATAAAACTAAGTTATATAAACCCTAAGATAGATATTATAAACCCTTAAATAAACATGGTTGACCATCATTCGTGATGGCCGACTTTCATACTCATATAATCTTTGTCACAATACGACGTTGGACCATGCTCGATCATAGTTGAACCCTTAGATTATTAAACCCAACTGATTGATATTATATAACAAACATAACAATAAACCCAAGGGATCAATATTAAAACCCCAAGATATTTTGAACCCTAGGCAATAATATTCAACCCACTAGATTAATATTTTAAAGCCAAGGTATATAAACCCAAAGAAAATCATGGAAATAATAATCATGATATTGATATAATAATTATCATAATAATATTTAGCCAAATGAAATTATATTAAACCCAACAGATTAATATTATAAACCGAAAGTATGTAAGCCCTAGCATAAATATTATAAACCCTTAAATAAACATGGTTGACCAAGATTTATTTCCATATTGAGACAATGTTTGTCACAATGCGATGTTGGACCATTCGTGACCATGCTTTATCATGATTGATTTTCATATGGAGACAATGTTTGTCACAGTACATCGTTGTACCATCACTGACCATGATTTATTTTCATATTGAGACAATCTTTGTCACAATGCAACATTGGACCATGACTGTCATTTCTTGATCATGATTTATTATATAAAGCATGGTTGACAATGGTTGTCCATATTTTTCCATGCTTGACCTTGGTTCACCTTGATTTATCATGGTCGACCATGATTGATATTACTAACCCAAGGGAATAATAAACCAAAGGAATTAATAAAAAAAACCCAAGGGAAAAATACTAAACCCAAGATAATAATATTAAACCCAAAAGGAATAATATAAACCCAAAGATAAATATTATAAACCCTTAAATAAACATGCTTTTCCATGTTTGGCCATGGGTGTTTTTCATATTCATACAATCTTTTTCACAATGCGATGTTGGACCATGCTCGACCATACTCGACCATGTTCAAAGGGATTAATATTATAAACCCAAGGTATGTAAACCCCAACATTAAAATTATAAACCCTAGAATAAACATGGTTTACAATGGTTAGCAATGGATGATTTCTATATTGACACAATCCTTATCACAACGCAACGTCGGAGCATGACTGACCATGCTTGATCATGATTTATTTTCATATCCAAACAATCTTTCTCACAATGCAATGTTGAACCTTTGTTGACCATGGTTGATTTTCATATTGAGATAATCTTTGTCACAACGAGAAAGTGTACCATAGTTGACCATGATTTATGATAAAAAGCATAGTTGATCATGACTGACAATGTTTCACCATGGTCAACCATGGATGGCTTTCGTTGCCCATTTTTTATCACAGTCGACCATTATTGACATTATAAACCCAAGGGAATAATAAACCCGAGGAATTAATTCTAAAAACCAAAGGGATTATAAACCCCAACGAATTAATACTAAAAACCGAAGGGATTATCAACCCAAGGGAAAAATATGTAACCCAAACGAATAATATTACACCCAAATGAATAATATGAATCCAAGGTATATAAACCCCAATATAAATATTATAAACACTTAAACAAACATGCTTGACCATCTTTGGCCATTTTTTATTTCTATAATGACATAATATTTGTCGCAACGCGACATTACACCATGCTCAACCATGGTCGAAGGGATTAATATTACAAACCCAAGGTATGTAAACCCTAACATAAATATTATAAACCCTAAATAAACATGGTTGACCATGGTTGTCCATGGTACATTTTCATTTTGAGACAATGCTTGTCACAAAACGACATTGGATCATGCTTGACCATGCTTGATCATGATTCATTTCCATATCAAGATAATCTTTGTCACAATGCAACGTTGGACCATTGTTGACCATCCTTCATTTTCATATTGAGACAATGTTTGACACAATGTGACATTGGACCATGGCTTACCACAATTGTCCTTGGTTGGCCATGATTGATTACATAAAGCTTGGTTGACCGTGGTTGACAATGCTTGACCATGGTTGATCCAAGTGGATGTTAGTGGCCACCCACCTATCCCATTTGGACCCCCACAACTGTCTCTTTCAATCTTTTCAGTTTCCTAAATTGTAGCACAGTTTACTATTTTTAGCAGTTTTTCGGGTCCTAAACTTCCGGAGCCGTTTTGAGGCCCTAAACGATGTTTTTTGGGAAATCTACCAGCCAGTGATTTTTTTGCCAAAAAATCATCTTTCCCATCGTAGTCCTCAGAGAGATCTTTCCAATGGGCTATCATGCGCGTCAAACGGAGATAATATGACCAATTCGTGACCTCGGGAAGTTGGCTGTCCAACTCACCCCAACGGGGCCCACAAACTCTTGGTGTTACATCTCCTCGGGTTAGGGTTTTGGTTGTTTAGGGTTTTCTCTTATTCTTCAATAATAAAAAGGCCCTTGAGCCTCATTGTAAGACAATTCAGAGGCATGTAGCCACCACATCTCTTCTCAGAGATAAGCTACCATTGCCCTAGTTGGTTTATTTCCATTATTGTTTGTAAGCATATTTCAATATTTTACATTAATGAAATGAAGTATTATTTCCGCTGCATATCTGTGTTTATGGTTATCTCTGTAATTTGCTGCGTTCTTGTTTAAATCCGGATCAATGGTCAACCATGGTTGGCCTTAGTTGACCATTATTGATCATGGTCGATGATGATTGATATTATAAACCCAAGGAATTAATACTAGAAACCCAAGGAATTATAAACCCAAGGGCAAAATATTTAACCCAAGGGAATAATATTAAACCCAAACAAATAACACAAACCCAACGTATATATACCCTAAGATAAATATTATAAACCATCTAATAAACATGTATGTCCAAGTTTCTCCATGGCTGATTTTGATTTTGGTACAATCTTTGTCACAATGTGATGTTGGACCATGCTTCAACATGTTTGAACCCTGACTTTAATAAACCGAAGGGATTGATATCATAAATCCAACGGAATTAAAAAACTAAGGGATCAATACTAAAACCCCAAAGAATTATGAACCCAACAAAACAATATTAAACCCAGGGGATCAATATTATAAACCCAAGGTATATAAACCCAAAGATAAATATTACAAACCCTAATACAAACATGGTTGACCATGGTTGATTTTCATATTGAGACAAACCTTGTCACAAATTGACATTGGAGTATAGTTATTAACCATGGTTGGCCATGTAACACCACAACTATAAATGAGGTTAACCATGATTAACCATCGTAATCATGAATGCTTTTTCACAAATGTTTTCCATATTGAAACAATCTTCATTAGAAATTCACGCTCAACCATTCACAACCATGATTCACCATGGTTGACCAAGGTTGACTATCAACACATATGACCATGATCAAGCATGGTTCACCATGGTTGTTCTTCAATAATAAACACAAACCCATGACATTAATATTTTAAACCCAAACATGAAACCTCGAAGAGCAGCGCTCATGGCAGCTTAGGGTTCAGGTCTAATCTGCTACGACAGACCTACAGAGTTTGCAGTAACTCTTCCAACTCTTATAGGTACACGACAAACCACAACGGACAAGAGAGGTGCGTGAATCATGAGACTACCTCAGAGGGAGGGCGCAAAGCCTCCCCCAAATGAAAACAAACATGTTCCAATGTAGGAGGAAGCCTGTAAACAAACTATCCAAGGGGAAACGGAAGAAGGACAGAACTCAAAAGCAGACAAAGAAACAGTTAACGAGATTCCCAAAGCAACTTCGATCAAATGCAAGCCAGTTGCAGCCACGAGGCCAAATATTGAGCTACCAAGCTGTAGGATTAACACACAAATCCAATATATGAAGGATCATGCTCTGATCGGGAATTTTATTGGCTTTTGGCCCACAGAAAAAGTGTTGCAGGGATAGATTGCAGCCAAATGGAAGCCGAAAGGTCATATAACCCTGCAATTGGGCCCTAAGGGCTTCTTCACGGCAGTTTTCAACTGTCTAGAGGATAGGAATGGAATCATTGATGGAGGGCCGTATTTCTTCAACGTTGCTGGCCTGTATCTCAAAGATTGGGTTGAGAGATTTAACCAGGATAAAGAAGATCTTAGTTGGGCACCAGTATGGATCCACCTCTACTCCCTCCCTCTGGAGTACTAGGATGAGGCTTCATTACAAGATATTGGTAATGGACTTGGTGAGTTCGTCAAAATTGTAGAGGAGACTAAGCTCATAAGATACACCTCATATGCTCATATATGTGTCTATATGTAATTCAACAACGCCCTTCCGGATGCGGTAAGTCTTTTTCATGACGATTTTGAATGGATCCAATCAATAGACTATGAACATGTTCCGTTCCACTGTAGGAAATGTCACACACTTGGCCACTTATTTCGATATTTCCCATCTAATCTGAAAACCTCAGCCTCACCCCCCTCTGAAAAATCGGACACAGATGGCTTCACCAAAGTCTTCCATCCGAGAAAGCACCTCAGAAAATCTGGTTCTAACCCCAAGACCTTTGTTGATAACCCCCCCAAACCGAGCACAAGGAACAACTTTCATTCCCTGGCCCAGCCAGATCTAAACAATCACGAAACCCCTACTCCCTCTAAGGAGCAGCCTAAGTTAAAAGCCCATTCAACCTCCACCAGCACAAAGATTCTCCATAAGTCTAAACAAACCATTGACCTTAGCTCCCCCTCTCCCAACGACATTCCCACTTGGCTCACTCAAAGCATGGATGTGGACAATGAGCAGACTGCTTTCAAGGATGCAAAGGAAAATACAGAAGAAAGAAATGAAACCCAAAATATGGAAGAGGAACCAGAAAGCATAGATATAGGAGATCTGGATATACTAGGCTTAGAGCAAGCCTGTAAAACAAAAAATTATGACAAGATTCCAGAAAGACAGCTGGAAAAACCTGGAAGTAATTTTGTCAAGAGCACAGAAGTAGAGAACCCTTGGCATACAGCCTGGAAGTCAATGGGATGGAAAGATCCTCAACAAAGATAATAAAAAGAGAGGAAGGAAAATGGATCTCCAATGAACCATTCGCATTGGGGAAATGCTAGTGGAATCAGGAAGATATTCCAAGCTCACGAAGTACTATACCACCCTTCCCAATACCTTATCATGAAGCTCATTTCATGGAATATTAGAGGGCTCAATTGCCTTGGGAAGTACAGATTGATAAAAAGCATGATTCAGCAAGAAAAACCCAGCATCTTCTTCATACAGGAAACTAAGTGTAACTCTGTAACTCTAGAAAAAACCATGGCAAAAGCATGGCCAGGTTATAATGCAATTTCCGTGGATGCCTCAGGTGCATCAGGAGGCCTTGAAATCATTTGGAATGCTCAAACAATCACGCTCTCCAATATGCATGCGAACAAGCATTTCATTCAAGCTACATTCCATATAACAGGGACAAATATACATGGGCATTTAACAAATGTTTACTTTCCTCAGGAAGCCATGTACAAGATAGAAATACTGAATAATCTATCAATAATCAATGCTAAAAGAACCCACCCGCTGTGGATCACAGTGAAGGACTTCAACATGATAACCAAATTGGAGGAAAAAAGGGGAGGCAGAAGCAGACTAGATAAGGAAAGTTGTCACTTAAAAAACTTCATCCAGAACAACAAGTTCTTTGATATACCCTTCAATAATGGAGTTTTCACCTGGAACAATAAAAGAGTAGGCCCTCGTCAAATCACCTCACGACTGGATAGATTCCTGCTTTCTAATAATGCAATCCATTTAGGCAGAGACCTCTCAGCTTCAATCTTGCCCCTCACAGGTTCCGATCATTGGCCAATCGCACTTCAATGGACAAGACCAGGCAACACTGCTCGTCGGCCCTTTCACTTTGAAGCCTTCTGGCTGTCACATCCAGACTTCAATAACTTCATAAATATGGTCTGGAAAAGCTTCATACCTTTGGAGGGCTCAAAAATGTTCCAATTCCAGTAAAAACTCAAAAATCTTAAATTCCATATCAAACAATGGAACTGATTTACTTTTGGTAATATTTTTCAGGCACAAACTACTCTAAACAAAACAATGAAAGAACTACAACAGAAGGCATCACAGAAGGTAGATCAGAGTAGCTCTCGGAGCAGGAAACACACCTGCAATCTCAAATCTTGGAAAGAGACAAGCAAGAAGAAGTTCTTTGGAAGCAAAAATCACAAGTGCCTGAAGGAAGGTGAAAAAAATACAAAGTTTTTTCACCATTCTACGGTTCAAATGAGAATGAACAATACCATCACCCATATACAGAACAGCCAAGGAGAAAGAGTAGAAGACCACGCAGACATAGAGCAAGAACTTCTTGCCTACTTCAAGCAGGTTCATCACGAGACTCAAACAGATAGAACGGAGGTCATAGATAAAATAATCAAGTCTATTCCAAGGATCATCACTGAAGAACATAATCAGCTGCTTCTCAAACCGATTACCTTACAGGAGGTGGAAAAGGTGGTACATCAGTTAAAAGAAGGAAAGGCGCCTGGCCCAGATGGGTTTACTTCTAATTTCTTTCACAATTTCTGGGATTTGATCAAATTGGAAGTCTGGCAGGTTGTTGAAGAATCCAGATCCAATAGATGGATACTACCATCCATGAATGCCACTTTCATCACCCTCATTCCTAAAGAAGCTCAATCTAGAACCCCTGATAAATTCAGGCATATCGCACTGTGCAATGCCATCTACAAAATAGTCTCCAAAGCCATTGCTTCAAGGCTTAAACCATTGCTCCCATTATTTATCTCACCAGAGCAATCAAGGTATGTGGAAGGCGGGCAAATCACGGACGACATTATTCTAACACATGAGATCATCCATTCCTTGAAGCAGAATAAAAAAGCAGGTATGCTACTTAAAATAGATCTATCTAAAGCCTTTGATAGCTTAAGTTGGAATTATATTGAAAAGATGCTAACTGCCTTTGGTTTTTCCCCACCATGGGTTAGATGGGTCATGAGTCTCATTTCATCCACCTTCTTCTCCATCCTAATCAATTGCATACCTTCCTCCCCCTTTCATCCTTCCAGAGGTATTCGACAAGGAGACCCCTTATCTCCTTTTCTGTTTGTCATCATGGCAGAAGGTCTTGGTAGATGTATCAGAGATGCACTTCACTCCCAGCAACTACGAGGCCTCTCCTTTCCCAACTCCCCTCCCTTCAGCCCCCAACAATTTGTGGACGATAACATGCTTTATGGCCATCCTTCAGTCCAAGAAGCTCGCAAGTTAAAATCTCTGTTAAATAATTTTTTCGCTGCTTCTGGAGCTTCTATGAACCAGGCCAAATCCCAAATTTTCTTCTTTCATACCCCTGCAGTAACCCAAGCCTCCATTGCTCGAATCCTGGGTTTTCTGATAGCTGCTCTTCCATCCAACTACCTAGGAGCTCCCATGACTGATGCAGCCCTGAAACACTCATCTTGGCATCTGCTCCTTGAAAAATTAGAAGCACGTCTCTCCTCTTGGACCCACAGGTCCCTCAATATGCCTAGTCGCTTAGTCTTAACCAAATCGGCTTTACAATCTATGCCGCTGTATCTCTTCTCAGTCCTAGCAGCGCTCAAATGGGTACTCAAAGAAATAAAAAAACTCCAAAGATCCTTTCTATGGGGTAACACAGGACAGAATCGCAAATGGGCTCTGGTTAAATGGGATAAAGTATGTCTTCCCAAGAACTCCGGAGGGACTAGGCGTCATGATCCTTATCATAGCAATGCAGTTATGGGAGGATGCATCTGGTGGAACTAGCTCACATCACCATACACTCCTTGGGCCACTTTATGGACAGCAAAATATGCCAATAACAGACCTGTTGAGGATCTCATTCAACTCACTGATATAGGTCCAGGTTCCCTAGTTTGGGATGCAGCAAAGCAACACAAAAATTTAATCCAGCAGCATAGCTTCTGGGAAGTTAGGGACGACACTATTGCAAGGTTCTGGGAATATTCCTGGCAGCAACAACATAGACTAAAAGATTTGATTAATCCCCACCAAATTCCCAATTGGGAAAATCACAGGTTTGATAAGATCAATCAATATTGGAAACCTACCTTAACCCATGGATTCAGGCAATGGTTAAACTCTGATCACATTATTCAAAATGGCCTAGAGCCCGATCAGCAGATCTTGGGAAAGGAACTCTCCAATCAGAACATAAGATATTCAGAAAAGAAGGATGTGCTCAGATGGGGATATGAAAACAGGGGAATGTTCACCACACATGAAGCCTACAACATAATCATAAAAGATTCTGCATTCAAAGATCCACTTTGGACCACTATCTGGGCTCCTAACATCTGGCCGAAGGTGTCCACCTTCCTTTGGTTGCTTTGTCAAAACAAAATCCTCACCTAGGATATTTTGAGGAAGAGAAACTTTCACGGACCTTCCATCTATCCCAATTTTAAACATGAAGAAGAAACCACCTTGCATCTCATGAATACTTGCCCCCTAGCTCGTAAGCTCTGGGAAAAAGTTAGTTTTCGATGCCAAAGGGATAGTAGAATCAAGGAAGACATTCCCACCACTGTTCGCAATTGGGCAAGAAATCCTTATAAGAGTAAGGTTCTAAACTCCTTATGGAACCTCATCCCCGGCCTTCTCATGTGGACTATATGGAAGGAGAGGAACAAACGTATCTTCAAGGATCAGTCTTCGTCTCTAGAAACCATTTGGAACAATGTATGTCAAAACCTTAAGGAAACTCTTATACTCCAAACTTGGCATGACGATGACCTTCCCTCACTGCCACAGGAAAAGAATATTTGGGACAACTGGAATCTACAATGGAATCAAGAATTGAAAATCCTTGCTAAATCTGTAGCAAAAAGTACAATATTAGATACATGGCTCCCTCCTCCTCAGCATGTGTTTCAACTGAACTTCGATGGGGCCTCAAAAGGCAATCCAGGCAAAGCCGAGTTTGGGGGAATTTTCAGAGATCATAACAAAGCCACCCTAATAAATATGGTGAATAAAATTTTGCAGGGGTCTCCCTCAAATAAAATAGGCAACAGTTGGCAACAAGCGGAAAGACTGGAACTTGTTGAGATTTGGCTCAAATCCCACAGAGCAGTCAATTTCAAACATATTCGTCGAGAAGGCAATAAGGTGGCTGACCTTCTTGCCAACATAGGTGGGGAGAGCAGCAATGCTCTGAACGCTAATGCACTATCTACTATAGCCACGGAAACATAGATGAAGGAATTCAATGAATTAGTAGAGAAACAGAAGACACAGGAAGCAGGAGAGCACCCGGATGCGGGTGACAAACTATGATGTTAATGAACACATTGAATATTGGTGGCGAGGGGACGGGCCACTTGGCTAATGGCGCCCCTCCCCATACCACCCTAAGACACCCTCATGACACACTGTAGGCAACATTCAATGAAGGTCTGAAGCGGAAAAAATCCATTTACTGTCTGGATATGGAGGTACCTCAGTTCATTATTTCTCCACCTCCCCTGCTCCACTGCAACAGCCTGCCTCAAGCCTATGAACCTAACTCTCGCACTGTAACTGGGCGTCGCTGCTAGCTAGTTTGCTGCGTTGATTTTGGAAATGGGTTTCACCATTCCCATTTTGGTTTCTTCTTTCTAACCTCTGCTCCGAATGACCCTGCTCTACCTCACGATCCCTCTGTTAGAGCTCCCTTTGTCATCGTTCCTTCTGTTACTGCTCCCTCTGAGCACTTAGCCAGAGAAACCAGCATGGTGAGACATCGAATCGGAATTCGAAGGGGCGGAACTCGGGGAGGCAGTTCTCACCCTCCAACGAAGCCGCACCCTGAGCCTACTGCCTCCTCTCCTTCCCCTGAACTGCATCATCCTCAAAGACATGGGGCAGGTAGATATCCTAGTACGAAAAGTGGGCGGAGTCATGCTCGGTCTTCAGGTGTTGTTCATGGTTATTTTGCAGTCCACTCTACTAATTTTCCTTTGCCCCTTCATCCCTCTCCCCAGTCAACCCAATTCAAGTTCTATAGCACCCTGAATAGGCCCGTTATTACTACTACTATTTCCATCCTCTTCATTGAAGATAATGCTCAGACTACCTCTCAGGTGGATAATTCCAACTTGCGGCAAGAGGTTTCTCCCAGATGCAACAATTGCAGAGACACAGGGAAGAATGTGATGGACGAAGGATTCTTCACTTTGCATGGAAAAAACCTTGATGGCAATTAGCATGGTGAAGGGGGTAGCTCTGCAGCCACGCGGCCCTCAGGTGGAACTGGTAACGATGGGTCAACTTTGCAAGCGGCATCTGGCAGGCTTGGCAACACCCATCTGATGGATGAGCCTCATGGTGGTGGTGGGGAGCCACACAACAGCGTGTCAAGGGACGAGGCGGATGATTGGGCATGCCCAATAGTTGAGGAACCCATCCTGGATGATTTCAATTAGGTCGAGGTGGCTTCCAGGTGTCTGGACGTGGCGGCCAGGGGTATGGACGTGGCTACCAGGGGTTTGGACGTGGCTGCCTGGTGTAAGGACGTGGCTACCAGGTGTCTTCTGTCTGGTCTTTTTGTTTTTGTTAGCTTTTGTTGGAATTTGGTCTCCTATCTGGACATTATGTCATGGCAATACCTCACTGTTTCTTTTGTGGATTCTGGTCTTAAGAACTGATACCATTTTTGGTTTTTTGTTTTCTGTGGACTGGTTTCCCCAATGTTGGGGTAGTCTAGATTTTGCTGAAACACTATGTTAAACTTGGTTGAGGCTTTGTCCTCTCTATAATTTTCTATACATATTAATAGATTATCTTTCCTTAGAAAAAAAATATTTTAAACCCAAACCATATAAAGCAAAATATAAATATTGTGAACTAGTAAATAAACATTAAGCCCTAACATTAATACTATAAACCTCAAGAATATTTTTATAAGCCAAAGGCATCAATAAACCCAAGGGGTTGATACTAAAAACCCAAGCAATTACAAACTCAAAAGAATAACATTAAATTGAAGCATTTTCATTAAATCATAGGAACACAATTGAAAAAATTGAACAATTTGTATTGTTACACAACACAACTGTAGATTTTAACCCCGTACAGAAATTACCTGCATACGAATTCTAAAACACAGAAAATAAACAATGCGAGAGCATAACACATAAAACACATATACACAGAGAATTTCCCCTGGATCGCAAAACCAGGACTACCAACTTGATTTTTCATTATGTTCCTTTCAATGTTACAATACATATTTATACATGCCGAAGCATCCAATACCATGGACCGAAAACCATCGTGTCCAAAACCATGGACTGAAAACCATTGCATCCAAAACCATGTGTGAAAATCATGTGCAAAACCATAGGTAGGTCCGCCCAGCCTAAAATAGGGTCCAAAACCAAAATTTTCCAGGGCTTTGCCCCAGACCCCATAGAGTGGGGTTACCTGCACCCTTCAAACCCCCTGTGACTCCCCCTGCTATGCAATCGGCACAGCAAAGGGGAGGCTTCACCTCCCTTCTAACCCCCCGGTTAACTACGTGGGCTAGTCGTGGAAAGAATATAACACAACCCAACATTCTCCCACTTATTGTTTTCTTTCCACAGGGGGGCACAAGAGAGCTTAGTCATTTATCCAGCCCTGCAATGCGCATTGTTTCTCTACACCAAGAGAAATTCTCAGAGCTCACAGATTTTGTCAATGCATCTGCAGTATTCTTCAAAGTGTCCACCTTTACCAGCAACACCTTTTTGTCTTCTATCATATCCCTCACAAAGTGATACTGAACATCAATGTGCTTTGTCTTTGAATGATATGCAGGGTTCTTTGCCAAGAAAATTGCACTTTGGCTGTCACAATCTATCCTTATAGCTCCCTGTACTAACCCCATATTTGAACACAATCTCTGCAACCAAACTGCTTCCTTGCTTGCATGAGTGGCTGCCATGTATTCTGCCTTTGTAGTTGATAGTGCCACTACATATTGTTTCTTACTCATCCAACTGACTGCACCTCCAAATATGTTAAACACATACCCACTTGTAGATCTTCTTTGATCCAGATCTCTAGCCTAGTCTACATCAACAAAGCCACGAATATCCAACACTCTGTCCAATCCTGGTCTTCCTTGGTAGCACAAACCATAATCACTAGTGCCACACAAATACCTAAAAACCCCTTCACTGTTGTCTAGTGCTCCTTCCCTGGTTTTGACAAAAACCTGCTCAATACTCCCACTGCATGTGCAATGTCTGGTCTAGTACAGACCATCGCATACATCAAGCTACTGACTACACTTGCATATGGAACACGGGACATGTCCTCTTCCTCTTCTTATGTCTTGGGACACTGTTCAGCAAATAACTTTACACCCACAGGAATAGGAACCTTCACTGGTTTACTATCCTCCATATTAAACCTCTGCAATATTGTCTTGACATACTTCCTCTGGTTTAACCAGAGCTTCCTCTTTGTCCGATCTCTTTTAATTTCCATGCCCAAAATATAGTTTATAGCACCAAGATCTTTCATGTTGAATTTGGAGGACAAATGGGTCTTCAAATCTTGGATAATTTCTTTGTCATTCCAACCAGCAACATATCATCCACATACAATACCAGATAAATAACACAGTCACCAATTAATTTAAAATACACACAGTGATCTACTTTGTTTCTGGTGAAGCCAAGTCCTCGTATAAATGTGTCAAATTTCTGATACCACATCCTTGGTGACTGTTTTAACCCATACAGAGACTTCTTTAACTTTCATACCAGTTCTTTCTTACCTTTCACCGCAAAGCCTTCAAGTTGCTTCATGTAGATCTCCTCTTTTAGGTCCCCGTGAAGAAATGATGTCTTCACATCCATTTGTTCTACCTCAAAATCAAAAGCAGCAACAATAGATAAAAGAAATCTAATAGAAGTTACCTTGGAAACAAGAGAAAAAATATCACCAAATTCAATTCCCAACACTTGGGAATAACCTTTTGCTACCAATCGAGATTTGTATTTCTCCACCTTTCCTTCTGCATTTGTCTTCTTCTTAAACACCCATTTGCTGCCAATGGGTTTCTTTCCAGCCGACAACTCCACCAGATCCCAAGCCTCATTTTTGTGCAAAGATGCCATTTCATCAACCATGGCCTCTTTCCAGAGTTTTCCATCCTCTGAATCTACTGCTTCCTTCACAGTTCTGGGATCATCATCAGTAATAGAGAAAGCAAAATTTGAATAGAAAGCAGATGCACTCTTGGCCTTGATGATTTCATTTGAAATAGAAATTTGTCTAAGTTTGGATGATTGATCGAGGAGTGGCCAAGATGTGTTTCAGACAAAAAACCACACACATCACATACTAACTCATCAAGAAAAAAAATCAAAAAAACTTAATCAATAATGAGTATTTATGAAAACACCACTTTTTGTATATTCCCCATATATAAACAATGAACTACAACCCAAAAGTGTCATTTTAAAACAAGAAAGATGTTGTGACCATGAAACACATATATTGATCCGAATGGAAAATGGCATCTACCCATGATATTCATCCACACATGGAATTTACCCATGGTATTGTAAGTGGAATCCCCTCATGGTATTCATTCACCCATGGTATTTACCCACCCATGGAACTTACCTGTGGTATTGTAACCAAAAAAGGCTATAAGTAACAAGTCACATTTTGTAAAAGGACAGATTGTCAACCACAATGTAGCCTTTACAGTTATTATCTGTTTTAATAAAATAAAAATTGTGGTTTTTTTAATTGTGTATTCTCCTATTTTCTTTTGGCATTTCAAATTTTCAGATCTTGGGGGCCTCCCCCTTCAAGATCCATTTCAATTTTTTAGATCCTAGGGGCCTCCCCCCAAGTTCCCGATCAATGGTATTAGAACCAGGTTATGATTCCATGGGAATGAGGTTTTGATGCATATTTAAGTTTCAAAATTTTGCAGCAATATTTAACAAATTTCAAGCACGTGCTACGATCTCCACAAAGCACTTCCTTGGGCCAAGTGAGAAGAATTTTTCTTTTTACATTTTTTTGTAGGATTATTTTTGGGCGGCGAGTTTGTAGATCATATATGAAACTTTTGGTGAAAAAATTACAAAAAAAATAACAGATCTAGATTCCTTGCGAAAAAATACCCAAATTCCAAAAACCAATCGGTCGATTCAAAGTCTGGATGAGGGAGATACCATTGATTTAAAATCATCTATGTTGAAGAAATTTTACTGACGACAATTCATGGACGACAACTCTCCTATAATTTTTTGCAATTTTTGTGCATAATTTCAGCAAAAATATTGTAGATCTGAGCTCCGCTTGAAAAATCACCGAATCAAAAAAAACATTTTGGTCGAAACAAAGTTCAGATGAAGGAGATATCGCTGATTTAAAATCAGTTATTTTATCATAACTTTTGTGATGACAAAACAATTGCAACGCGAACTGAGTTTCCAAAATGTCCAGATAGAGATTTCAAACACATGGGAAGATGTAGAATGGTCATTATGTGGATTCCCTTTGGAGACGTGCCCTCCCACCCCGCTTTAGTAGGCACTTGCTTCAGATTCATGAGTTTCAGCACATCAACATCTGGCTTGGGTTTTTTGGAGATGTGCCCTCCCACCCTAGGCTATGTAGGCACCTGCTACTTCATCAACAATCAACATCATGATTATGGGTCAACCACACAAAATCCTTGCTATCGAAGTCCATTTTCTAAGATGCACACTGTTAGTCATAAGCATTACATGTTATCTCTATCCTCGGATCTTTGTTTTTCATGGTAATGGGTCATCCAAAAATACACACTTCATCAAAGTCCATTTTCCAAGCCGCACACTGTCAGTATCACAGTTGGTCACATACATTACATGGTATCTTTATCCTCATATTTTTGTTTTTCATGGTTATGGGTCATCCAACAACCCACACTTCATTGAAGTCCATTTGCTAGGCCGCACACTATTAGTATCATAGTTGGTCACAAGCATTACAGGGTATCTCTATCCTTGGATCTTCCTTCATCACGGTTATGGGTTAACCACAAAAAATCCTTCTCTTTAGTGGCTCTTCATATTCAACCCATGTTTCTGAGGAGGTAAATTCACGCAATGGGGACCATCGCTTCTTAAGGAGGTAGGAATGATCTGAATGGAAAATGGCATCTACCCATGGTATTCATCCACCCATGGAATTTACATATGGTATTGTATGTGGCATCCACCCATGGTATTCATTCAGCCATGGTATCATAAGTGACATCAACACATGGTATTCATTCACGCATGATATTTACCCACCCATGGAATTTACCTGTGGTATTGTAACAAAAAAAGGTTATAAGTAAGAAGTCACATTTTGTAAAAGGACAGACTATCCACCACAATGTAGCCTTTACAGTTATTATCTGTTTTAATACAAAAAAATTTATGCGGTTTTGTTATTCTGTATTCTCCAAGATCCATTTCAATTATTTATATCTTGGGGGCCTCCCCCCAAGTTCTGGATCATATATAGATGTTTTAATTGATGCAACGACATTTGAGAAGACTCAAGAACACGTAAGACACATCAATTAATAAAAATGATACTTGACAACAAAGGTGACACATGATGTGACCATGAAATAGGGTCCAAAATTTGAATGTAGTGAAATTTTGGAGGGTGTTGTGGTAGCGAAAACACTTGGCGACACAATGGGCAAACTTCAACTTCTCTTTCCAAGAATTATATTTTAGTTAAGGGTCATACCTTCTGGAAATATTGATTGCCCCAAGTTCCCCTTTTTGACCCGGTTTCACACATAACATCTTCTCAATTCTCTACTTGGTTGAACTCACACAAAGATATACCATATCACAATTAGTACAATTTAGCAAAGGCTAATGTGCACAATGATTTTAGGATATTCAAAGTATAGAGTTTCATCTCTAGTGTTGCTCCACTGCCAACAGGCCTAGATAGTACCCAATGAAGTCACTTCAGGAGCACAAGCATTGCTTCACTGCCAGCGAACCTGGACGATACCTCGATGAGTCGCTTGCTTCACCTCCCTGTGTAGGAAGCCTTTCTCTTCTTTCACCCCTTTATTTATTTATTTTAGTAGAAATGTGCATTCGCACTTATTATTTTCAATGGGTAGAAGAGGGATTCCAACTATTCGAGAGAAGATGAGGTTTCCCCTTCAAAGAAGTATTTTTAAGACCTCTGATTTAGGTTTTCTCGCTTTAGATTTCCCCTTATCCCTTATCTATTAGATTGGAAAAGCATTGACACACAAGTAGACATAGACCAAGTTGAGTAGTTATAGTGCTAGCATAAGCACGGATCTCATAAGTTCCCCCAAGGTGTTCCTATTGGACGAATCATATTTTCCATCTAGACTTACCTCAACCTACAACACTTTCCCAAACAAAGAAGGAGAATAATTAGAAATCCAAGTGTTGTAGTTGTCACACTTCTCTTTGATTATACTACAAAGTCTTTGGGCCAAGAATTTTCCACGCAGGGCTTGATTATATAAAATGACCATCACTGAGACACGACACAACATGAATGGACAACATACATACAACTGACTCAGAAAAAAGAAAAGGACATGCAAAAAAATATTGATAGAAAGTACAACTCATAGCTGCTAATGAAAATAATGTTCTAGGTCTTGACCATTTACAGGTAGGGGGTCAATCCTCTCGTCCAAGGATCTGAGCTTGAAAGCGTTGTGGTTGAGTTTCTCTTCAATGGTGAATGGTCCAATCCATATTGGCTAGAACCTTGTATGTTTACCTTTTTCCTCATGGGGTTTATCCCATCTTAGGACTAGGTCGGCCACATCAAAGCTCTTCATCCTTGCAAGTTTTCTATCAAACCAAGACTTTATACAGTTATGATGAATATCAAATCTATCCTTGGCTTTGAGACGTTCTTCCTCGAGTTTTAGTAAAGTGTCTATCCTATTCTGAACTAGTAGGCAAGGTTTACCGTGTGACTCCTAAGAGATTTGCAAGGATAGGAGGTATAGGTTCGGAGGCAAGACAACTTCTTTACCATATACGAGAAAGTATGGCAAGGTCTTCAGGGAAGGTTTGGGAGTAAAACGATCAACCCATAGTGCATCAGACAAAGTAGTCTGCCAACTCTTCTTTTTAGAGAATATGGTCTTCTTAAAATAAGCTAATTACTCTTGCATGAGGAGTTGGCAAAACTTAGAGAGTCAATTAATTGAGTGTTGAGTGATTGAATAAGTGATAGATGACTTTTAGTGTGTGATTGCATTTGGATGCATGTAAAGATATTTTAGGCGAGTCGCTAGTCGAAAAAGTTAAATATCCTTCACTAGGTTCATTGTAAGAATCAAGTTTTGTGTGATCAATAGAAGAGCTATAGCTTGTGTGTTTTGGGTGAATTGTGTGTTTTAGCTTCTCTGCCCTTCCAAAAAAGCTAGCTTTGTTGGGCTGCACATGAGAGGACTTCCATGTTCTCCGTGAGAGACAGGGCTTTTCATTCCGCGGGGGATATTTCGATTTCTGCTGCACATCTTCTTGAATTTCTTTTTCCTCCTCTCTTTTCTTGCTATAATTCTCTTCTTTGATTTCATTTTCGTATTGTGTTTCTTGGTGATCAATTTCAGTTGGTGCAATCCTCTCCCTTTGGAAATCCCTGTTAGTATCAGAAAACTTACGGGATAATTGCATGGTTTTTTTAGTATTGGAGAATGCCCGCAAATTTTTTACAGTTGTTATTTAATTTGAACAATTGTCATTTAATAGGAAAAAAAACAAAGGAACAATGAAAAGGGTGGACTAATGCATAATCCGACCAATTTCAAAAAGGGACACTTTCGGTGTAATTAATGTTACTTCAGTTACTCTGTATTTCTAATGAGGGTTTCAAACCTCTACCTGCTCAAACTTTCTTAATTTGATTCTCAAAATAGTGGGTTTCAGCTCTCTTTTCTTTGGTTCAAGTTGAGTAATGTTTTTTTTTTTTCCATGATATCCATAGGCTTCCAGGTAATTTCTAGGTTTCTTTGTTTCTAGTTGAGTTTTGGTTTGTTTTTTTTATGGGCATGATAGCTATAATTTTTAAGTTTGATTGTTTTGTCTATTTTATGGCCATGATAGTTATAGTTCTTAAGTTTAATATAGACCCAAAACAAAAATGAAAGTAACCATATAGATTAAAAAACTACAATGCAGTTAGATCTAAGGCTTTTGTCATCCATAATGTATATTAGATGTCTTTCAGATTAATCACATTATCAAAATTTGGTCTACGTTTCAAACCAACTAATATGGTGCATCCTTAGATTAAAATCTTGCTCCATAATCTTTTAATATTTCTTATAATTAAATATTTGTAAAATAAATATTTGAAAGGAAAAACCATATCTTATGAATATATTAAAATATTAAAACACATAAATATTTCCAATATTATGTTGTAATATTTGAAAATATTAATTTTATGTAATTTTATTATCATACCATGTAAAAGAAATCATTAAATCTAATATTAATATTAAAATTATTATTATGATTAAATTTAACATTAATATTAATATATTATAATATTAATAGATTTAATATTTTAAGAAAAATTTGCATTTAGAGAGATTTGATATTTTTGGCAGTGTGTATGATAGATCCAGAATTAGATAAATCTAAGCTTATTAATGCTAATTAATTGTTATTTATTTTTTAAAAATTTGCTCCGAAATTTCTATTTCCATTTTATAATGTGGTCCTCATCGCTGCCATGGGTCAGGTCTATGTTCTATTATGACAAAATCTGCATACAAGTACATGCTGACTTATATAGGAAGATATTATCACCAGGTTAAATATAAAAGCCAAAAGGAAAACAATCCAGAAGCCTTTTTTTGGATTGAATGGGCAAGGTGTTACAAAGTTTTCAAGGCTGTATTTTTCCGAAATCCATATTACCTGTCAAAGCTTAAGCCTGAAACGCTAAAATAATCCCAGCCCGATCCAAACTCGTAATGTATGTGAAGTAAAATAATCCCACCCCGATCCAAACTCGTAGTGCATATGAAGCATGTATTTTTCCAAATTCACATTTCCTACCAAAAGTAATAGCCTAAACCGCTAAAATAATGCCACCTGCCACTAAAGTCTAGCAAAAGAAATTTCAAGCAAATGCTATGAAATTTAGCTCACGTAGATAGGTGATTCCTTCTCCTTAAAAATACGCTTTCAATTAGGTAAGCCGCCAAAATATCCACATTTTCCAGCTCTTTTTTTAAGAGCGCCTGGTAAAATTGAAATTGACATTAATAAGTCGATGTTTGAATCGTAAAAAGTTAAAACAAATGTCAAATGCATTTGTTATACTACATTCAATTCCATTCACCACTTCATTGTCCATGGATTCTTAGCAATAATATAGATCTAAAATCCTTCCACTGCTGGACTGCTTCACCTTTCACTGCTTTTCCAAGGATAGAAAAAAGGAGATGTGAGGGAAAAAAGCATATGTAAGAAAAATATGGAAATTGAGAGAGGACATATGTCATCAACTCTGAGTTTTTGATCCAATAGGATTGTGCATATATATTTATGTAGTCTAATTACGTAGACCGATGTGAAATGTCGATAGTAGGTATTAATATTCAAATCATATTATCATACTACTGGTTACGTAGACCGATGTGCAATGCCAATAGCAGGCATTAATATTCAAATCATATCATCGTATTATCCGTATATTCGAACATGGGTCCAAGCTTTGATACCATGTGGAGGTTTGCCGTTACACCAAAACCCGCAAGTGTTGGTAAATAGACAAATCGCTAGTGTTCCACGAAACACACAGGGAGTGTTGGATTATCCTTCTACACCGCCATTAATGAGGAGCCCAACAATCTCCCCCCAATGCAAGCTAGGTGTGTTTCGAACTCGAGACCTTTGGCTCCGATACCCAGATATCAGAGCCCACAGGTTTCTAGATAGAAGGCGCACCAGTGCTAGATAAAAGGCGAACATTCCAAACCAATAACTAGGATCCCCAGGGTGGAAATTACGGATTCTATAGAGGTGCGGTGATTTACCAAACACCCCCCCTCAAACGCAACTCGAGGGAATCGAACCTGGGTCCAATCTCTGATACCATGTGGAGGTTTTCCGATATACCAAAACCCACAGGTGTTGGTAAACATTCCAAACCAGTAACTAGGATCCCTAGGGTGGAAATTACGGATTCTATAGAGGTGCGGTGATTTTTCCAACATCCCCCCTCAAACGCAACTCAGGGGAATCAAACTTGGGTCCAAGCTCTGATACCATGTGGAGGTTTGCCGTTACACCAAAACCCACAGGTCTTGGTAAACATTCTAAACCAGTAACTAGGATTCCCAGGGTGGAAATTACAGATTCTATAAAGGTGCGGTGATTTTTCCAACACCCCCCCCCCCACCC
>Ga0181463_1000024_pt2 | contig 22803 bp, 20 predicted proteins | sample InSIn1gowninarea_FD_119071 | JGI IMG/M metagenome (GOLD analysis project Ga0181463, IMG submission 119071) | Clean room microbial communities from NASA Spacecraft Assembly Facility at Jet Propulsion Laboratory, Pasadena, California, USA -... ... | reverse complement strand
GAAAGGATTAGCCCCGGCAAAACCGGCAGGCTGTTTCAAAGAGAAGTTCTTCTTCGAGTCTTTGCGCCTTCGCGGCTAAAAAAACTTACAACTTTTTTAATTCTGCTTTCAGGAAACTCTCCAGCTCCTGCTTTTTGGGTAGCTCGACAAGGTATTTTGATACGAACAGAGCATTGTCCATACCCGCCGTGGCGTACTGTACCAATGCGTCGTTTTTATTTGTCACCAGTAAAATTCCAACCGGCGGATTATCACCTGGCTGCATTACTTCTGCTTTATAATAATTAAGGTAAGTATTCAGTTGGCCAGCGTTTACGTGGTTAAACTCTTCAACTTTTAGTTCGAGTAACACGTGGCATTTTAAAATGCGGTGATAGAAAACGATGTCGATAAAGAAGTATTCGTCTCCAATTAATATTTTCTTCTGGCGTCCTTCCAAACAAAAGCCTTGTCCAATCTCCAGTATAAAATCCTGGAGATGGTCCAGCAACGCGGTTTCCAGATCGCCTTCCTGGATTACCTTGTTTCCGCTAATATTTAAAAACTCGAACAAATAGATGTCCTTAACAGCTTCTGCCGGTTTTGCCGGGGCTAATCCTTTCTCTATAGCTTTAACCGCCTTTTTTGCATCGCTTGATAGTCCGCTTCGTTCAAAAGAAAGCGTATTTATCTGTCTTTTCAACTCTCTTACAGACAAGCTATTTTTTATTGTAAGAATTTCATAATAGGTTCTTTTAACGGGATTGTTGACTTTTATTAGCTCGGCAAAGTGAGAGAATGAAAGATTGTTTAGTAATTTTTCTGGTGGAACTGAAATTTCGGTAGAAGCTACTCTTGGTTCTGTAGTCAATTCTTGTGACAGCGTCCCAAAAATTTGTTGTGGAATTTGCATAGTGCTCAATTCTTGGGACACCGTCCCAAAAATCTGGCTGTAAGACGAATAAAACTGACGGTAACGTGAGAGTTCTGCTGCCGTCACCCCTTTTATTCCTGTTGGTCTTAACCGAGTGGCAATATTATCAAGCAGTCGCGATCCATAAGTTGCACGATCTTCTCCCGCCTGTTCGAACTCTACAATATAATACCCGATTAACCAATTTCGGATAGTTAAATGACGGTTGATTGCTTTAACCGCCGATTGCTGTAAAGCAACATGTGCTTCCCTGATCGTATTTACTAAAACCTCAAAATTCATTAGCCTTAAAATTACTCCACAAATAAAAGATAGCAAACCAATAAAATTAATGAAGAATATATTGCGTGGCTGTAAACCGCACGCAGGAGCGTTGGAACAGACTTTGATTAAATTATAAACGTTGAAGCAAAAATTATATTTATAAATTCAGAACCGGCATACATGCTAATCCAACTACACCCGGTAAATCCGCAGCCGAGGCAAATAAAAACGATTGTAGAATGTTTACTCGATGACGGAATTATTATTTACCCGACCGACACGATTTATGGTTTGGGATGTGACATATTTAAAAAGCAAGGGGTTGAAAGAATTTGCCGGATAAAACATGTAGATCCTGAAAAAGCGCAGCTCAGCTTTGTCTGCCATGACTTAAGCGACCTAAGCAAATACACCAAAAGCATCTCGACCCCATTGTACCGAACGCTTAAAAATTATCTGCCGGGTCCTTACACTTTTATTTTACCTGCCAATAGTGAAGTTCCCAGAATTTTACATAGTAAAAGAAAGACAATCGGGCTGCGTGTTCCTGATAATGTGATCGCCAACACCATTGTTCAGGAATTGGGACATCCTATACTAAGTGCATCATTACCTGGCGAGATGGTCGAGGACTATACCGACCCAGAACTAATCTACGAAAAATTCGAAAAACTCGTCGACATTGTTATTGATGGTGGTCCTGGTGGAATGACCCCCTCAACCATTGTTGATTGTACGAGCGAACCGTACGAGGTGATTAGACAAGGGCTGGGTGAGTGGGAAGGGGTGGTTTAATTGTTAGATGGTTGAATTGTTATTGTCTCCCCTGCACCAAGCAATATAACAATTAAACAATGCCACAATTCATAATAAACGATTCAACCATCAACAATACAGCATCAATTCCAGCTTTTAGTAACCAGGCTGCCTCTATCGATATCGTTTACTATTTTTAGGTTCACGGGTATTTCCTGCTGCATTTCGTCTACATGAGAAATAACGCCAACGATCCGGTTTTCTTTACGTAAGCCTTTTAGTGTATCAAAAACAATAGCAAGGGATTCTTTATCGAGAGAACCGAATCCCTCGTCTAAAAAGAAGAAGTTTTGTTTTGATTTTGTCAGGTGTTGGATGTTGTCGGCTAAAGCCAGCGCCAGCGAAAGTGCCGCCTGGAACGTTTGCCCCCCTGATAAAGTTTTTACGCTTCTCACCTCTCCGTTGTTCATAAAATCCCTGACCCTGAAAGCGTTGTCTTCCGCCAGTTCAAGCATGAGCTTTTGCCGGGTCATCTTGTAAAAACGTTGGTTAGCGGAGTTAACTAAATTCTGCAAGTAAACAGAAGACACGTAATTGACAAAGCCACTTGATCGGAAAAGATTGCTCAGTACCTTTAAATTCTCTGCTCTTTCAGTAAGTTTATCAAGCTCTTTTTCCAGGCTCAGCCTCGCCTGTATCCCCTCGTTCAACTTTTGTAGTTCAACCTTTTCCGTCACGAGTTTTTCTGTTTTCCCTGCAAGGTCTTTTGATAGGGTTTCTATTGTTTGCCGCAGTTCAGCATGGGCTGCTTCATGATATACTTTGCCTTCAATCTTAGCTGTTGCTTCGTTAAGCTGAATCGTTGCCGCATGTAACTCTCTTCGGAAGGTCTCCACTTTGTCTTTTTCTTTTCTGGTATCGAGCTTTATTGACAGCACTTGCTCAACCTGTTGTTCTGATAAGTAACCCTCACTTGCAAGTAAAGCTTCTATTTGTGCGCCTAGTTCCCGTTGTTGGGCAATATTTATGTCTAAGTTTTTTTCAATTTCAGCTAGCCGTCCAGTTAAAGATGCCAATACAGTGTTGTTTTCCTGTACCGCTTTTTCTGCCTGTTCAAATTTGTTTCCAGCTTTGGTTACCTGCGAATGCTCCAGTTGATATGCAGCCGCGTTGGCAGTAAGCGTAGCCGCGGGTCTGTTTAGCTCCGTTTCGAAATGGTGCAGTATTACCTGCAGTTTGAGGGCATCAAACTGTCCTTCCAATTGCGCCTTCTCTGTCTTAAACTTTTCGACCGCAGCCCTATATGCGGTTATCTTTTTTCCAACGGCTTCTGCTTCAGTGTCTTTATCATCAAGCTGTTGTCGAAGAGCCCTGATTGCCGCATTTTTTTGTTCAATTTCAGCCAATTGTTTTTTTACCAGTTCTTCATCATTTAATGAATAACCGACAAACGAAAATGACTGAACGTATTGTGCTAACTCACTTTTCTGTTTTTCAAATTCGTGTTGCTTTTGCCGGAGTTGGGCGGAATGAGTTTCATAGTTTGAGTAAGTGCCCGAGAGATGTATAAGAGCAGTATTTAAAGATCGTTTTTTGTTCTCTATCTCTTCTATATCATGTTGCTTTTGTTTCAACTCTTCCGTTACACTTGCAACAGAAAAAACTTTTGGATGGTGAACAGAACCGCACAACGGGCATTCCACATCATCCTTAAGTGCTTCAGCGAATTCGTTTAGTTTTTGAGATACCTGTAAACGGTTATGTTCATCTTTTAAAACCAGCAACTGCTTATCATATTGCTTTGTTAAGTGGTCGATTTGCTCCTTTACTATTGATAAAGATCCCGGAAAATCTTCAGGCTTAATTTCATTTGGTAATTCTGCAAGCTTTGCTTCTATCCCGGTTTTTATTGCAGAGAGTGTGGCCAATGCTTCCGTCGCGTCCTTTTGTGCTTTCGAAAGACCGATTTCAAACTGTTTCTTGTTATTAAACCAATTGCTAACATTTATTAGTGATGTAGTATCGGGCAGTGAGCTTTCTGCTGAAGCAATCTCATTTCTTATAGTAGCAAGTTGTTCTTTAATATTCTCGAGGTGAGACTCTTCATCTTTAACTGCTTTTTCTCCTTTTTCAACCCTTGCAGAAAGTGCCTCAATATTTGCTTGTAACGATTTTATTGAAATGAACTTTTCAAGCTCTGCTGCCTTTTGTAATAACACTTCCCTTTTTGTATAAGCGTCTCTCAGCCCCTCAACTTTTTTTGTTTCGACTTCGATCGTTGCTCTCAGCACTGCTTGCTTACCCTCCAGCTTTTTGTATTCATTTTGCTGAAGCTCTATGTTTTGCTGAAGCTTGTTCCTATTCTCGATCGGGTATTTAAAAACCTGCTCGCATTTTTCAAACTGCTTAATTCGGTGGTCTAGTTCATCGATGTCCTTTTGTTTGCCTTGTAAAGCGTTTAGTGCAGTGGTTTTAGTATTTACATCTATAACCAGTAATTTCAAATCCTGCAAATTTTTCTCGTCGTCCTGCTGCGCTTTAAGGTTGTGCGCAAGTTCTTTTACAGAATTTTCAAGCGCTGTAATTTGTGTCTCCTTCTCTTTCAGCAACTCTTCGTCATATGCCGGCAAAGCCTGCATTTGACCCTGAACGTTGCTTACCCTAATCTCATTTTCTTTACTCAGTTTAGAAACTTTCGGACTTAGTTCAAATTTTTCAAGGCTAAATATTTCTTTCAGCATCTGAACTCTTTCGCTCTCTTTCAACTGCAGAAATTCCTGGAACTTGCCTTGAGGAATAATTATGGTCCTTTTAAAATTATCATAGGAAAGCCCTAAAATTTTTTCAGCATCTAATTCAGTCGGTGTCCAGTTGTCTTTCCAGATATAAGCCTGTCGTTCAATTTTGCCTCCATCACTAAAGTTCTTACTGTTACGCTTCGCATTCACGGTGAACTTATATTTATCATCGCAGTCCCCACAGGTAAAAATGAAATCGATCAGTAGGTGTCTGCTTCTCAGGTTCATCATATTGTAGCTGCGCTTGTCGGATTTATTCAGCCTTTCAGTCTCTCCGTATAAGGCGAAAGAGATGGCTTCAAGAATAGACGACTTACCACTGCCAACAGCACCAAAAATACCGAAGAGGCCTGCCTCTGTAAGGCTTGTAAAATCAATGATTGTTTCTTCCCTGTAAGAATACAACCCTTTTATAGTGAGGCTAACTGGTATCATAATAAATGCTCGAGTTCTTTACTCTTCCGTTCCTAGTACTTCTTTAAACAACTTCATTGTTGCAGCATCCGGTTGCTGTCCTTTATTGTGATGAAAGTAATCGATGAAAAGCTGTTCAATTGTTTTGTTCAGGTCTATCGTTCCTTGCTGATTTAAAACGAATGCCTTGTTCTTAACTTCAGGTATAATATTCACGATTCCCGGATGTGCTTCATTTAAAGCCTTCCGGTCTGCTACAGACAGAAAATCGTCGGTCACCATTGTAATTTCAACTAGCGCATCTTGGTTATGGTGTAGCCAAAGTAGCGCTTCATCTGCACTTTCAAACCGTTGCCTTAGCAGCCTTTTACCTTTGGTAAGTGGGTATTTATTGAATGAGAGTTTATTGCCCGTTTCGGCTTCTATGATCACCACATATTTTTCCTGGTCGGCTTCCCCAAAGCTATAAGACAGGGGGCTGCTACTATAAACAACGGGGCAAGGCTGCACATCTATTACCTGGTACCGGTGGAGGTGACCAAGGGCAACATACTGAATTTGAGGAGGTATGTTTGATGAATAAATCGGCTGTGCTCCCCCTACATGCAGGATGGGTTTTTCATCCTCCGGTTCTTCAGCCGCCGGTTCACCTTTTTTCTGAAAGAAAAGGTGGGTGCATAAAATATTAACCCCTTTGTCGTCGCAATACTTATCTGCAAGCGTCTGCCAGTTCTTTTGCAATACTGTCCTTAACTCATCCTCCGGATCTTCGGTGCCAAAATATGTTTTCAGCCGAAACTCGTTGGCATAAGGTGTTGCAATAATTCGCAGAGGTACTTGACACTGTTGTAATTTAAGCTCAATAAATCCTTCTTCACTTCTTGTAATACAAAGTCCTCCTTCGTTGTCGCAGGCTGAAACTTTTGAGTTGGGATAACCAATGAATATAATGCCACACTCGCGGGCTAAATGATCAGGTGCTTCAATGCGGTCAGGCTGATCGTGATTGCCGGCGATGGCAATGACGGCTCTTTTGCCATTATTGCCCAATCGTCTCAAAGTCTTGTAAAGAAGTTCCTGTGCTTCCGCCGGGGGATTGAAGGTATCGAACAAGTCACCGGCAATCAGTACGGCATCTACAGCCTGACTCTCTGCTATCTCACAAATTTCGTTCAACACTTCTTTTTGTTCGGGCAAGCGCGAAATATTATCGAGCCGCTTTCCAAGGTGCCAGTCTGCCGTGTGCAATATTTTCATACCCTGATGTAGAATTAAAAATGCCGCGCGGAAAGTCTGAAACGTTGCATAGACTTCTTTATATACTTCTCTACAACCAGTAAAGACTTGCCATACGCTTGCTTGCGAAGCTAAGTGTTTTTACTAAAAAAGTTAGTTTTTTGTTTAGTTTTCCATGGTAAAGCAGAAGCAGTGAAAGTTATCGTTAATTGACTTTTAAGTTGTTAAATCTGCAATGGCTTTATGATATTGCTCAAATCCAAAAGCATCAATTGCGGCCTTCATTGCGCTGGCGATCTCTTTGGTACACAGGTTTCCTATGCTTCCTTCATGTGTATGGTGTACTGTTGTAGAATATTCAAAGTTACCTTCCTCTATTTCTAGTCCCACTTTTTTATAAGCGTCCCTGAAAGGGGTTCCCTGCAAAACGAGTTTGTTTACCTCGTCTACGCTAAACAAGTACTTGTATTGTTCATTGCTCAACAAGTTCTCTTTCACTTTCATATTGCTGATCATCAGGTGCATCATGTCGAGGCAACTATTTACAGTAACAAAAGCTGGAAACAAATATTCTTTTAACAACTGGAAATCCCTGTGGTAGCCAGATGGTAGATTGGTGGTAAGCAAAGCAACATCATTTGGTAGAGCTTGAAGCTGGTTGCATTTTGCCCGGATCAGTTCAAATACATCGGGGTTCTTTTTATGAGGCATGATGGATGAACCGGTGGTTAATTCATCAGGAAAAGAGATGAAGCTGAAGTTCTGGTTCATATAAAGGCAACAATCCATTGCCAGTTTGTTCAGTGTTGCTGCAACATTACTTACAGATTGCGCTACTATCCGCTCACTTTTACCCCGACTCATTTGTGCATATACAACGTTATAATTCAAGTCTTCAAAGCCTAGCAGCCGCGTTGTATAAGTTCTGTTTAATGGGAACGAGGAACCATATCCAGCCGCAGAACCAAGTGGGTTTTTATTGACAATTTTATAGGCCGATTGCAAAGTAATTACATCATCTACAAGGCTTTCGGCGTATGCGCCAAGCCACAAGCCAAAAGAAGAAGGCATAGCCAATTGCAAGTGAGTATACCCGGGTAAGAGATGCTCTTTGAACGCTTCGCTTCTTTGTTGAAGTAGTTCAAACAAATGATCGATGTTTTGAACAAGTTGCTCTATTGCGCTTCGGAAGAAAAGTTTGAGGTCAACCAGCACCTGGTCGTTGCGGCTGCGGCCGCTATGAATTTTTTTTCCGACTTCGCCTAAACGTTCTGTAAGTAACAATTCGACTTGTGAATGAATGTCTTCGACGCCTTCCTGCAAAGAAAAATTTCCCCCTTCAATTTCTTTATAGATCTTCTTTAGTTCTGCAGATAAGACTGTCCAGTCTTCTGTAGTAAGCAATCCAATGCTTTCCAACATTTTTATATGCGCCAATGATCCCTGCACATCAAAAGGTGCAAGAAACATATCCATTTCACGGTCGTTACCGACAGTAAAGGTTTCTACTGCGAGAGATGTATTTGTATTTTTTTGCCACAACTTCATAATAGTCATTATTGAAACAAGATAAACTAATCGCCGACATATTTCTGTTCAGCAAATGGTGCAGGATAAGGTAATGAGAACAAGTAATCCCAGTCTAGTTTTTCCTTTAAGTCAAGCATATATTCTCGGGAGATGCTTTTGTGATTAGAAAGAAAAAACAAGCTGATGATTTGAAAATAAAGGCTAACGATATTTTCTAAAGGTTCATCATTTGCATAAATATCTTCCTTATTTATTCCTACCGGATAATATTTTATTCTTTCCTCTTCTATAATGGATGGTTCGTAAATGCTAACTCCTGTTGGAGTGTTTTCATCTCTGTGAAAAATCATTATAGAAAGCAAAACAGTCCACTGATCATTGATGATAATATTGAAAGGGCGCAAGATAAACGTGTCAACAAACTCTTCAAAATATTCATCCACCTTAAAAGAATAGGGTGGGCGGTCAACTTCCTTACAAACCTTCTTTATTAAAAACTGCTTCGTCAAAGTATTACCTTATCTAGAATGGATATGTACGTTTCTATGCCATCTTTAATCTCGCCGAGATGAATAAATTCATCGGCGGTATGACTTCTTGCGCTGTCGCCGGGACCACATTTTAGAGCAGGAAAAGGCATCAAAGCTTTGTCGCTGCTTGTCGGTGAGCCATAGCAAGTCTTACCCAAACTAATTCCAGCTTGTACAAGCGGGTGATGGATGTCAATTCCTGTAGACCTTAATCGCATGCTTCGTGGCATTACCTGCGATGTTACATTTTGCCGGATGATCTCAAACACATCTTCATGTGTATATACTTCTGTAATCCTTATATCAACAACAAAGGTACAACTTGAAGGAACGATGTTATGGGCCTTGTTTTCCGTATTGACCACCGTCACGCTCATCTTAACCGGCCCCAGCCACTCACTCACTCTTGGATATTGGTAGGAACGAAACCATTCAATATCTTTCATCGCTTTATATATAGCGTTTTCACCTTCTTCTCTTGCAGCATGACCCGCTCTGCCTTGTGCAGTACAATCCAACACCATCAATCCTTTTTCAGCAATGGCTAAATCCATTTTTGTCGGCTCACCCACAATGGCGCATGCCGGCTCTTTCCCATGCAACACATTTTTAAAGTCCTTGTTTCCAAGTAGCAATTCGATACCGTTATAGCCACTAATTTCTTCCTCTGCTGTCGCCGCAATAATAAGATTGTAGGCAAGGTTGGGATGATCATAAAAATGAAGAAAAGCAGCAATCAGGCTTACCAGACACCCCCCGGCATCGTTACTTCCCAGTCCGTATAACTTTCCATCTTGTATGATTGGGGTAAACGGATCGTTTGTGTACTGTGGGTTTGGCTTAACCGTGTCGTGATGCGAGTTTAAAAGGATCGAAGGTTTTGCAGGATCGAAATGTTCGTTAACAGCCCACACATTGTTTAAAAGTCTTTCCGTCAAGACGCCTTTTTCCGATAGAAAGCGTTCTATGAGGGCAGCAGTTCCGTCTTCGTATTTTGAATACGATGCAGTTGCTATCAGCTGTTGTAAAAGCGCTACTGCATCTGTATATAATAGATCCGTTTGCATTAATTTGTGAAAAGCGTCCCGCTCGTTTTTTCTGTTGTATTTTTGATCAGGTCCTTTGCATCTCCTACCAACACTTCTTTTACACCTGCATCTATTGCAGCGAAAGCATTGTCAATTTTAGGCAAGATGCCGGCAAACAATTTCTGCTCGCTTAGCAGTTGCTGGTACGTTTGCTTATCAATTAAATTAATCACCGATTCTTCGTCCTGAACGTTTTCCAGGATTCCTTTTTTCTCGAAGCAGTAAATGAGCCTGACGTCATAAAATGTTGACAAAGCAACTGCCAGGGATGAAGCGACTGTATCGGCGTTAGTATTCAGAATATGTCCCTGGCCATCATGTGTAAGAGGTGCAAAAACAGGAACGAGTCCTGCTTCCAACATCAATTGTAGACTTTTTACTTCTAACTTTTTACTTTCTACATCTCCCACCCATCCAAAGTCTACTTCTTTTACAGGTCGCTTTGTAGCAGGAATAATGTTAGCATCAGCTCCAGTTAATCCAATCGCGTTACAACTATACGCTTGCAGTTGAGCAACTATTTTCTTATTAACCAGTCCACCATACACCATGGTAACAACGTCAATTGTTTCATCGTCTGTTATCCTTCTTCCGTTTATATATTTTGATTCGATGCTTAACTGTTCGCCAATCTTCGTTGCAATCTTACCTCCGCCGTGTATCAATATTTTTTTACCCTCAATTGCAGCGAAGTCTTTTAAAAATGATTGTAATGATTCTTTGCTATCAATTACATTTCCGCCAATCTTAATTACAAATAGTTTATCCATTCTTAACAGTTATCACTCGACGAGCGATTTAAACTTGCTTTTAAATTCATTCAATTGTTGCTGATTAAGCTTTCCAATTATAGCTTTGATTTTACTATGTTCAATCGTAGCAATCCTTCCAACTTTTATAACTGAAGTAGTTTTCAGGTTATTGAAATCATCAGGTGCTAAAAGAATTTGAAGAGATGTAAGGGCTAAAGGAACAACAGAACTAACCAGACATACAATTACATCGTTATAATTAGTATCAATAACTTTAACAATGACGGCCGGACGAGCTTTAAACGAGGTGAGGTCAGTATATGGAAAAGAAACAATTACAATGTCACCTGTTGTCATTATTGCTGTTTAAATATTCCTGGTATAAGTCCTCCCTTTCATCTGAAAGGTATTCCTTAAAAAATTTCTCTGGGTGTTGCAATGAAAGCTCTCTTATAAGTTTCTCTTCCGCGTCATCTTCGTCAAAAAATGTTATTAGAACTTTCTTATTGCTTACATTTCTAACTTCCTCCAGAAGCCGTACTACCCCATTTTCATACTCACCTTGTACAACTTTCATAAAAGTAAATTTTATATAAAGCTACTAAATCAGCCTCTATTCCGGTCCCTTTGCTGAGGTTAAAAGTTCACTAATCACCGCTTGAGCTGCCCAAACCCTGTTAGATGCTTCCTGGGTTACCAGGCTATTTGGTCCGTCTAATATTTCATCGCTCAGTTCAATGTTTCTCCGTACAGGCAGGCAATGCATTACTTTGGCATTGTTGGTCGCTTTCAATTTCTCTTCGGTCAACATCCAGGATGTATCATGGCTAAGCATCTTCCCGTAGTCGTTATAAGCACTCCAGTTTTTGACGTAAATAAAATCTGCATTTCGTAAAGCTTCATCCTGGTCGTGTGTTATTGTCGCACCTTTTGTAAACTTTTCTGCCAGCTCATATCCTTCAGGATGAGTGATTACAAAATCTGCTTCTCCCCATGCATTTACCCACTGCGAAAATGAGTTGGATACGCATTGGGGAAGTGGCTTTATATGAGGCGCCCAGGTCAGAACGATCTTCGGCTTTCGAACAGACCCTAATGGGGAGTTTAGCAGTTGTTCTTTAATCGTAATAATATCTGTTAAGCTTTGCAGAGGATGAAGCGTAGCACTCTCCAAACTAATAATTGGTACTCCTGCATATTTTAAGAATTGGCTGATGTACATCTCGTTGTAATCATCTTCCCTGTTTTTCAGAGATGGAAAAGTGCGGATACATAAGATGTCGAAGTAATTTCCGAGGATGGGAGCGGCATCTTTCACGTGTTCGACCGTGTTCCCGTTCATAACCGCACCTTCTGCGAACTCGAGTGCCCAGCCTTCTTTATCTACATTAAAAACGATTGCCTCCATTCCGAGGTTTTGTGCAGCTACTTGTGTGCTTAATCTTGTGCGTAAACTTGGGTTAAGAAACAATAAACCTATTCTTCTGTTTGTACCCAACAGTTTGTCTTTAAACGGATTTGCTTTATACTCAAGGGCCTTTGCTACCAGCCCATTGATATCGTCGACATCAGAAACGGAGATAAAATTTTTCAACTTTTTTATTTTTATGAGCCCAACTTTAGTTCGATGATTACGCCTCGTTGCGTCGCACTCTTGTACCTCTAAAACAAGGATCGGCAATTTTAAACCGCAGAGAACAACAGTTACAGGAGTCAGCGCAGCGTTTTTTCAACAACTGCTATGCTGTTGCTACTGCTTCGCCTTTTGCCGCAGCAGTAAGGCTACCGATTTCGTTTTCCAGCGCTTCTAAAAATTCGTCTGCCTGGTCTTTTGTAAGCGCCAGCGACGGCAATAGTCTTATCACATTCGGCTTAGCTTCTCCTGTAAAGACATGGTGCTTATAAAGCAGGTTTTTTTTCAAATCCTTTAATTCTTGAGGAACATCGAAACCAATCATTAAACCACGACCTCTTACATTTTTAATTTCGGTTATTGCTGCCAGTCGTTCTAACAAATAGTTTCCAACCTTACCGGCATTCTCAACCAGGTTCTCTTCTCCCATTACTTCCAGCACTGCCAATGCAGCAGCGCACGCCAGTTGATTTCCTCCAAAAGTAGTTCCAAGCATTCCATGCTTAGGGGCAATATGAGGAGCGATTAAAATGCCGCCAATCGGGAAACCATTGCCCATGCCTTTCGCCATTGTATAAATGTCTGCATTTACTCCGGCATAATCGTGAGCGAAGAATTGGCCCGTTCTTCCATAACCATCTTGTACGCTGTCGGCAATATATACGGCATTATATTGATCGCATAAAGCACGTATCTTTTGAAGGAAACTTTTTGTAGCAGGAACAATTCCACCAACGCCCTGAATGGCCTCGATAATCACAGAGGAGATCTCATTTCCTTGTTGAGCAAAGCAAGCTTCTAACGCGTGTTCATCATTATAAGGAAGGAAAATTACATTGTCTGTCTGGTTTACAGGAGCTACTATTGAAGGATTGTCGGTAGCGGCTACTGCCAGCGAAGTTCTGCCATGAAAAGCTTTGCTAAAAGCAACTACTTTTTTCTTCCTGTTATAAAATGACGCAAGCTTTAAAGCGTTTTCATTTGCCTCGGTGCCACTATTAATTAAAAATAACTGGTAGTCTTCCTTACCACTTACCTTACCCAACTTTTCAGCGAGCTGCTGCTGCAGGGGAATTTTTACCGAGTTGGAATAAAAAGCAATCTTATGCAACTGCTCTTCAATTCGCAACACCCAGTGAGGGTGGGTATGACCGATGCTGATAACAGCATGTCCACCATACATATCGAGATATTGTTGTCCCTCGTCATCCCAAACATACGAGCCCTTGGCCTTAGTGATGGTGATGTTGTTGAGTGGATAAACGTCGAAGAGCTTCATCGCAGTAAGGTTTTTTTGCCACTAAGGCGGTAAGACGAAAAGGACCGCAAAGTTATCTTAGTGAAACTTTGTGTCTTCGTGCCTTCGCGGCTATTTAAAAATAATTCGCTTTCAATTTCAGTCCCGCAGTCTCTTCCAGACCAAACATCAGGTTCATGTTTTGGACCGCTTGTCCGCTGGCTCCTTTTAACAGGTTATCTACTATTGAATGAATAACGAGTTTCGACCCAACTTTTTCTAATTGGATCAAACACTTATTTGTATTTACTACCTGTTTTAAAAATATCGGTTCACTACTTAAGTGCGTAAACGGATGATCCTCAAAATAATCCTCGTATAACGCTGTCAGTTGCTCTATCGGGAGTTCACAATTAATTTGTGAACTAATGAATATTCCCCGGGTAAAGTCGCCGCGCCAGGGAACAAAACTAAGGTCGACGTTTTGTTGTGGTTGCAGCTTCTTAAGCGATTCGCTTATTTCGTTTAAATGCTGGTGGTTCAAAGTCTTGTAAGCAGATATGTTATTTGCTCTCCAGCTAAAATGTGTTGTTGCTGATAAGCTTTGCCCGGCTCCTGTAGAGCCGGTTATCCCAGTTGTATAAATATCTTTTAATAATCCTGCTTTTGCCAAAGGCAATAATCCTAGCTGGATAGCTGTTGCAAAGCAGCCGGGATTGGCAATATTATCTGCTGATCTAATTTCTTCTTTATTCAGTTCCGGTAGGCCATAGACAAACGTTCCGGACTGGTAATTGGCATTCTTATGAAGTCGAAAGTCCTGGCTCAGATCTATGATTTTTACTCCCTTAAAATTGTGGCCCTCGTCTAAAAACTTCTTTGCATCTCCATGTCCGACACACAGGAACAAAACATCCATGTCACTTGAAATATCGGAAGTAAATGCGAGATCAGTTTCACCTAAGAGATCAAAATGAACAGAACTAACTTTTTTATTTGCGTTGCTTTTACTATTGATAAAAGCAATATCTACATTAGGATGATTGATTAAAATACGTATGAGTTCTCCACCTGTATAACCGGCGCCACCTATTATTCCAGCCTTTAATTTGGTCGATCTTATTGCAGAATCATTTGCAGGTTCAGTCATTCCTTATTGTTTTTAGTGCCCATTAACAACCAAGCTATACTAAATTCTGCCTGTCGTTTTGGGTAGAAGGTTGAGAGCATACTAAAAATTCCAGTGCTCTGTCTTCTTCCTTATTCATTATTCTATGTTGGCGTCCCGCTTCAACATGCAGTCCTTCGTGTTCGTGTACGATTAGTATCACTCCATCAATTTCAAATACCGCTTTGCCTTTCAGGATGTAGAAAAACTGTTGTGACTGGGTATGAAGGTGTAACACTTCTTCCGCCCCCGCCGGCATTTTTTCAAGTTTTACACTCAGGTCTTTATTGTCTATAAAGTTCCATGCTTCGCAATTGTTTCCCCATTTGTAATAGCCTGGTGAGCGGGAAGTTGAAACAACGGAAGGTGTATTTTTTGTTTCCATGATTCAAGGTGGACACGCTTCTAAATCTGTTTTGCGCTATCTTTTACCTGGTGCCAAATCATGGTCTGGTTTCCAAAGATCTTACTGAAACCGCGCACATCTTCACCTGTCCAGCCATTATTCATCTCACCATATTTGCCAAACTTGCTGCTCATCAAATCGTATTTCGATTCGATACCAATGATATGGAAATGGTAAGGCTTGAGTTGTACAAACACATCCCCTGTTACATTTTTCTGGGTATTCAGTAAGAATGCTTCGATATCCCTCATTACGGGGTCAAGAATTTGTCCCTCGTGCAACCAGTTACCATAGAAAATCGCCAACTGGTCTTTCCAGTTTAGCTGCCATTTCGTAAGTACGTGCTTTTCTAAAGCGTGATGTGCTTTTAAAATAACCATTGGTGCTGCCGCCTCGAAACCTACCCGTCCTTTTATGCCAATGATCGTGTCACCCACATGAATATCTCTTCCTATCCCGTACGGACCAGCTACAGTTTGTAAATATTGAATCGCTTTTACCGGAGTGTCGAAAGATTCTCCGTTCACTTCAGTCAGTTCGCCTTCTTCAAAGTGGAGTTTGATTTCTTCGGTTCCTGTTTCAGTCACTTGTGTCGGCCATGCTTCTTCAGGTAACATCCCGTAAGAGTTCAAGGTTTCTTTGCCTCCAACGCTCGTTCCCCACAAGCCTTTATTGATCGAGTAGACAGACTTAGCAAAGTTCATGTCTACATTTTTACTTTTTAAAAACGCGATCTCTTCTTCACGACTCAGTTTAAGATCGCGGATAGGAGTGATGATCTCAACACCAGGGATCATGATATTAAAGATCATATCGAACCTCACCTGGTCGTTACCCGCACCTGTACTTCCGTGGGCTACAGCATCAGCATTTAATTCCTGTACGTAATCCGAGATATGCAATGCCTGTATCAGCCGTTCTGCGCTTACGCTTAAGGGGTAAGTATTATTTTTTAAAACGTTTCCAAAGACCAAATACTTGATAATGCTGTTGTAGTAGCTTTCTTCGGCTTCAACTGCCTTGTGTGATTTTACGCCTAAGGCATACGCATGATGCTCGATATGCTTTAATTCGTCTTTAGAAAAACCACCGGTGTTTACAATAATACTGTGGACTTCGTACCCCTTTTCTTCGGTAAAATACTTTACGCAGAAAGAAGTATCGAGTCCGCCACTAAAGCCAAGAACTACTTTTTTTGACATTTCGGAAATGGGTTATTTAAAATGGAGAGTTAGAAATTATAAGTTGAATAAAAGGCTCAGCAGCATTTTTGACTTTGCCTTGGTTTGCGGATCTTTCTTTTTTAGAAGCTTTAGTAAACGGCTTTTTTTCACGTTCATGAAGCGCTCGTATAACTTAGAATGCAGTTTAAAGTCTTCTGCAGTTTCTTCAGGCTCGTAATGATCGGCGGGATCGTATAACATAGCGGTGCAAAAACAGTTTTTCCTGTCTTTGCTCATTAAAGTATCGTAGTTAACACAGGCTTTACAGCCTGCCCAGAATTGGTCATCGTCGGTCAACTCCGAATAGGTAACAGGCTCGTAACCCAACTCGCTGTTAATTTTCATCACAGCAAGGCCGGTAGTTAAACCAAAGATTTTTGACGTCGGATATTTCTCTCTTGATAAATCAAAAATTCTTTTCTTGATTTGCTTCGCTACGCCGCTTTTACGGAAAGCAGGCGCGACGATCAAACCACTGTTTGCCACATACTGATCGTGTCCCCACGCTTCGATATAGCAAAAGCCTACCCAGGTTCCATCTGCGGTAACTGCTATAACAGCTTTGCCTTCCTCCATTTTTTGGGCTACATATTCAGGACTTCTTTTAGCTATACCGGTTCCTCTTGCTTTTGCAGAGGCTTCCATTTCGTCGGTAATAGTTTTAGAGTAATGAACATCGCCACTAGTGGCTACCCTAATAATAATTTGCTGATCCACGCTATTAAAAATTAAAACAATATGTAAAGAAGATCGTGCCAAAACAGGTACACTACACCTGCTTTATCTTTAAGAAAAGTTATAGTGTTATCTCAGATACGTGGTCGTCGGATAAGAAATAAGAAGCTATCGGAACCCAAATAATTTACAGCACCGCTAAGAGAAGGGTGACTTGCAGAAAGATGTGTATGGGTGATAAAATTTTTCAACTTCCTAATACAATCAAAAATGAAGAAATACTTTTGAAGGTGTAAAAGTATAACACTTTCAAATTTTTTCGGCAATATTTTTTATTAAAATTTTGTTGTCTGCGAAATATGGCTTATCCGGGCTGCTTTTAATGCTCTTTTTGTAGCACCTTCGCAGCATGTATTCTTTGTTGCGAAATTTACTGTTCAACTTCGATGCCGAGGCGGTTCACTACTTCTCAATGAACTCCTTCAAAAAAATTTCCCGGATCGATGTTTTCCAAAAACTGCTGGCAAAAAGCTTTCAAATCAATCACCCATCTCTAAACAAACAGGTATTCGGACTACCATTTAAAAACCCCGTTGGATTAGGTGCCGGGTTTGATAAAAATGCACTTTATTTAAAAGAACTGGAAACCATTGGGTTCGGTTTTGTGGAAATTGGCACCGTTACCCCTTTGCCGCAGCCGGGAAACGAAAAGCCTAGATTGTTCAGGCTACCGAAAGATGAGGCGATTATTAATCGGATGGGCTTTAATAATAATGGAGCAAAGGCAGTAGCGGCCAGGCTAAGAGCAACCAAAAGAAACATCATTGTTGGTGGAAATATTGGAAAGAACAAAGCAACCTCCAACGACGACGCGTGGAAGGACTACGAGATTTGCATGAATGAATTATTCGACTGCGTGGATTATTTCGTGGTAAACGTAAGTTCACCAAATACACCCGGTCTTAGAGAGCTTCAGGAAAAGTCATCTCTTCGGAAAATACTAAGCCAACTACAAAATATTAACCAAGGACGAATAAATACAAAGCCGTTGTTGTTAAAGATAGCCCCTGACCTTACTGTCGGCCAACTGGATGACATTATAGAACTGGCTCATGAAGTTAAGCTTAGTGGGCTAGTTGCTACCAACACGACCATATCTCGGGAAAATCTGCAAACCGAAAAGGAAAGGATCAACGAGATTGGAACAGGAGGGCTGAGCGGCAAACCTTTAACCGGAAGATCTACTCAAATTGTTCAATACATCAGCAAACAAACGGCAGGTGCAATACCTGTAATCGCCAGCGGGGGAATTTTTTCAGGGTCAGATGCACGTGAAAAATTGGCTGCAGGTGCATCACTAGTGCAGGTGTGGACAGGCTTTATTTATGAAGGCCCGTCGATCGTAAAAAATATCTGCAACGAACTGGTCAACAAATAGCGGGTGCAATTATTTAAGTAGCGTTTATTCATTTAGAAGTAAAAGGAGCGGATAGTGCTTTCTTCTATATTTGCGCACTTAAATTTTTATTTAATGGAATACTTGTTTTCGTGGGATGCCCTAATAAGCCTGCTAACCCTTACAGTTCTCGAGGTCGTTCTAGGCATTGATAATGTAATTTTTGTATCTATCATAATGGGCAGGATGCCTAAAAACCAGCAATTGAATGCCCGACGGGTGTGGATGATTGCAGGCATTGTTGTGAGGGTATTATTATTAATGGCGCTGGGATGGCTTATCACGCAAAAAGGCAAACCATTGTTTGAACTATTCGGTAAAGGTTTTGACCTTGCCAGCCTTGTAATGCTTGCCGGAGGTTTATTCCTTATTTATAAAACAGTTAAGGAAATACATCACAAGCTCGAAGGCGAAGAGGAGCATGGCCCGGGTAATGCGCCTAAACCAAGTTCTTTTGGTAGTGCAATCGGCCAGATAATCCTGGTTGATATGATCTTTTCTTTTGATAGCATTATTACTGCGGTAGGGATAGCCAGACACCTGGAAGTAATGATTATTGCTGTCGTGATTGCTATGGTCATCATGTTTACATTCAGCCAGAAAATCGCCGACTTTATAGCCAAACATCCTACCTTAAAAATGCTTGCGTTATCATTTTTGGTAATGGTTGGGTTTGTGTTGTTGGTAGAAGGTTGGGCCGGGGATGCTGCCCACGAACTGCATCTAAAAAACTATGTATATTTTGCTATGGCTTTTTCTTTTATTGTTGAGCTTCTAAATATGCGGTTACGAAAAACCCCTGCACACCCTGTTGAATTGCGGTCTCCAAGGTTAGACGATGCAGGATTGGGAGATATAGCAAAAAAATAAAAAATAGAAAGGCGTCAGACAAAAAGCGTTCTGAAAAGAATGCTTTTTGTTTTTAAAAAGCTTATTCAAACTGTATTTCTGTAACCATGTTTAATCTGCCAGGTAAAACTTCTTCGCACTTTTGAAAGCGAATATTATAAGCATAAACTCGCCGCTGCAACCACTCCCGCCGTTTCCGTTCTTAGCCTAGTCTCCCCTAAAGTTACCGGCCGGTACTTTCGGTCTAAAGCCGCCGCAATTTCGCCTGCAGTAAAGTCGCCCTCAGGGCCAATGAGGATTTGAACAGAAGGTTGTTTACGAAAGTCAGCTATCGATGTTTTCATCTCCTCTTCACAATGTGCTATCAGGTTCGAACGGTATTTTGAAGCAGAAACTACTTTAGAAAAAAGAGTTGGCTCCAGTAAAACCGGTAACCAAGCCTGCTTGCTCTGCATCATCGCACTGACCAGAATTTGCTTCATTCTTTCAAAACGGAAGTGTTGTTTTTCCGTTCTTTCACACACCAGCGGGATAATCTCCGTAACTCCTATTTCTGTTGCCTTTTCTAAAAACCATTCAAACCGGCTGGGGTTTTTTAACAGGGAGATGGCAATGCAAACCTCTTGTTGTTTTCTTGCAACAGACTGTCTTTCTATTATTTTAACGGTGCATTTTTTCTTGTGCTCGTCAATTATTTGTGCTGTTAATAGATTTCCTGCCCCGTCTGTTAACTGCAATCTTTCGTTAGTCTTCATTCTTAAAACCTGTATTACGTGCTTCGAGGTATCTTCATTAAGCGTAATAATGTCTGCAGCGGCATTGGCATCCAGGAAAAAGACAGGTATATCCATAACTGTAAAAATAAAAACAAAAACCCCGGAAAAACCGGGGCCAGATGTATAATCGATTTGGTTGCATATAATTAGAAAGGAGCGGCTTCGTCAAAACCCTCGTCAAATTCGCCGGTGTTCATTTTACTACCCTTTTGGATAAATAAACGTGCTCCGTCATTTGCGGGCGGCGGTACACCTGGTCCTCCTCCCGGAGGAATGGGTTTCCAGCTTCCGCCTCCACCTGCTGGCGGTGCGCCGGGCGCTCCTCCACCTCCGCCAAAGTCATCTTCTTCAAATTCAACAAACTTCTGAATGTGAAGCAATGCTCTAAGCTTGATCGTTTCGAGGCTACCGTTCCTGTGTTTAGCAATCCTCACGTGGGTTTCACCGCGGTTGCTTTCTCCCATCTCGTTGGTATTGATTTCATAATACTCCGGGCGGTAAAGGAACATAACCATGTCGGCGTCCTGCTCGATCGCACCCGATTCACGAAGGTCGCTCAACTGCGGCATTTTACTTTCCTTACGGGTTTCGACAGCACGGCTCAACTGGCTTAGGGCAATAATCGGCACCTGTAACTCCTTAGCCAGCATTTTCAAATCTCTCGAAATACGGCTGATCTCTTGTTCGCGGTTGGTGTTTTTATCGCCGCTACCACTCATCAACTGCAGGTAGTCTATGATAATTAACCCTACCTTATGTTTGTTTACCAGTCTCCTGGCCTTTGCCCGAAATTCGAAGATATTGAGGGCAGCAGTGTCGTCGATGAAGATCGGTGCATCACTCAATTTCGTCACACCTTTACTGTATAACTGCTGCATTTCATAGTCCTCAAGGCGGCCACGGCTTATTTTCTCGAGCATGATCCCGCTTTCGGCGCTTAAAATACGCGATACAAGTTGGGCTGAGCCCATCTCAAGACTGAAAAATGCAACGGGGGTTGGTTTTACAGGATGTAGTGCAGCGCTTCGGATAAGGTTTAATGCGAAAGCTGTTTTACCCACAGCAGGACGGGCAGCAAGTATTACCAGGTCACTAGGCTGCCATCCGTAAGTAACTTTATCAAGTGAGGGGAAACCTGTAGGAACGCCGGAAATCTCGTCTGTCTTATTCCTCAGTTCATCAATTCTTTGGATGGTTTTTACCAACACACTTCCAATATCATCAAAGTTCTTTTTAAGGTAGTTGTTGGTGATATTGAACATTTTGCTCTCGCTTTCGTCAAGCAGGTCGAACACGTCTGTGCTGTCTTCATAAGCATCACCGATAATTTCGCCGCTGATGCGAATGAGTTCTCTTTGTATAAATTTTTGTAAAATAATTCTCGCATGTGCTTCAATGTTGGCTGCGGAAACGACCATGTTGGTCAACTTTGTAATTGCATACGGACCGCCAACAATGTCCAATTCTTCTTTGGTCTTTAATTCCTCAACAACGGTAAGGATATCTATTGGTAAACTTTTTTGGGCAAGTGATTGAAAACATTTAAAAATTCGTTGGTGAGCATCTACATAAAAACATTCAGGTTTTAAAATTTCTACAACATTATCAAAGGCACTTTTTTCAAGCATAATTGCACCTAAAACCGCCTCTTCAAGCTCTTTTGCCTGGGGCGGTACTTTGCCATAAACCATCGTAGTCAGGTCAATGGATGGCTTTCTTCCTTTCTTTCGGTCTTTATTAAAATTGGTTAATTCCATTATTTTCCTTTTGGTCTTATTAGTGTTTCCTGGGCTTACATTCCGATCAATCCCCCAAATTTTCCCGTTTCCCTATGTTATCAAATTGTTATCAGAGTTTGTCAGGAGGGCGAATATAGGCTCTTAAAAACTGAGGAAAAAACTTTTAAGGCATGTATAATTGTCCTATTTTATTCAACAAAGTTTTTCTACAAAAAATAGGGCTTACCAACAGAAAAAAGCAAGATGTTCACAAGCTAAAAAAGTTTTCCGCGATTCTACTATTTTAATTCACACAGTCTGTGCACAAAGAAACCGGGTGAAAAAGTTGGAGTGGTACGGAAAAATCCTTAATTCTAAGGGGAAAAAATTCCACAGAAATTAATAAGATTTTAAGTGGTTGGAGCTAAAGTCCTGAAACAAAAAAATGTAGGTGTGTCCTGTAGTGGTATCAGTTCATCTGTATAAATGCAGGAACGAAAATAAGCGATTATTTGAGAACCGATGGTGTTGCGTAAAAGAAGCATTCTGTTTTTTCTATTTTTCCGCACCCGCTTTATCACGTCCGAATAGCGCTGCTGTTTCGCTACCTCTCCTCACTCTTAAAAGAGAGTTTCTATAGTAGCTATAAAGTTGCTGGTAGAATTATGAATGCTGTACTGCACCTGCTATATTTGCACACTGCAAAAAAAGAAGTTACATGACGATTAGTTATAAATGGTTGAGCGAGTACCTGCCCGAGGAACTGGATCCGCAGAAACTTTCAAAAATTCTTACATCTATAGGACTGGAGGTGGAAAGCCTGGAACACTTTGAAAGCATAAAAGGCGGTTTGCAAGGAGTCGTTATCGGGCAGGTATTAGAGTCTACACAACATCCGAATGCAGATAAATTAAAACTTACAAAGGTTGATACAGGTGCGGCAGAACCATTGAAAATTGTATGCGGCGCAGCAAATGTAGCTGTAGGACAGAAAGTTCTGGTAGCAACAATCGGATCCACTATTTATCCTATTAACAGTCAGCCGGTAATAATGAAACCGGCGAAAATCAGGGGTGAGGAAAGCCAGGGAATGATCTGCGCTGAAGATGAACTAGGCCTTGGAACTAGTCATGAAGGTATCTTTGTTTTACCGGCAGACGTTGTTGTTGGAACGAAGGCGGCCGATTATTTCAAACCGTATACGGATTATATTTACGAAATTGGTCTTACCCCCAATCGAATGGACGCGATGAGCCACCTGGGAGTAGCCAAAGATGTTTGTGCTTACCTCACCCACCATAACAAGCAGGAGATAAAGCCGAAAACCCCTTTTGCCAATACTTTTAAAGCGGACAATCACAATCTTCCTATAAAAGTATCT
>Ga0181463_1000035_pt1 | contig 22827 bp, 21 predicted proteins | sample InSIn1gowninarea_FD_119071 | JGI IMG/M metagenome (GOLD analysis project Ga0181463, IMG submission 119071) | Clean room microbial communities from NASA Spacecraft Assembly Facility at Jet Propulsion Laboratory, Pasadena, California, USA -... ... | reverse complement strand
ACTGCTCCACCGGGAAATCCTAATTGAAACTGAATTGTTTCATCAACACCTTCTTTAAACTTTACATTATCGGTTTTCGTTTCCTCAGCCGTAACCCATATTGGGTCTTCGCCAATCATATAACGGGCGCCGTTAATGGAATAAATGCCAATGTCCATCATAGAGCCACCGCCCGCGAGTTGCTTATTCAGTCGCCATTGTGTAGGGTCTCCAATCCTAAAGCCGGTTAGTCCCTGAAAAAACATAATTTTTCCAAACTCACCTGCATTCCGCCTACGAATGATTTCAAGGGTGTTAGGTTCAAAATGCATCCGGTATCCTACCAACAGTTTTACGTTTGCTTTCTTACATGCATCTACCATTTCCTGGCCATCTTTTGCATTCACCGACATTGGTTTTTCGCATATCACCTGTTTGCCTGCTTTTGCGGTCCTGATGACAAAATCTTTATGTGTCGAATTAGGAGTAATTACATAAACCGCATCAATGTCGGCGTTGTTTTTAATTTGGTCAAAGCTTTGGTAGTTATAACAGTTCTTTTCAGGGATGTTGTACTTGCTCTGCCAATCTTTAAGCTTTGAAGGGGTGCCGCTGATTGCCCCAACCAACTTTGCTTTTTTGCACGACTGCATTGCATCAGCAACCCGTGTTCCATAACTGCCTAAACCAAGTATCGCAACTCTCAGTATTGGGCCTTCATATTTTTCAGATCTAGCCTCAACCGGGTTAGGTAAAAAAGGTACAATGACAGATGCGGCAGCAATTTTTTGTAAAAAGTCACGACGTGAATTCATATAACAGAAGTTTTAGCGTTAAGTAACACGGTATAATGCATGACAAGATATATATAAAATCGACCAGCACAACCTTTGGTAATGTTTTTAAATAAAATAGTGCTTGATGGATGGTAACCCTATGCGAATCTGCGAGCCCTTTTTAAACGTTGCCTTTTAAAGTTCTAAGAGTAATAGAGTATCGGGTGCCTTTTACAGGTGCAATACTGTGCTGCCAACTTGTGCGGGCAGGGCCACGAATAATATATAGGGAGCGTTGTTGTACAGTAAAAGAAATAATCGAAGAACGTCCTTGCTTTTCTTTGTCTTGGGGTCGCAAACGAAAAGTGCAGTTTCCCATTAACGAGATGCCGGCAATAATGTCGAAAGGCGGAGCATCCCGATGCCAATTGATAACAGTGCCGGGAGCATATTCGGTAATCAATAGTTCGGCAAAATGTACGCTATCCTCCGCCAGATACAAACTCACCTTCTGTATTAGAAAGTCAAATGCAACCGGAAATTCTTTTCCTTTAGTAAGATTTCCGTTGTCAAAACTATAATCATAACCAAAGCTCGCTACTTTACGATTTGCTTTAAATCCGTGAAAATTGAAATGGTGCAATTCTGTTTTCGAAATTTCTTCCAGCAGTTTTTTTTCTTCGTTCGAGTTGATAAAATCGGGTATGTAAGAAAAGCCTTCGGGATAATTAGGTTCTATGACAAATAAAGTATTCATCAATATCGCTTAGTCAAAATCTTCGCCAGCATTTTGTAAACGAGGAGATGTCTTATAGTATTGGCTGTACAGCGAAGATGACCATTAAAAGAAGACTGCATTGCCGGAATGAAACAAGGAATTGGAGGGGACTGAATTTGAAATATATTTGACCGATATGAAAACTAGATTTACCGTGAAAACAAGACAATTATTGTCGTTTTTATTATTGTTTACAACTGCTTGCAGCCAGGCACCTGCGGGAAATGAAAAGAAAGCAGACGTTACAAATGAAAGTGGACAGTCAAAGCGCACTGGTCCTACAAGGCCGCCTCTTGATACCGCAACTTACGATAGGCTGGTAAAGGCACTCAGTAACAATGATACTACAGGCAAGTGGCCAGCTAAAGCTCCATACCCTTTGCCGGGTGCGTTACTTCCTTTTAATAGAATCGTTGCTTTTTATGGTAACCTGTTTTCTAAAAAAATGGGCATTTTAGGCGAGATACCAAAAGGCCCTATGCTGGCAAAATTAAAGAGCGAAGTAGCGAAATGGCAAAAAGCTGATCCTTCAGTGCCCGTCATTCCTGCATTGCATTATGTCGCTGTTACCGCGCAGGGAGCACCTCAAAAGGATAACATGTACCGTTATAGAATGCCTTTTAAACAAATTGACACAATCTTGAGTTGGGCAAAAGAGATTAACGGGCAAGTGTTTGTCGACATTCAGGTGGCTCACAGTAATGTAAAAACCGAAGTGCCTTTGCTGGAACCGTACCTGAAAATGGCAAACGTACATCTCGGCATCGACCCTGAATTTTCATTAAAGAATGGAGAAATTCCAGGATCTAAAATCGGCACGTTCAATCCTGACGACATTAATAGTGCAATAGACTTTCTGGCCGACCTTGTAAGAAAAAATAACCTTCCTCCCAAAATTTTAGTTGTTCACCGTTTTACACAGGGAATGGTAACAGGTTTTGAGCAAATTAAAAAAGTACCAGAGGTTCAAATCGTAATCGATATGGATGGATGGGGACCTAAATTTTTAAAAAGGTCTACTTATTTGCGATACATTAAAAAAGAGCCTGTTCAATTTACAGGGTTTAAACTTTTCTATCACAACGACACAAAAACGGGTGCAAGTCAATTTTACACCCCCCAGGAATTGTTAGAGTTTACTCCAAAACCAATTTACATTCAATACCAATAGAACCAGTTCCAAAAATATTATACTAAAAGCTCGAGCATGTTGCCGGGCTTTTAGTTTTTAAGCACGTCATTGTCAAGATTCATGTCGGCTTAAATGTCTTCATTCTAACCTACCCATGCGGATCAGCAATTGTTAAGTTAATGCTGAATCATGTATTTCAATTATAAAGTGGACTATCCAATTCCTTTATCTCTTTTTTATACTCAGGTGGTAAGATTGCCGATTTCAGTAGGCCGTCAAGTCCAACTATCCGCAAAAGTTTGTATAAGCCTAGAACCGGGGCTAAAAGCGAAAACCGATAATGTAAAGTTTAAAGAAGGTGTTGATGAAACAATTCAGTTTCAATTAGGATTTCCCGGTGGAGCAGTTGCCTCTTGTTTATCAACTTACAGCATGAACAATCTCGACCGCTTTTTTCTAAATGGCCTGCAGGGATTTGCCGAATTATATCCTTCAACCGGCTATGGCCCGATTAAGGGCCGCACAAACAAAGGCGAACTTAGCTTCCCGCATGTTACGCATCAAACAGTTCAAATGGATGAGATGTCTGACATACTGTTGAATGGCAAACAACCAATCGTACCAGTAGATGGGTTGGAGGCTATGAAAGACCTAAAGATTATTGATGCTATATACCAGGCAGTTAAAACAGGTAAAAAAGTCGAATTAAAATTGGCGTAAAGCAAAGTTGATTTAGCAAAGCTTTACGAGATTATCGACAAAAGGAAACAGCGAAAGTGATCATTCAGCCTTCACTGTTTCCTTTTTATTATTTTGTACAAGTTGTAGTGAGAGTCGTGTTCTTCGCAATTCATTGATCACAAACTCCTCCCATTCTTTTTGCTTTTCCTTATTCAGTGCGTGATTTGTTTCCTCGTCGTATTGTAATTGCATCGCCTGGTATTCCAGCTTTTTCTGATTAAAGAGCTGAAGGATTTGCAGATTATAAGTACTGGCCGTATAGCTGTAAGAATTAAAATCGTTTTGCAATTTCTCTGCAAATAATTCAGCGATATTAAAGTGCATCTGCTCATGCTTTAAAAGAGCGACAGACCTCGTGCCTTTCCGACTCCATGAAGTGTTTTTATCGAAACTTGCAAATACTTCAAATTCAAAATCTGATACGCTGTAGAACTTGTAGTTGTATCTAATCTCTGCAAAACATTCGGCATCGTATCTACTCGTGTCATTTACTTTACCGTTAAAATCATCCCAGTTTAACAATTGATTTTCATTCCAGCGGATGCTTTCCTGTGCATTGGCGAAAAAAGCTGAAATACATATACAAGCAGTTAGAACAAAAATTTTCATCTATTCTTCTTACAATTTATTTTGTTAACGTTATCCTTTGAACCATACCTCCGCTCTAAGTTCCAGTCAGTGCCCCAATCTTATTAGGGGTTAGAATTGATATGCATAATAACGAATTACAAGGGATATCTTAAGTGCTTAATAGTATTTTAATCTACTGCTAAATGGTCCACCAGATGAACAAAAAAATCAATATAAATAAATAGTTATTGAAAAAATATTGATACTCATTCTTGTCCTTTTTTTAGCCCTTGAATCACTGGGTGGAAAGCTCTAGCAGGAAAAGTCTAAGCAGAATCCTCATAAAAAATTTTAACAATCTGCTCTTTTTTTTACCCTTTTTTTTCGTCGAAAAACGCCTCCATTAACACTTTCTTACATTTTTGGCACTATTTTGATGGGGAGTGCTAATAATAAAAAGACCAGTTATGAAAAAAACATTCTTAGTACTACCTCTTGCTATTTTTCTTGCAAATTGCAGCAGCACGCGCAGCACAACGAGCACCTCTTCTAATACGGGGATCAATGCATCAACTGCAACAACCACCGGCGTTTCGGGTTCCGGCACTACTGACGCTTCAAGTTCAGGAGCTAACGGTTCGGCTTCTATGAGTGCTTCTTCCACAAACGGAACGATGGGCTCTGCTTCAACGAGCATGACCGGGTCAGCATCAGCAAATGGCGCGCGCAAAAATTGGCGCACTGCATCTTCTGCGCCGATTAACTGGGATGTATATGATCCCAACAACTACATGATGAACCCTGAAAAATACCGCAAACCTTACGAGATGGGAAAGACCGGAGGTTGGACGTATAATAAGGATTGGCGTCGTAACACAAACTTTACCGCCGAAGCGGTTGGAGAATGGCAGCTAGAGCTAACTCCGGAAGTAGCGGCGAACTGGATGCCAGATACAAGAAGACCAGAAATGTATGAGAGCTTTTGGACACCAGAAGCTGTTATGGCCCGCTACCAGGCCAGCGTTGCAGCTGCTGCAAAAACGCGTGACTCATTAGCTGCTTTGGCTGCAATAGCAAATGCTAACACCCCCGTCGCAAAAGGAAGAAAAGGTTCCAGAAACGATGCTGGTATGACCGGCTCAGCTTCAACCGGCACATGGGCAGCAGGTGGTGGTACAACCGGAGCTGTTGGTACAGGTGGTTCAGCAGCAACAAATAATACAACGGCTTCTGCAGCTACTTCTGCAACAGCTATGGCAGCTACTACAGCTGCAACAACTACTACAACTGATAGTTCTACAACCAATAGCAGTGTAACCACTCCATTTGTAATGACTGCGGTAAATGGCAACAACTTTAAGCTACCAACCTTGAATATGTATATTGATAATGGAAGTTTTACTGCCTACACAGGATGCAACAACGCAGTAGGTACAATCGTAGTAAATGGAAGTTCACTTCATTTTGACGAAACTACCCCATCAACAAATGTTGAATGTATTGGCGGCTTCGATCAGGCAGCATTTCTTGATCGCCTGCGTCGCGCTGACTCTTACGACGTAGTTAACAATCAATTCCGTATTAAACAAGGCGAACAGGTTTTGATGGTATTCTCAAAGCCCGCAACAAAAACCAGCCTATAACAATAACAATAGCTCTTAAACTAAAAAGAGGCATTCCAAACAGGAATGCCTCTTTTTTTTTCTTAACTCGCTAATCTAAGCTGCGGAAAACGTATCACTCCACGTTGCCTAAAAGCACCTTTACCCCTGTCTTTGTAAGGTTCAGTAAATCATTTATTGTTGCCTGGCCTTCAGGACTTCCCATCGTTTCTTCCATTTCGGCTTTACTGCCAAAAAAAATCTCCGACATTCCATAGTACTCCGGTTCACCACCATCCGCTGAACTGTCAAATTTTGTAATTTCTATCTTGCTTACTCCATGCATTTTTTTTGCTAACGGCAAATGCTGTTCTCTAAAATGCTTTTCAAATTGCCCCACATCTTCCGGATGTTCATACAATACAGTGACTTTATACATAACACACATTTTCTTACTTCGAAATTAGGGATAGAAGAAATTCGAAATCGTTTTTCAACCACTTTAATTTCAGCTTAAGACAGAACAAAGGACAGAAGAAGATAAATGAAATCATCTGCTGCAGTTTTGCAAACTTCTATTCCCGGTGGTATGGGTACACCAGGTCACCATCTGGCGTTTAGCATTTTTAGAATCTAAAAAGCACGACCAAATCCTACACCGGCAAAATATGCAAGGAAAAAGCCGTATCCAAACACAGGTACAAGTGATGCTTCAAAAAAAAGTAACCTTGCTGGGTTGGGTTGCTTCCTGTAGCCCAACGAGACAAACACGAAAGTATCATTGCGCTTTCTCTACTGGAAAATATTAGTAAATGACTAGTGAGTACATACTACAATCATGTTCGATTCGTTATGTACACAGTTGTCGAGTTTCAACAGCTTCCTATAAAACTACTTACATGAAAATTTTAATTGCCGAGGACGATTCGCTTATTTTAAAAACAATGGAATTGTGCCTAAAGAGGGTTGGTTACGAGATTATTTCTTGTGCGGACGGTCTGGATGCAATGGAAAAAATCCAATCGATGAAACCTGATTTGATAATAGTAGATATTATGCTACCTTATTTTTCCGGGCTGGAAATTGTTGGCAAAGTAAAACAGGATGAAAATGCAGTTCCGGTAATCGTTATCTCTGCTATGGGACAACAGGCAGTGGTAGACGAAGCCCTGAAACTAGGTGCAGACGAATACATTTCCAAGCCCTTTAACCTCAAATTGCTGGAGTCTCACATTTGGCGGCTAACTGCGAAAAAAGCAACTGCATAACTTGTTGTATCCTTAAAACCAGCAAGGCAAAAAAACAATGCTTTTACTTGATAGAGAAGTTAATAGTGCTTTCGAAACATACGTAAAGCCGTCTTACCTGTATTCCATTTCGTTTTTTTTTATACTTCTGACAACTACTGTTGTTATTACCACTTTTCATATGTTGAATGTGAAAAAGAAAAAGAACAGATTTAAAAAGAGCATTGAACAAACGCTGGAAGAATGGATAACAGAAATAATAATAGACGATAGCGCTACAGAAATTACCATCTCTCAAAACTTTCAAACCCTGCTAACGAACAGCGACGCAAGGCAACTCGTTATTGATGAACTTGTACGGAATAAAAGTAGCTTTTTGGGGAGTGTATCTGCTAAGATAATTGAACTGTATTACCGGTTGGGATTGAACGTGGATTCAAGAATCAAGCTTGACGACAAAAGAGCGCATATTCAGTGCCAGGGAATACATGAACTGGGTGTAATGGAGCAAAAGGACCAGTTGCAAAAAGTCTATCGTTTCACAAACAGTAAAAATAAAGACGTACGTATTGAGGCACAAACAGCGATACTGCAGTGGTACGGATTTAAAGGCCTGAGATTTTTAGATGTAGTCTCTTTTCCAATTACTGAATTTCAGCAATTAAAGCTGCTTGAGTTACTCAGGCTATTACCCTTTACAGGATTTTCTAAACTAGACAAGTGGCTTTCATCACCCAACGATACTGTCGTAAGCTTTGCGCTAAAACTTGCGGAACACTATAAGCAGGTACAGGTACATAAGGAAGCCGTGCAATGTCTGCAACACAAAAACGAAGCAGTACGCGTACAGGCAGTTAAAACACTTGCGAAAATTGGTGCAGCAGGTACAGCAGAACTTTTTATTTCAGCATACAAAAACGAGCGGTTTACCAACAGGTTAAATATTTTGAAAGAACTTCCAAAGGTAGCCGGCGATGATCAACGCGATTTCCTGATTGTTCAACTGCACGAGGGACACGAATACCTGAAGCTGGCCGCAGCCAAAGTGCTTGCCACATGCACAACTGATGGAATGGAGATACTCGAAGCAAAAAGTTACGACACCCCTGTTCCCTATAAAGATATTTTTGCCCACGTAAAATTTGAGGCTGAGAAATGAATTGGCATACAATCATAGCAAATTTTATTACCTATGTGATCTTTACATATTCAGCTACCCAACTGGTTTTTTATATCCTCATTGGTTTCTATTCGATAGGCGCTATCAGAAAATATGCTAATAAAAACAGCTTTATAGACTATAAGCTACTAGCTATTTCACCATATGCTCCATCAATTAGTATATTGGCGCCAGCCTATAATGAGGGAGCAAATATCATAGAAAATGTTCGCTCTCTATTATCGATCTATTACAACAACCTTGAACTCATAGTTGTAAACGATGGTAGCAAAGACAACAGCCTGCAGCAATTAATTGTTGCTTACGATTTGGTAAAAGTTGATTTTTTTGTCAGCTACCAGATCCCTACAAAACCTGTTCGTGGGGTATACAAAAGCAAAAACCCGATATACAAAAAGCTGGTGGTGGTTGACAAAGTAAATGGAGGCAAGGCGGATGCATTGAATGTAGGCATAAACACTGCAGCAAATGATTATATCGTATGTATAGATGTGGATTGTGTGCTTGAGCAAGACGCTCTATTAAAGCTGATGAAGCCGTTTTTGGAAACGACAGGCGAAAAAGTAATTGCGACCGGCGGTGTAGTTCGTATTGCTAATTCCTGCGACATACAACATGGCCGTTTATTGAAAGTAAACCTTCCCAAACAATATCTGCCACGGATGCAGGCGCTTGAATACATTAGAGCTTTCCTGCTGGGGCGCATGGCTTGGAGTCGGTTAAACGGCCTGCTATTGATATCAGGAGCGTTTGGGGCATTCGATAAAGAAATAGCCATAAAAGTTGGTGGTTATGACCACAAAACCGTTGGCGAAGACATGGAACTGGTGGTACGTATGCGACGTTACATGGAAGAACTAAACCTGCCATATAAAGTGGCTTTTATTCCTGACCCGCTTTGCTGGACGGAGGCACCCGTCAATTTTAAGATTTTAGGGAGGCAACGCAATCGCTGGACGAGGGGAACAATCGAAACCCTCGGCTTGCATAAGAAAATGTTTTTCAATCCCCGATTTGGTTTACTGGGAATGTTGAGCTACCCGTATTGGTTTTTTTTCGAAATGTGTGCACCTGGGGTAGAGTTCCTCGGTATAGTTGCATTTTTAATAATGGCTTTGTTTCAGCTAATTAACTGGCATATCTTTTTTGCTTTTCTCACCTTTATAATCACGTTTGGTTACCTGTACTCTGCCTTTGCAGTTTTTATGGAGGTAAAGACTTACAACCAGTACCGAAGAAAAACAGACGTAATGAAACTGTTACTTACTGCACTTACCGAACCCTTTGTTTTTCACCCCTTTGTAGTGTGGAGTGGGGTAAGAGGTTACATAGACAAATTGCAGAAAAAATCAAGTTGGGGGGAAATGACGAGGCAAGGACTTAATGGAAATTCAAACGCAGCAAAGGCAATAAGTGCTGCCACTACACCTGCAACAAATGTGGAGACAACTAATCGGCAAGAGGCACCGGAATTACTTGTCGTTGAAAAAACAGCTTAGAAGCACACACACCATCAGGTTTTGGAATATTGATATCAGACAGGATTATAAAACGAATTGTATCTGTTCTTTTTAAATAACTAACTCTTTCTTGTCCGTTCACAAAAAGAAAACTATTTGATGTGGTGTAAATAGTTCCGGCTTTAAATAGCGGATCACATAAAGACAATTCCATCACGCTCATTTCAATAACTATAACAGTTAATCCCGCACTGCTTTTCCCGTTTATAACGCAACTTTTGAAAGCTTATTTGACTATTTCTGGCACAACTTTTCCTTTACTTTATTAAAAGAATTTTATGAACAATGACCCAAACAAGTACAAGGTGCCCGCGCAGCCAGAAGATGGAAATGACCATGAATTGAATGCAACGAACAGTGATGCTACCCTGACTAGTCAAACGCTAAAGCAAGCAGACTCACCAACTATGAGTGAGAATGCAACCACCGCCGCTAGCGATAACCTAACGCAATCGGTAATGAATGGAAGCGAGATTAATCCTGAATATGGCGACTCGGCCGACCCTACTTTTGAGACAATATAGCGAGGTTATAAAAGAAATAGAGGAATAAGAAAAGAGGAGTTACTATGATAACAGCAAGGGATTCATTTAAAAAAGGTTTACTAACTGCAAGGCCAAAAAAAGCAGCTTCAACATTAGATATTAAAACGGGTGTTCAAAGTTTAGGATTAGATTTTACGAGGGATGGCTTTATTTATATTTCTCCTAATTACAACGATCAACACCCCTCCCCTCTTGCATTGATGCTTCACGGCGCTGGTGGCCATGCAGAATATGGATTGAACCTGCTAAGACAATATGCAGATGACAAAAACTTGATTTTGGTCGCACCTGCCTCGCGTCTTACCACCTGGGATATTATTGCAAAAGATGCCTTTAATGGTGATGTGATCTTTATAGACCAGGCACTTTCTCTTGTTTTTGAACACTATAATATTGATACCCGTCATATTGCTATCGGCGGTTTTTCTGATGGCGCATCTTATGCTTTAAGTCTTGGGTTAAGCAATGGTGACCTCTTTACACACATTATGGCTTTTTCACCAGGCTTCTATCATACATTGGTACACCAGGGAAAACCTGGTGTATTTATTTCTCATGGTGTAAAAGATACAATACTTCCTATTGCTCCGTGCAGCCGTCGTATTGTACCGCGTTTAAAGCGACTAAACTATAACATACACTACGAAGAATTCAACGGAGAGCACGAAATACCAACTGCAATATCTGAAAAGGCAATTGAGTGGTGTTTCGGTTAGGTATGGCAATAAAAGACTAACGGTATATACAATCGGTTCCGTTTCAACATCTAAAAAGCTATGTGAATGGGGCAATAAGGCATTTCTTTATGTCCCATCTCTACCAAGGTGTCTACTGGTAGTTTCTTACCTCCGAATCGAGCTAATTTTCTTTTATTTGAAGCAAGTCTTTCATTATTTGGTAGGCAGCATGCAGATGAATTGTTGATAATATAGGTTTTGACTGCCGGTAAGCAAAGCAGTTTACTGAGATTGAAGGAGGTGTTAGGGATTTGAGAACTTATGTACAATCCTTGACTTCTTTATTTAGTATAAAAACGGGCAACAGGAAGCTGGCAACAAGAAATCATTCACACAATCACTTTCTTTAAGGCAGTATAAGCAGGGCCTTCCAGCACTTCACCGTCTATTGAAAATCGGCTTCCGTGGCAGGGGCAGTCCCAAGACTGTTCTACTTCATTCCAATGGTTAATGCAACCCATGTGCGTACAAATGGCCGAGACCACATGCAGCTTTCCTGTTTCGTCGCGATGAACTCCGCATTTTTTACCATCAACGTCCATTATTTTGCCTTCGCCTTTTGCTACCTCTGCAAACTCTTTTGCACCATCTTTTGTAAACCGATCTTTTACAAACTCAAAAGCAACATTTGCGTTTTCTTTTATAAACTCTTTTGCAGAAGCAAGGGGTGTTATACGTGAGGCATCGTAAGTTTTAGCCCACTTATTTTCTTTACCCAAGATGTGGTCAGAAATAATTATCGAGGCAAGGGTTCCATAAGTTAGGCCATCTGCCGAAAAACCAGTGGCAATGTACGTTTTTGAATTTCCCGAGCTGATGCCGATATATGGCAATCCGTTTGATGATTTAAACTGTTGGGCCGACCATTTAAATTCTACCGATGCTACGTCATAGCGCTCTCTTAGAAACTTCTCGAGGTTATCGTAACATTCGTGGTTATTTTCTTTCTGACCAACCTTATGCATCTCGTCCAGGACCATTAATATTTTGCCCTTAGAGGTATCATAAGTTCGCATTGAGTAATGTTCCTGCTTCACTCCGTCCCAATCCCACCAGGTGCCATCGGCCGGATAGTTTTTGTTCAGCGTCACTCCAACAGCATACTCACGATAAGGTCCCATGTTCGTATGTACTGCATAAATTCCCTTCGGACTATGCGTCGCCATAATTACCTGTGATGCGGTAACCTTCCCGCCTGCGGTAGTAACAGTACAAGGCTCCCCTTCAGTTACATCATCCACCTTCGTTAACTCGTAGATAGAGCAGTTGTCTGACACGATCTTTTTCGATAACGCCTTCAGGTATTCCAATGGATTAAACTGTGCTTGTTTTTGTACTGTAAAACCTGCTTCTACGTGCAAGGGAATAGCAAAGTTTTGAGTAACAGTCAAGCCAGCTTCTTCTGCCGCTTTTCTTTCTTTTTCGACAAACGATTTCCCTGCCTCATTTTCAGTGAAAAGGGTCCAGGGAACCCGCTTAAAATCGCATTGAATCTTAAAGTTGTTAATCAAAGTTTCAATTAAATCAACCGCAGCAGCACGCGACTCCACTACCTCTTTTAGCTTTTGCGCGTTGAACTTAGATTTCAAGTTATGTAGGCCGGGACTTCCAATTGTGCAATACAAGTTTCCGGTTGAAGAGCCACTTGCCCCTTCACCAATTTTTCTCGCTTCAAGTACGGCTACTTTCTTACCCGCTTTTGACAAGAGGTACGCTGCAGTCAAACCCGTTATTCCTCCACCCACTATGGCTACGTCTACTGATATATCTTTTCGAAGCGAAGCAAATGAAGTTTCTTCCGCCTGATCTTTCCATATTGAAGTACTGCTCATACATTGAAGTGTTGATGTTGAGTAAAAAAGTCGATCCAACAATGCATTATATAAAAACAAATGCCAGAACAAGTTGAGTAGCGCGCAACACAAAGCAGATGTGTTCGGGTTTCTAAATTAAAAGGAAGCTGAGAAAAACGCGGTGACAAAGTATTAGCGCGTCACAAAAAAAACGCATGGACTGATTATCGACTAATCAGTCCAGGCATTGCCTTGAGTGGCATTTTTATCCACTTTTATTTTGCTTCCTCTATTTCTAAAATAACACTCGTACGGTTCGCATTTACCACAGGGTTGTATCCAACTGTCATTAAGTAATTGCCCGAATAGGTATTATTTGATCGGTTTCCAAAACGAGACTCCTGGTAGATATTGATCTCCCTGAGCTTGTACTTTTTATCCGGGTTCAGGCCCTTTAGTTTGATAGGCGATAAAGTACCATTACCATACCTGTTGCTGGTTAAGTAATTAAACATAACCGCCTTATCCTTGGAGTCATTTACATACATCAAACTGGCAAAAGAATTTTCATGCGGATCGGCAAGACGGTACAAGTCTCCATGCCAGATAATGTTTTTAATTGAATCGTATGTCTTTACTGCCTTTTGAGCAAACTCCAGGTCTTTGGGCGATAGTTTACTAACGACGATATCAAAACCCAGCTTGCCCATCATTGCGACATCTACCCGATACTTTAGCGGTTGCTTGCCCCAATCTGTCACGTGATTGCTATGAGAGATAGCTGGATAAAAATAAGAATATTCGTATTGGATGAATATCCTTTCCAATGGGTCGGTATTGTCACTCAACCAGAATTCGTTGAAGTATTTAAGCGCTCCATAATCCACCCTTCCACCACCGCCAGAACACAGCATCATCTCCACTTTCCCGTATTTGGCACGCACCCTGTCAAGTACTTTGTAGAGGCCTTTCACATAATCGACATACAACTGCGACTGTTTGTCGAGAAAAGAAGAATAAGCATTGTAGATAACCGCATTGCAATCCCATTTAATAAATGCCAGATCAGGATTTTTGGTAAACAGATTATCAAGGATGCCAAAAACAAAATCCTGCACTTTAGGATTACTAAGATCAAGGACCAATTGATTGCGATACAAATGCTCTTCACGATTTGGTTGTTTGATCACCCACTCCGGATGTTTTAGATACAAATCACTTTTGGGATTAACCATCTCAGGCTCTACCCAGATGCCGAACTTCACCCCATTATTCTGCGCTTCCTTTACGAGGTAACCAATACCATGTGGCAATTTTTTTACGTTCTCCTGCCAGTCACCAAGGCCCGCCCTATCGTTGTCTCGCGGGTAATTGTTGCCGAACCATCCATCGTCCAATAGAAACACATCCACACCTAATTTCTTAGTGTCTTTCAACAGATCTGATAAAATAGGCTCATTGAAATTGAAGAAGGTAGACTCCCAATTGTTGAGCAACGTCATTCTGCTACCGTTGCCATCATACAACTTATAACTTCTTGCCCAGCGGTGCAGGTTTCGGCTCGCCTCTCCTGTTCCTTTATCAGAAAAAGTAAAAACAAAAGCAGGTGTTTCAAAATGCTGATTAGGCTTTAACGCGTACTCAGATGCAAATGGATTAATACCGGCAATCAACCGAAGATTGTTCAATGGATCCACCTCCAGGTCTACTTTAAAATTGCCCGACCATTCCAATTGTCCGAGCAATACTTTTCCCTCGTCCTCTGTAGCTGGCTTATCAAGAGATACCATAAACGTTGGTGGCTGATATAAATGAGCTCTTGTTCCGAGCTTAGAATCAAGCACTTTTATTCCCGGGGTTAAACGGGTAACCTCGGGCTGCATTTCTTTTGCCCAATCACCATGAAACTGTTTTAGCCAATACTGGTCTGCTGTAAGATAGAGATTAGCCGATGCAAACTTTTGCATGGTAACAGTCCCCTTTTCTTTGTTGGCAACAACAGCCCATTGCTCTATCACATCCTCTTTATAATAAACTTTAAAATACAGCGATACCTCCAGTGCATAAGCTGGGTCGCGAAGCAGTAAAGAGGTGGTAGACACATTTGCATCAGTCTTCTCTACTGCACTGCTTACAAATTGTAAATCAAGCGAGGTATTACCGTTTGAATGTGTTACTTCAATCGCGGGTTCTACCAGGTTGCGGGACCCGGCAGGGGTGTAAACTGCATTGAGAATACCAGAGTAATCATCGCCTCTTCTGTACATTGCATGGACGAATTTATACTCGCTTGTATCTTTCAGCTTTGCTCCAAAATACACCGTTGATACCCGCAAATCTTCACCAACATGCAGGGCTATTGCATTATGTTGCGTCTCTATTGAAATAATAGTATTTTTTTGAGCAAATAGCGCTGTTGTACAAATCAGAACTATCGCAGTCATTAATGTTTTCGGAGAAAAGCAAATGGTCATTGTAAAAGTTTTAAATGAGGTCAGCTATTAAATATCTGACTGATTAAAAGCTGCAAATATTAACGAAGCAGCTTTGGTTGCCGTAAAAATAAAGACGTTCATCTAAAGTGTAAGATTGATTATTGCTTTTTCAAAAAAGGGCGAACTCTTGAGATGACCATACTTTTCGAATTTATGTTACAACTATAATTTCTATATTGCTTCCTAATAAGTCCCCCTTCCGTATGATACGACTACTTTTATTTTTTATAGTTATCAGTGTTGTTTTTAGTAACTGTAGCAGCAAGTTAAACCAGCAAAACACTGCTGTTGCGAGCTCTGGCAATCCTATCTTTCCGGGGTGGTATGCCGACCCTGAAGCTGCAGTGTTTAATGGCCACTATTGGATTTATCCTACCTATTCTGCTCCATACAACCAGCAGATTTTGCTCGATGCTTTTTCATCCCCGGATTTGGTGCACTGGACAAAGCATGAACGCATTGTTGACACCTCCGCTGTGAAGTGGGCCAAAAGGGCAATGTGGGCACCTGCAATCGTTGAAAAAGACAAAAAGTACTATTTGTTTTTTGGAGCGAATGACATTCAAAATGACAATACTATTGGCGGTATCGGCGTGGCTGTTTCTGATAGTGCCGGGGGACCTTATCACGATTATCTGGGCAGACCTTTGATTGATAAATTTCACAATGGCGCCCAGCCGATTGACCAGTCCGTTTTTAAAGATAAAGATGGCCAATACTATATGATTTACGGGGGATGGAGACACTGTAACATCGCCAAACTAAAGAACGATTTTACCGGCTTTATACCTTTTAATGACGGTACAGTGTTTAAAGAAATTACGCCTAAAAGTTACGTGGAAGGTCCATTCATGTTTTATAGGAAAGGCAAGTATTATTTCATGTGGTCGGAAGGTGGATGGACAGGTCCCGACTACTCTGTGGCCTATGCAATCTCTAAATCACCTACCGGGCCATTTGAAAGAATAGGTAAAATTTTACAACAAGATCCAACAGTGGCAACAGGTGCGGGGCACCATTCTATTTTGCACATTCCCAAATCAAACAACTGGTATATTGTTTATCACAGAAGGCCATTAACAGAAAAGGATGCGAACCATAGAGTAACCAGTATCGATAAAATGACTTTTGATAAAAACGGATTGATTAACCCTGTCAAAATAACAAAGGAAGGGGTGAAGATGGACTTGATAAAGAGCCGGCAAAGCAGGTAAAGAAACACGGCCGTAAATGATTACAGTTACTTAAAAATTCAACCCATAGCTTTCTGCCACCAACACATCCCGCCATTGGCTGATCAATTTTTTATACGCTTTTCCGACCGGCATTATCTGCCGGTTTAGATCAAACAATCCCAATTCATTTACATGACCTGCATCTTCGCGTAGCGCACTATCCCAATCTACCTGGTGCAAAAGACTGTACCAGGTAAACCCAATTACCGGTACGCCATCTCGCTTCAACTGGTGCACATTTGCCCATTCTTTGTACAGCCAGGTAACCGAGTTAGGCATGGCATTATTTGTTTCCGTATGCATAATGGGAAGCCGGTACCGGCTATAATACTGGTGGGTGATCACATAATAGCCAAAGATTTCACCTGATGCGTCAGTTCTTCCATCAGGATAGACCACATGCTCGTTGGTTACATAATAGTCGTTGCCCATAACGCACCGTGCATTTACCTGGTTGTCTTCAAACCAATGATATTCTTTTTTGGTCATACCATTCTCGAGCAGGTATTCATACATGTATGCCGCAAGCGGATAGCCATAAGTAAGATCAAGCGAAAGAAACCTTTTTTCATTTAAAAAGTTAGCAAGCTTTTGGGCATCAGGATTTGAGGGATGAAAAAATTCTGAAGATTCGCTTTGAATAAAAATTGCCTGCGGCTGAACTTTTAAAATAGCCTGCATAGCCATCACGTTCGCTTTGCAACAATTTTTTAGTGCTGTTACAAAACTTCGCTCACTTGTCAGTCTTTCATTCCACCATCCATACAAACCTGAAAAAGTTGCCGTAATAAATATTTCATTGACCGGAGTATAGTATTGCAAATGTGGAAAGCGCTGGGCAAAGGCATTAGCATACTCAGCAAAGTACCTTGGAAAATCAGGGTTTTGAAAATTACCAATCCAATCAGGCACACCAAAATGGCAGAGGTCAACAATTGGAATAATGTTTAATTCCTCCAGTTTCTTAAATGTTTTGTCGGCAAAGTCCCAATCGTACTTACCGGGACCGAGATGGGTTTTGTAATAAGGAGGACCATATCGAAGATGAGAAATACCTAAAGAGGCTACGAGTTCAAGGTCAGCCTCCCATTGATTGTAATGGCCCGTCTTTTCCAGTTCGTCAACCCTTTTTGTGGCTCCGCCAGGAAGAGCGATAGTAGGGTAACTATTTTCTATTCCTGTTGCGAACATAAACTGCTCAGATAACATTTTGTTCATGGCAGGAGTTTAAAGAATATCAAGCCTTGCACCATCAACAACAAGGGTAGTTCCGTTTACAAAACTTGATTCACTTGAAGCCAGAAAACAAATTGCCGCTGCAAGTTCTTCCGGCTTACCTATTGCTCCTGTCGGTTTTTCAATACCACTTTTTACATTAGGATTGTTCCAAAGCATCGGAGTGTCTACTGAACCTGGAGCGACACAGTTAAAACGAGCCTGGGTAGCAGGATACTCCTGGCTTGCACCGCGCACAAACGCTTCCATTGCACCTTTACTGCTTGCGTAAGGAATAACGTTTGCTGTAGTTTCATGCGCATGAACAGAGCTGACGTTGACCACAGCGCCATTTGTCATATGAGGCAAAGCAAATTTGCAAAACAGGAAGACTGACTTGATATTTACCCGCATCACTGCATCCCATTCGTTTGACGAAAGATCGACGATCTTCTTGAACGTCATCATTGCTGCATTGTTGATCAATACGTCCACCTTTGCCCATTTTTCAACCGTCTTATCGACCGCCTGTTTTATTTCTTCCTCTACCCCTACATCGCATTTGACAAACATTGCCGTTCCATTTTGTCCCGTTATCATTTGCACCGTTTCATTTCCACCGTCTTCATTTCTGTCGACTACTGTGACAACGGCTCCCTCAGATGCAAGACGTTGGGCAGTCGCCCTGCCAATGCCAGAGCCGGCACCGGTAACAATACAAACTTTATCTGTAAATCGCATGACTCCTTTTTTGAATTAAAACAACTTGTTAATGGAAGGGTCGCACTAATACAATGCCACCCCAAATGCACCGATCTCTGCTAACTAGCGTGAAAAAAAGTATGCGAAAAAGGACGTTCTGGTGATTGGTTTCCGATGTACAGGATCAGGGAAAGCGGATTTGAACAATTTGGGGAGGGAGGCGCGAGGATCAAATGCGAACTTGTGCGGTACTTTCATGATAAATCTTCTTCAGGCTTTGCAGGTCCCTTTTCATAGCTGTTATCACCTCTTCCTTTGGAATGGTAAGAGTTTTTGCACCGTTCTCTGCTCCCCCTAACTCGTACTCGTAATGTAGTGATACTGGCCCGTTAAACTGCGCCTGGTTTAGAGCTTTAAAATAAGCATTGAAATCAACCATTCCAGTGCCAAGAGGCATGTTTTGCTCCTGCCATTTGCCGTCTTTCTTTACCCACTGAAAATCTTTAAAATTGACGGTTGTGATATAATTTTTAAGCAGTCCAAAGCCTATTGGCCAACTATGTGCACCTTCAACGGTCGCATGTCTTATGTCGTACTGACTGCCTATAAAAGCAGGATCTAAGTCTTTTAATACCATCCATAAATCAAGTACCGCCGCCCCAAAATAACCTCCCGCATGATTTTGATAGTCTCCATGGATCTTGTATTTCCTATTCAACGAACTCAACTCCTGCATGTCTTTTTTAAAGGCTGATTGATTGTCGGCGATGCTCAGCTTCTTATCGTACGAATACCACCCCATCCTATAGTTCCTTATGCCGAGTTCTCCGGCAGTTTTAAGGAGAGGTGACGTGGTTGGATCAGAAGCTTTTGTAATAGCTGTAGTAATCATATATACCTCAAGACCCAGCTTTCTGATTGCTGCAACCGCTTTAGGTAAATCTTCAACAACCCTTCCAGGAAGTACATGACCATCCGGGCGCACCGTTAAATCTATTCCATCAAATCCCATTTCTTTTACCACTGCAGCCATGTCGCTCCAATTGAGCCAATGAAGGTTTTTTGAAAAGATGGAGACCTTCATTTCATTAAGCTTCTTTTCTTCTGAAAAAGTTCCTTTTAACCAAGATGAATTTTTAGCAAAGGCATCTATGTCTAACGCCAAAGCAGAAGCTGCCAGGGAAGACTGTCTTATAAAACTTCTTCTGCTATTTTTCATCTGTATCGCTTTATTGCAACAACTGCCCGAATTATGGTTTGCTGTTTTTTCTATAGTTATCGTGTTCTACTGACAGTGGTCCATTACCCTCAATGAGAAAGAAAACCAAAGCAACGAGAACACTCACCGACAACCAGAACTCAGAATACGGCTTAAAAATATGCTCTGGTAGGTTCACGTAAAAAACTGCGACAAGAAGAATTGGAATTTGAAAAAGGCAAGCCGCCCTTGTATTGGTACCCAAGGCAATCATTAAGCCTCCAATAATATGAATAAAAATAATTACGTGGGCGAACAAACTGATTCCAAGGGAAGTTATCAATCCTGTTTTCGCCATCAGCTTCGAGAATGCATCCAGGTTCAGCGCAAATTCAACTCCTTTCCAAATAATTACAAGACCTAATAGCACTCTAAAAAAGTCGATCCAGGCGGGATGGTGAGTATCACCCCAATTTTCGATTTTGTTGATGATGTGTGCCATATGTAAGATTTAATCGTTAGCAACTGTAACCCTCTTAAAGTTACGAAGAATGCACTATGAAAACGTAAAAAACGATAGTATTTTCAGTTGTCTTGATTGCACAATACGTTGCTTTACTGTCTTTAGGGCATCAGTTTTTCGTTAATCAGTATTATCCTTACATTGTTATTAAGTTTTCAATCTCATCCAATGCTTAAACAACATCACTATTCTCTACTTGTACAATGGACAGGTAACACTGGTCTTGGTACTGACAATTATCGCTCTTACGAGCGAAGTCATACGATTTCTATTGACGGGAAACCGGAACTACAATGCTCTTCTGACGCTGTTTTTCGTGGAGATAAATCAAAATATACTCCGGAAGAGTTGCTTGTTGCGTCGCTTTCTGGTTGTCATATGTTGTGGTACCTACATCTTTGTGCCGACGCTGGTGTAGTAGTAATTGCTTACTTGGATAACCCAGTTGGCACAATGGTTGAAAACCCAAACGGCGGAGGACATTTTACAGAAGTAACACTTCATCCGACCGTAACTGTAGCCGATCCATCTATGATTGACAAAGCATGCGAACTACATAAAAAAGCAAATGAATTGTGCTTTATAGCTAAATCAGTAAATTTCCCGGTTCGTCATCAACTGACGTTAAAAGTGCAAGTGCAAGAAGAACGATAGGCACTTTTGCAACATTCAGTCGTGCCGTTATTTCTCGCACGAGCAGTTGCTCTCCTATTTTTTTTATAGAGTGCTAGCAAGTTGCCAAGGTTGGAGAGATGGCAGTCGAAGTCAATCTACAAGAGGTAGAAACAAGGGAGTAGACTTTAGATAGCCGATTTGCTAAGCTTGTGCTGTTGGTCCGCCAAAGTTTAGTGGAATTTCTACCTGCTCCAAATCCTGGATTGTTCCGTTTGCGGCTTCGTATCGTGTTACATTGTCTTCAAGCGCCTTCAAAAAACGCTTAGCATGCATGGGAGTGAAGATGATGCGGCTTTTTACTTTGCTTTTAGGAGTACCGGGCATTACACTCACAAAATCAATCACAAATTCTGCATGGCTATGAGTGATGATCGCGAGATTTGCATAAGTTCCTTCTGCCACCTCTTCGCTGATTTCTATGTTTATTTGATTTGGAGTCTGTTCTGCCATACAATAATTTGAATTGCAAAAGTAAGTGTTTAGATTAAAAGAGGCACAGTGTAAGAAAATGTTATGACACTAGTACGGGCGAAAGAGTAGTGTTATTATTGCAGTGACTGACGTAGCTGAAATGCACGCGTCAAAATACCTTAGGTTCACTTCAATGTCATTGTTCTACAAGTAGGCTTAATACTCGACAGACTATAACCGCTATTGCATTATGAGTGCTTGCTTAAAGACATTGTTAGTTTGGTTAAGTAAGCATCAGTATCCGATTCAGGGTTATTGCTATCAATGAAGGTTCGCGCTTGCGGTATTGCTTCACTTAGCTGTTTCAACCCTTTTTTAGTTAAATTTTTTACGGTAACGAGCGTACCATTACTCGGCTTGATGTAATAGGTATAATTATCGACATACCTGTCAAATTTATGGCCGCTTTCATATAGCCCTTTATTCGTGTAATCCGCCCTGTAAAACCTCGTTTCTATAGTCTTATATAACGTAAACGAACTGTCACGATACAACTCAATAAAAAACTCCCCGCTTTTCTCAGGTATCGCACGGAATTTAAAAGAAGTTGAACTATCAAACAAAATGAAACTTTCAATTTGTTCCATATTCACGTCAACGATTTTTGTATCACTAATTTTTAATATAATCCTATTATTCACTTTATCATAATTCATCAGGTTTTCAGGCTCGGTAAACACCTGCTTTGTTTTTAATACAACCTGACCTTCAGCCCAGCTCTTCATTAAATAAGGGGAACCTTCTGTATCCTCTTTCAATGTAAACGTCGCCAAAGAATTACTTATATTTCCGGCGTTATTTGCAAATTGTTTGAAAGACTCACCCACGCTGATACTATTTATTTGGCTATAGCTAATAGTACTTAACAATAAGAAAATAAGTGATAGCTTGAAATTCATGTTATTACTTTTTGTTTCAATTAAATAAAATATTAAAAACTACTTTTAATGGGGTGAACGATAACAGCAGGAAACAGATGCCTTTTCATTAAACTTCCATAACAAATTAATAGGAACAATCGAATTTTTAAAATCTAAGCCTTCACCTGCTTATCGTATTGCATAACATCTTTACTATAAATAATAATCCCTATAGCAAGAGCTATAGGGATTATTATTTATAGTAGTGTAAACCAGGAAATTATTTTACTCGAATGTACCATAGTACAGTTTGAAAATTGCTTGCTACAGTGTATTGGCCTCCAGCCGCACTCTCGATCGTTACAGGTAATATATACTTATGAGTCTTAAAAGTGCTTCTTGTTGTAGCAGCATCCCTGGCGCCAGAATTAATGTGAACTATAAAGTCGCCGGTACTAAACACACCAGCATTAGGAACAGTGACATCAAGAGATTTAACTGTGTACAAAGAGTCCGGAATAAGTGCGTAACCAGCGGTAGAATGATTTGTAATCCAGGTATTTGCAGCGTTCTTATCAATTTTCATACGGAGGGTCACATCTCCAACATGGTCTTTTGCAGAAAGGTGTACTGCAGTAGCATAGTCCACGCCTGCAGCTGTACTATCTAAAATAAACCACGAATTTGTAGGGGCAGTAGCAACAGCGACTGCGTTGGCAGGAGCCTTAGGTATGTCTGCAACAGGCTGGGTTGTAGAAAAATCTTCAGCATAGGGATTTGATTTTAAACATCCCGTATTTATTAAAATAGCTGCAGCACCTAAATATATTAAAAGTAGTTTCTTCATTTTTTTT
>Ga0181463_1000031_pt1 | contig 23165 bp, 14 predicted proteins | sample InSIn1gowninarea_FD_119071 | JGI IMG/M metagenome (GOLD analysis project Ga0181463, IMG submission 119071) | Clean room microbial communities from NASA Spacecraft Assembly Facility at Jet Propulsion Laboratory, Pasadena, California, USA -... ... | reverse complement strand
GCTAATTCAAGAACTTCTGTTTTATTGCGTTCCGTAATGCATACATACAATTTGCCTTCTTTTACTATAAAGGAATCTATTTCTGAGTGCGAGTCCGTGTACTTAATCCCCTTATAACGCTCTAATACTTTAGAACAACTCTTGAACCGCTTCTTTATTCCAATGATTCTGTGGTGGAGTTCATTAAAAATCAGCCTTATGATTTCTCGCCTGGCAGTCAATTCAACTATAGTAATTCAGCTTATTTTCTGTTAGGGTGTATTATTGAGAAAGTGAGCGGGCAAACGTATAGCACCTATATCAATCAAAATCTTGTTGCGAAAGCAGGATTACAAAATACAAGTGTTAACCAGTTAGATTCTATTCTTGCCAACAGAGCTTCTGGATATACACACACTGCTTCAGGCTGGAAAAATGAGAGGTATATTTCAATGGCATTTATCTTCAGCGCCGCGGCTATCATATCTACCGTAGAGGATTTATATAAATGGCAAAATGCCTTATTCGATGGAAAGATTATTTCACCCGCTTCATTTACCAAAATGACTACGCCCCATTTAGACAACTATGGTTATGGAGTATGGATAGATTCTTTTCAGCATCACCGACGCATTCAGCATGGGGGCAGTCTCCCCGGATTTAGAAGCGCGCTGGCGCGTTATCCTGAGGATGAAGTAAGTATCGCATTTATTTCTAACAGCGACATCGATATGGGAATTCCTGATGCGCTTGCTGCTATCGCTTTTGGCTTGCCTGTGACACCACCCTATAAACAGCTGAAAGTAAGTGTTAGTTCAAAAGCATTAGAGCGTTATAAGGGGATTAAGTACACGGACTCGCACTCAGAAATAGATTCCTTTATAGTAAAAGAAGGCAAATTGTATGTATGCATTACGGAACGCAATAAAACAGAAGTTCTTGAATTAGCACCTGAATCAGAAACGAAGTTTTACGTCGAAGACTCCCCGGATGTACAATTTGAATTTGAAGTAACTAATGCAGGAAAAATTACAACGGCATATCGAATAGACAATGAGGTAAAAAGTGAAATGAAAAAACGCTAATCGAAAGTATTTTACAAGACGGCAGAAACTAATTATTCCACGAACGCACATCAGTGTGTTCATAAAATTGTGGCGGGACGTTAAGCATTCAACTATAAATCGCTATTTTGCTTCTGTGGTTATTTGAAGCTGACGTTTTCCAATTGCCACAACTTCATAAACATTTCAACGTTGTGCGCTATTCTAAAATGCACACCTCAGCTAACTTGACATTTCAAACCAATACTGCAAAAAATGAACACAGAACAAAAAATCGAAATTCCACTAAGCAAGTCAAAGATTATAATGATGCTTATCGGTTCTACTGCTTTTGTGGCAATAGGACTATGGTTTGTCATTGCTCCACCTGAAATTAAAAACTCCTATTGGGGCAATCCAACCAGAATAGCAATTGCTGGTTACGCCTCAATACTTTTCTTCGGACTTTGCGTTGTTTTTTTCATTCGCAAACTTCCAGACACTAAGCCTGGATTGATAATAGACAATACTGGATTAATTGATAATTCAGGCGCTTTATCTGCTGGACAAATCTTGTGGGAAGACATTGTGAATATATCTGTGCTTGAAATGCATAAACAAAAACTTTTGATGCTTGAAGTGAGAAACCCGCAAGAATATATCGACAGGCAAAATGGTTTGTTGAAACGTAAAGGCATGCAACTTAACTACAAAATGTATGGAACGCCTCTCAGCATAACAGCGAACGGGTTACAAATGCCATTTCAGAAGCTTTACACATTAGTCTTACAGAAGTTTCAGGAGACAAGAACGAACGCACAACAGGGGTTTGCCAATTTACCTGCAAAATAACAATCACTCAGCAATTTTTATTTCTTCAACTTGATCTAAATTGCCGGACTGACTAACCGTGAATTCCGCTTCTTCGCAAATACGTTCTGCGTTAGCGGTCATGCCACAGCCGCTTTTGGCAGACAAAGAGAAACTTTTATAGGGGTAATATTTGTTGACGTAATTCACCCCCAAAGTTGTCGTATTAAAAGTGTGCAAAAGACTAAAATGATTTGGAACATTGTATCGGCAATAAAGTATGGATAATTAAATAATGTCTTATGAAAGGAGTATTCAAAATATATGATGTTCGCAGATCAGTTTTAATAATTGGGGTACTTTTTTTGCGGCAACACAAGCAAACGGGCAGCAAATCAAACCTTCCAGCAGCGGCTACGCACCTGCTAAAGGCATCAACGTTTATTATGAAATATATGGTGCGGGTAAACCTATCGTTTTACTACATGGTGCCTTTTACACCATTGACATGAACTGGGGACAATTAATACCTCAATTATCAAAAACAAGAAAAGTAATTGCCATTGAATTTCAAGGTCATGGGCACACTCCTTATTCAGATAGAAAATTAGATATTGCTTCCTTGGCAAGCGATGTTGAAGGAGTAATGAATTATTTGAAAATTGACAGTGCGGATGTAACAGGATACAGCATGGGTGGCTCTATAGCTTACCAATTTGCTGTGCAAAGCCCTCAACGATTAAGAAAATTAATAATCATTTCTTCTACTTACAAAACAGATGGTTGGCTACCTTCAGTTAACAACGCTTTTACCGATTTCCAACCCGAGCTTTTTGATCATACGCCAATAAAAACCGCATACTTTGCAGTAGCACCTGATACAACCAAATGGATAAAATTTTTAAAGCAGATGTTCAATTTCGCAAAGGTGCCATTTAACTGTGGTGATGCCAATATTGCTAAAATTACTGCACCTGTATTAATTATTTCTGGCGACAATGATGGATTAGATAAAATTGAGTTGATGAAAACATATAAATTATTGGGTGGAGGAATAGCTGCTGATCTAGCACCGATGCCAAAATCACAGTTGGCTATCGTTCCTTCCCAAAGTCATGTCGGCTTAATGATGCAAACAAAAACAATTTTAGATTATCTAAACGACTTTTTGAAATAAGCACGAACCACTAACATGAGTATTGCCAATAGTGGCGCTGGACGTTGGGGTAATCGGTGACGAATTGCTATCAGTTTGGTTCGGGCGGAAGGAACTTTTTCGAAAAAATCAGAATAAATTTTAAATCTTAGAATACATAATGAACGCTAGTTGCCAGACCGACGTTTTTCAACTTCCTTACCACCTGCAAACTGTTCTGTGTTCTCGGTCATTTATCAGACTGTTCTTCGTAGCTTGAAACAGCAATGTCGGGAAGAAAGCAGAACATAGTTTACTCTTTAACTGAAGTGAAAGCCCTTCTCTGTGTACTGGTCATACTTAATTTGTCGTGTTTGTCAAAAGATCATCAACTCCAAAAGTCAAAGGTAAAATTGACAGCTCTACAAACAGATTTCAACATCTTGCGCAAAACTTTAGAGGAAGCTCATCCCGGACTTTATTGGTATACGGAAAGAGCAGCAATGGATAACTATTTTGACAGCACTTACAACTTGCTAGACCATGATATGACAAGCTTAGAATTTTTTAAATTGCTGTTACCGGTCATTGCAAAAGTAAGATGCGTACACACCAATCTCCATCTGCCAACTGAGGTAGGTAACAGGGCGCAGTTTCACAAGCTTTTGCCTTTTAATTTTTTATGTCAAGATGGTAAGGTCTTTATCACAAAAGACTTTTGCAGTACCGCACATGAAAGGCTCGAGATACGTTGTATAAACAACACCACGACAAAAAAAATTTTAGAAACACTTTTAAACAGATTGCCGGCAGACGGCTACAACGAAACATACAAGTATTCTCTGTTAAGTACTGGAGCCTTCAGGGAAGGATATGCTTTATGCTTCGGTCAGCCGGATAGTTTTGTTGTGAGGGCGGTTCATACAAGGAGCCTAAAAGATGTTGTTTTTACTGTAAAAGCCATCACCCCGCAAGAACTGTCCAACACCGTCCGGTCTGTACCGAAAACACCTTTACAGTTACGCTTCAAACCGGATTTAAGTAGTGCAGTACTTGACCTAAATACCTTTGAGATTAATACAAAAAAATTTAGGGATACTCTTCAGACAATTTTCAAAGCGATAAGAGAAAAAAACTGCAAAAACCTAATTATTGATTTGCGGCAAAATGGCGGCGGAAATAATGACAATGTATCAGCCTTATTTTCGTTTATAGCAGCAGCACCTTTTCAACATCTGAAAAGCGCTGAAATGAATCCTCCGGCATTGACCTACTTAAAATACATTAACAGATCGCAAGACTTCAAAGACATTCACGCTGATGCTTCCGGTAACTATCTTGTGAATTATAGGTATGCGGGAACAATCGTTATGAATCCGCAACACGAGAATTTATTCAGAGGAAATGTAGTTCTGCTGACTTCCGGCCATACGACATCCGCTGCTTCTGAATTTGCAGCAATTTCCCATTTTACGAAACGTGCCAGAATTGTAGGGGAGGAAACAGGTGGTTGTTATTATGGTGCTACAGGCGGCAATTTTATAAATCTAAAACTACCGAACAGTGGTCTTGAAGTAAGAATACCAACGATAAGAATTTTTACAGCGGTGGATGAAGATTATTTACATCAGCCGAAAGGAAGGGGCACTTTTCCGGATTATGAAATAGTTCCGACAGTTGGTGAGATTATCGATGGAAAAGACGTACAACTTAAACTGGCATTTAAAATCTTAAACAAGTAAAACGAACGCAGCCCCCTCTTGAATGATTCAAAATATTCTTTTTAGGGAGCTGGTAAGATAGCTGAAGACCCTTGCTGGCAAGTTTTGCTTTGTAGATGTCGTCTATTTAATGCTCTAAATCAAAGGTTGCAGAAGAACTGTCCAGTTGAACAGAGATTGTGATTGCCATTGAATACATTCGTTGGCTACAACAAAAAAGCCCTCGTAAAGACGAGGGCCGCTACCAAAACTAACTTGTGATATACGTATCACTGATCGAAAATACTTAAATACTACTTTCTTGGATTCAGTTTACTTTTTTACAGATTTTCGCTTTAATGTTTTTCTAATTATAGACTTCTTGGGATTAGTCGTCAAAGAAACTTCATACGACGACTGTAATCAGCGGAATCCACTTTCAAAATTACGTTACGTTGTTGCCCGCCAATGAGGTGTCAACAATAACTATGAAGGTCACCTTACAATTTAAAAACTCCAAGGTATTATGGGAGTTTAAGACAGCTTCTCTGCATATTTAGTTTCAGTTCAAATGCAATGGAATCTGCCTTGAACTCCAAGAATGGAAAAACTGTCCGTTTCCATCGTGAGGAGTGTTTCTACCGATTTGTACTTTTTCCCTTTTCGTCGGTACGGAATTTATTCTGCTTCTCCCGCCGCCTGATAATTCACACTGTTTTCTGCAATACCCGTAAGCAAAACATCAGTTTGTTTTTCTTCTTCCAGGGTCTGTGCTAACAGGTTTGCCACCTGCTCTTCCCCTAACGTTTTTGCCAGTTGCGCCAATCCGCCATAGGTAGAAATTTCATAGTGTTCTACTTTTTGCGCAGCCAGAATAAGTCCAACATCACGAGTGGCTGTACCTTTTTCCGTTTCTTCGATAATACCTTCACCTTCTTTGGTGATGCCTTCAATGGCCTCGCATTTTTTACCTTTCGCTTTTTCTCCCAAAAGCTCAAACACTTGCTCCAGACGTGCCACCTGTTCCAGGGTCATCGCCTTGTGATCTTCAAATGCCTGTTGCAACTCCGGTGAAGTAGCAGCCCTCTTCATTTTGGGGAGTGTTTTTGCAATATGCTTTTCCGCATAATAGATGTCTTTGAGTTCATCTACAAAAAATTCACGCAGCATCGAATCATTTGCGCCTGCGCCTACGTTAGCTCCTTTTTTTGCTTTAGCCATTTTTACAGTTTAGCTTATCTAAATAAAAAATGTGCCACCCAGGTTAAACAATGGTTCAAGGTGTTAAACCATCAACTTTCCTACTTACTTACTGGCCTCGAAACTAGCTGAGGTAATAATAACCTCTCGTTTCACCGCCGCTGGAATTAACGAGATCAAATTGATCCGCACCTTTGAACTGTTGCATACTCATGTGAAACACGACAGTCAAGCCGCCTTCGGATGCCAATGCTAAAAAGTCCTGGAACGCACCATTATTGAACGATCCTTTTATAACTAAACTTCATGTACAAAAGAGCAACATTGCGTGTAGGACGATCAAGCGAATCAGTATAAAATGCTACATATGCATAAAACAACTCTAATATGTCAGTAGTGGGCAGGGTAGCCTTACCACTGGGTAAAGCCTGACGCAAACAGCAAACAAAAGGATACCGGTTTACGAGATCTGCACCATCCTTATCGGAACTGGTTTTATCAATTGGTGCCGGTTATCCAAGGAAAAGGAACCCATACCATCGACTTTGAGCGGTTCACCACTAAGCGTTATAAATTTACTTTATGGTGCCAGGAAGGTTCCAGGATTGGATTCGAATCTGAGACCAACCGACCAGCCAGTCGCAAACGAGCATCCTCAGGCTACATGCAGAATTCCAGATTTGCTACTGCTTTACTTGAATGATTCCAGCAGCTTGCATCAATGGCAGAATTGAGTGCTTCGACCTTCTATAGACCAAGGGCGACAGGCGAGTTGGAAAAACAACCGGACAGAAGTTGAACCACTCTAGTAGAAATCAGAGGCGAGCTACTTTGTTTAAAAGCAGTTCATTACACGAGTAAGCGTTAGCAAATCAACTACTATGTGGTTCAATAACTGTCTGGTACTCTCCACCTGATGGCTCAATTGCTTTGATTAATTCTAAAGGAGTCTAATAAGTTTTGCTTTTAGCAAATGCAAACGGCAATGCAGGACAAAACTATATTTTTTCATTCCGGTGTATTTGCTTATCGCTATCATTCAGCACTAAGAAGATTTGTGTTTAGTATAAAGAATTTAATAAATAATTTTTTTCTTTTAAGCAAATACTTATTTTACAGATCTAAATGGCTGCACGCATTGTGCCCACTAACTGCTCCCTACACTATCAAAACGCTCCAACATCCATTTAATTCAAACGTTTGGCGATTTTCCGTGCTATCTGTATTTCAATATCGTGAAAGCAGTGGCTATAGTTTATACCTGAACAAGGCAATGATCGATGTATAATTTTTAGTGGATAAGCTAGCAAGGCAAGACGATGTAGACGAATCTCAAAATTCGGCTGAATTAAGGCTTGTTAGAATTCGTATCCCTGGTTGCAAATTAAATTCTTTTGTACACCATAAACTTTTCTGCATGAGAAAAATTCACTTGCTATTCCTTGCTATTTTGGTAACGACAATTGCCAATGCGCAAAATGCATTGCCACCGAACCCCCGAAACTACGAACCGGTCAATCCAAAAACTGACCAACAACAGGTAGCCGGGTACACGGTGCGACTTCGGCCAGGCATTAACCTTACGTATGCCTTTGACATTTTACAAAATGACAAGCCGCTTCACGAGGCTACCCCCAACTTGCTAACCCGTGGACCTGAGGGCTACCGAACAAAAGCTGATGCCTATGCCGTGGCAAAATGGGTGATTGCAGAGTACAGAAAAAACGGCCACATTCCTCTTGATCTACCGCCACACATAGCAGCACAATTGAATATTTCGGCTGAACGCTTACTGCATTAAACCAAAACAAATGAAAAAATTACTGTTCCTTATTGGCCTCAGTATTAGCTGTGGATTTACGTCTTACGCCCAGTCAGTACTGTACGGAGCGACAAAAAACACAATCTCGAAATATTCGGCGCTGACAAACTCGTTAACGGCTAGTTACGTCGCGCCAAGTGAAGGCGCTAACCCTACTTACTCAAGCCTTACAAAAGCTTCTAATGGCAAATACTACGGCATGACAACAGGTGGTGGCGTCAACAACAATGGTGTGATTTTCTCCTTAGATCCAACGACCAACACCTACAGCAAGCTCAAAGATTTTGATTATGCCAGTGGAGGAAGTCCTTTTGGCAGTCTCATACAAGCCAGTGATGGTAAGCTCTACGGGATGACTGTTAATGGCGGCACCAACGGTGCAGGTGTGATCTTCTCCTTCGATCCCACAACGAACGTCTATAGTAAGCTCAAAGATTTCGACTATACGAATGGCGGCTCTCCTTACGGTAGTCTCGTGCAGGCTACGGATGGCAAGCTCTACGGGATGACGTATAGTGGCGGCACCAGCGGCGCAGGCGTGATCTTCTCGTTTGAGCCCGCTACCATTATTTACACGAAGCTCAAAGATTTTGATGGCACAAATGGCAGTAGTCCTTTTGGTAGTCTTGTGCAGGCAGCGGATGGCAAGTTCTATGGGGTGACTAACTATGGTGGCACAAGTGGGTACGGTGTCATCTTCTCCTTCGATCCCGCCACAAGTGCTTACAATAAGCTCAAAGATTTTGATTATACCAACGGCAGCTCTCCTTACGGTAGTCTCGTGCAAGCGGCGGATGGTAAGTTCTATGGGACGGCTGTAAGTGGCGGCACGAGTGGTAACGGTGTGATCTTTTCCTTCGATCCGGCCACAAGTACTTACAATAAGCTCAAAGATTTTGATTATACCAATGGCAGCTATGCTTACGGTAGTCTCGTGCAGGCGGCGGATGGCAAGCTATATGGGATGACTAACTATGGCGGCACAAATGGAAGGGGGGTGATTTTCTCCTTAGATCCCACAACGAACATCTACGGCAAGCTCAAAGATTTTGATGGCACCAATGGCGGTAGTCCTCAGGGTAGCCTTGTAATAACAGCAGACGGTAAGTTTTATGGAATGGCAGCTGGTGGAAGCAACAACTTTGGAGTTATTTTTTATTTTGATCCTGGTACAGCTACCTACACAAAAGTCAAGGAATTCGACAATCGGTCATTAAACGGTATTATGCGGGCCTCTAATGGCAAGCTCTATGGCATGACCAATAATGGCGGCACGAGCGGTGCCGGCGTGATCTTCTCGTTCGATCCCACAACCAACACCTACAGCAAGCTTAAAGATTTTGACTACACGAATGGTGGCTATCCATATAGTAGTCTCGTGCAGGCAAGCGATGGCAAACTCTATGGCATGACAACAAATGGTGGCACAAGTGGGTACGGTGTCATCTTCTCCTTCGATCCCGCCACAAGTACTTACAATAAGCTCAAAGATTTTGATGGTACTAATGGCGGCAATTCATTCGGTAGTCTCGTAAAAGGTGTAGACAGCAAGCTTTATGGCATGACCTATTCTGGTGGCGCAAATAGTGCAGGTGTGATTTTTTCCTTTGATCCCACAACGAACATCTACACGAAGCTCAAAGATTTTGATGGCACAAATGGCAGCTCTCCAAACGGAAGTCTCGTGCAAGCGACCGATGGTAAGTTCTATGGGGTGACTAACTATGGCGGCACAAGTGGTAATGGTGTGATCTTCTCCTTCGATCCCGCCACAATTACTTACAATAAGCTCAAAGATTTTGATTATACCAATGGCAGCTCTCCAAACGGAAGTCTCGTGCAGCCGGAGGATGGAAAACTCTATGGCATGACCTCTTACGGTGGCACAAGCGGTAAGGGGGTGATTTTCTCCTTTGATCCCACGACGAACACGTACGGCAAGCTCAAAGATTTTGATGGTACAAATGGTGGTAGTCCATTCGGTAGTCTTGTAAAAGGTGTAGACACCAAGCTTTATGGCATGACCTATTTTGGTGGCTCTAACAACCTTGGCGTGCTTTTCTCCTTTGATCCGGCTACCAACGCATACACCAAACAGGATTTCGATGGTACCAACGGAGCTTCACCGCAATACAGCACGCTCGTAGAAACCAGCACCTGCAAGCCGCCAACGGTCATTGCAACTTTTGAAAATCAATCTGGCGCCGTTGTTCCCAAAACAATGAATTTTAATGCCGGTGGAGATGTCACCTTTGTCGGCCAGGGACCTGGCGCTAAAAAAGCGGGTGGCCGTACCAATATTTACTCTGCCATTAATACAGCGGCTTACAGTGGTCTTTGGTGGACGTTCTATCCCATTGAAAACCCTCGCCACAGCTCACAGGGATCAACATCAACCGGCCAAATGGCCTTCAGCAGCTACGACGCGGCTACAGGCATTATCACGTTTGTATCAACAGCGAACATGACTTGGCCTGCGAACAGTGGTACTGAAAATATTACCACCCGGCTTCGAATGCAATTACAACCGTACACGGGTTCGCATTCCGGTCCGCTGGCCAGTGGCTGGATTACACCGGTCACCGCTGGCGATATATCGCTTGCCTCCCTGCCGGCAAACTATCCGCTGATTGATATCAAAGCCACCGGCAATCCAGGAAAGTTTCAGGTTTGGTACAGCATCGAAACTGGCAGCGGTGTACCGCTGGATGATTACTACGCGACCTATCCGCATACCAGCATAGCCGGTGGAAGCACGATCACGTCCGTGACCGGATCGTTTTATGAACGTTCAGCGTCTACTTGCAACGGTGGCCCAGTTAAAGTAACGGTTACCGCCAGCGGCGGAGTAGAGCCGTACACGGGTATGGGTGTATTTTACGATCAGCCAGGCAGTCATACCTACACCGTCAGTGACAAAAACGGATGTACCGGTAGTACAACCGTTGATGTGCAACCGCAGAACTGCGGTGCCGTCACCTGTCCGTCCGATAAAACAGTGGATGCAGATGGATGTACAGCCACTGTCTCTGGCATTGATCCAAACATAACGCCTTCCGGTGCAGCGGTAACCTACACGCTCAGTGGCGCTACCACCGGTAGCGGGTCGGGTAGCGCAAGCGGGCAAGTGTTTAACATCGGAACAACGGTTGTTACCTACACAGCAGTTGACGATGGGACAAAGACCTGCAGCTTTAACGTAATCGTCAACGACAAAGCAGACCCGGTGATTACAACTTGCCCCGGTGACCAAACAGTTTGCACTACCAATGGACAGACAACGGCTCCCGTTGAATTTAGCGCGGTTGCCACCGACAATTGCACGACGGGGCTAACGATTAAATATTACAACGGGGAAACGGAAGTAGCTTCGGGTGATGCCTTCCCGGTTGGCGAAACAATAATCACGGTGCGGGCTGTGGACGCAGCCGGCAACAAAGCAGAATGCAGCTTTAAGATTACCGTTAAAAGCCCGGTAACTTATTATCTGGACAATGACCACGACGGCTTTGGCGATCCCGCCACTGGCCGCGAAGTTTGTTCTGACACACCGCCGGAAAACTATGTAACGAACAGCGATGATGTTGATGACAACAAGATTACGTACGCCGATAACGACGGTGACGGCTACGGTGCAGGACCCATGACGCCTTCCGGTGTTGACAACAACTCGGATTGCAACGACAACGATGCGGATGAGCATCCTGGTCAGACCTGGTACATTGACGGTGATGGCGATGGTTACGCCGGTAGCGCAATAGAGCAATGCACAAGGCCTATAAAAGGGTACCTGTTTTCGGAACTTTCGGGCATCAAAGATTGTGACGACGCCGACCGGTCGGTTTGGCGTGCAGCCACTTTTTATAAGGACGCTGATGGCGATGGGTATACCGTGGGCGATGGGGTAAGCCTCTGCTATGGGGAAAGCGAACCAGCGGGTTACAGCACCACCAGAAGCACAACGGATGATTGCGACGACAATAACAAGGACGTATGGCGCACGGGCACTTTTTACCGGGATGGTGATGGCGATGGTTATACGATGGGCAGTGGCGAGTCGATCTGCTACGGCAACACGACGCCTTCCGGCTACCGTGATGCGGCAAGTACTGAAGAGGATTGTAATGATGCAAACAGTTCAATTGGACCAAAAAGTCTTTGGTATTTAGACAAGGACAACGACGGTTACTATACGGGTTCCAGTGTCCTGTCGTGCACCTCACCGGGAGAAGGCTACAAGGCATCGGGCCTGATTGCGGGTGGCGATTGCAGCGATGACAACGCAGCCCGCCATCCGGGTGCAACTGAGGCCTGTAACGGAGTAGACGATGACTGCGACGGGCTGACAGACGAAGACTGCCCAAGCACCGTAACCAAATCGCTCAAAGTAAACCTGTATGGCGGCGTCAATCCCTACACCATAGGTGGTTGGAACAACTGGAACGTCTCGGCCAACAATGTGAGCATCACCTCGGCTAACTACAACTACAGCGACGGTACCCCTTCAACGATCAACAGCACCATCAGCGGTTCGCATGGTGTACCTGACAATGGTGCTGCATACGGCGGCACAATGTGTCCACCGGAAGTGCTGCGCTACACCAGCTATTCTGCCTCCAGAAGGACACTTACGTTTAAAGGGCTGAATAACGCCTTGAAGTATGACCTGGAGTTTTATGACAGCCGCGGCACCACCGGCAACAGCACCATCTTTACCATTGGTGGTGTCAACAAGTCGGTCGTCACCGACAACAACAAAGCCAATAAAGTGGTCTATTCTGACCTTGTACCCATAGGCGGTCAATTGATAGTCACCCTCAACATGAGCGGCAGCTTCAATTACCTCAATGGCTTTATTCTCACCGAGAAATCAACAACGGTTGGCGGCAACCAGGTTCCTGTTGCCCGTGCGGGGGGCAGCAAAACCATCACCCTGCCGACAAGTTCTGTGCAAGCCGATGGATCTGCCTCTTTCGACCCGGATGGCACAATTGTCCATTATCATTGGAACCAGGTTGGGGAGAATTTGAATGCAGCAACGATCGTATCACCGGACGGGGCCACAACCCAGATACAGGACCTCAAAGAAGGTTTCTACAAGTTCCTTTTGACCGTTACAGACAATGGCAGTGCCGTTGCAAGGGACACGCTGTATGTAACCGTTAATCCGCATCCCGTTATTACGACAAAATCAATGAAGGTAAACCTGTACGGTGGCGCCAATCCCTATACTGTAGGTGGATGGAACAACTGGAACGTGTCGGCGAACAATGTGAGCATCACTTCAGCTAACTACAACTACAGCGACGGATCGGCTTCAACGATCAACGGCACCTTGAGCGGTTCGCACGGCGTGCCTGACAATGGTGCAACTTACGGTGGTATCATGTGCCCACCAGAGGTGCTGCGCTACACCAGCTATTCTGCCAGCAAGCGAACACTCACGTTTAAAGGCTTGAATAACGCCCTGAAGTATGACCTGGAGTTCTACGACAGCCGCGGCACCACCGGCAACACCACGATTTTCATTATCAATGGTGTCAGCCAAAGCGTGGTGACCGACAACAACAAAGCCAATAAGGTGGTCTTTAGTGACCTGGTGCCCAGCGGCGGACAGTTGGTAGTCACGCTGAACATGACCGGCAGCTTCAATTACCTGAATGGCTTTATCCTCACGGAAAAAACACCTTCCAGTGGCGCACCAACGGTTGGTTCCGGGATCAAAAAAGACCGGGAGGTACAGGCGTTCAATCAGCCGTTTGTTTTAAGCACCCTGCCGAATCCATTCCAGGCGGTTACCCGCATTCAGTACACGGTGCCGGTAGCAGCGCACGTGAGCATTAAAGTCTATGACCTGCTTGGACGCGAAGTTGGACAGGTGATGGAGGGCAACCGGGAGCCCGGAACCTACAGCGTGGAGTACAATGCGCACAAACTGGCATCGGGTGTTTATTACTGCCGGATGGTGGCAGTTGCCGGTGACAAAAACATCACGCAAACACAAAAAATGATCAAAGCAGAATAACCAGGTGTGATTCTTTCAAACCAAAGGCGGCGCAACTTTGCGCCGCCTTTTTTGTTGGTTTAGATTCATCATAGTTTCCAGAAAATGCTGCACAATTGCCAGTTCACATTCAAAAAACGGCCTTTCAGCAGTGTATGTAATAAGTTGCTTTCGGGGCGAAGAGTTGAATACCAACGTTTGTGACCTTGTCACTTTAATTCTTCAACTGCAAACAGTAATGGTTGAATTAAGCGCTTCGACCTTTGATACAACAAGTGTGAGGGGAGCAGCAGGAAAGGTGACCGAACAGTTATCGAACACCACAGGTGAAATTTTAGAAAAAGCTAAATACTAATAAATCAACGTTTTAGTTGACAAAACAAGATCAGTTCTTCCAACAAGGTGTTCGATAACTGTTCGGTAATCTCCACTGAAGCGGACAACGCCACATTTTTGAGGAGTTATCTTTTTAATTAGGCTGCAACCCTTGTTTATGGCGGTGGCGTTTTCAACAACACTGGATGCCAACGAGTTCAAAATTATATTTTATCACCATCTTCTATGAAATGTAAGCGGGAGTTTTCAAGTAACTGTTGAAGCGTTTGTAGTTACCCCTCGATGCTTTCCTTCATCCAACTTTCTGGCGCCATCTCGTATGCTTCTTGCAATATGGTTTTTCCTTTATCTTTCTCATCCATCCCAATCCATGCTTCTGCCATAGTAGTTACAACCCAATAGTGATTGCTACGGTATTCTTTGAAAGCTTGTTCGTTTAGCTTACTCGCGAAAGAGGCAAACGGGGAAATATTGGGAGTAAAATGGAATAGATTCAGATAAATTAAAAAGACCCATCTTTCGGTATATGGGTCTTTTTAATTGTAAGCGGGTTTGATAAACTAATCTTTGACATCCTCCCGAATTCTGGACAGGTTTTAACGGGGACGTCAGGTGTGACATAGATTCGCTTTCCTGTTTTTCCATTTGCATGGAAGAACTTGGCTACTTGGATGCTCTTTGTTTAAGATGCATCAGGTGATAGGCAATTGCCGTTTGACTATCACCTAATGCGAAGCAGGTCTATTTGCTAAATGCTTTTTTCAGGTCATTTACTGCTACACCTTGTGCCTGTTTTGCTTCAGGCACAACTGCAGCCATGCCAAAGAACTCGTGGGTGACACCTTTGTAGAGCTGATGATTTGTTTCAACACCCGCTGACTTGAGATTATCTGCTAACATCTGACCTTCACTGCGCAAAGGATCGAGTTCAGCACTGATAATTGTTGTAGGAGGCAGGCCCTTCAGGTTTGCTTTGACCAGGGAAATCAAAGGATTGGCACCTTCTGAGGGACTGTTCAGGTACTTTTCAAAAAACCACTTCATCAGCCCTGCGTTCAGTGGTTTTGTGCTGTCGCTTTGTTTATAAGACTCTGTTTGAAAATCATATCCTGCAATGGGATACACCAGCACTTCGTAAACAGGCAGTTGAAAACCCTTGTCTCTTGCCATTATGCTAACGGCTGCGGCCAGATTGCCACCGGCACTTTCGCCAACGACTGCTACTTTCCTGGGGTCTCCTTTAATGGACGCTGCGTTTTTTACTGCCCACTGGTAGGCTGCATAAGAGTCGTTGTGAGCAGTGGGAAATTTGTGCTCAGGTGCCTGCCGATAGTTGACGGAAACCACCACCGCTTCGGTTTGGTTGGCCAATCCTTGTGCGGAGGCGTTATAGGTATTGATGTCTGCAATTACCCAACCGCCACCATGATAATAGACGATTACAGGATAAGCATTTTTGCCTGTTTTTGGTGTGTAAATGCGAACATGAATCTGTCCGCCCTGTACAGGAATATCTCTTCCCATGGTGTCCACGTTATTGGGTGGTTCAGGAATGTTGTGTTCCTTCATTACAGCCATGGCGGCATCGGCAGGGGAAGGTTGCTTTCTTGCTTCCTGAGCAGACAGTGTGACCAGCGGCGGTGCATTAAAACTTGCAAGCTTTTCAATCACCACTGCCATGGGATCAGTCAAATTGCTACCCCATGTAGGCTTTGGCCCAGTTGGTTTCAAATCTGCTGCCTCGTTTTGTGATGAATCTGCTTTTTTACCCAAAGCCGAATCATTGGAATTTGTCGTAGAACCTTTATTGTCTGAACAAGAAAGAAACAATAAGCTGCCAAGAAAAAAAACGAATAGATAAGTAGTTGGATTGTACTTGCATACCAGGTACTTCTTCGAAAAATTAATGTATCGCATTCTTTTAGAATTTAAATTCTATCCTTATAAAATTCATACCTGCCTGATAATTGCTTTTAATCTTTGTATTTGTTTAAGGAGAAGTGAAGTTTGACGTAAAAGACATCAGCAGGAAACCTTAAATATTTGATCACAGATTTTGCAATCCAATTTGACAGTAATTTTTATAGTGCTGACGGCATGAAACAAAACACGATCTGCATAATAATTTACTCCGAAATGTTGAGTGCAAAATCATTAATTCTTCGAAGCTGCTAGAATTTTGATTATTGATGCAGGATGGACAAACCCTAAACAAACACCGTGTACATTCAATCCTCTGCAGCTACTAATTACAGACTAAAACTCAGAAAAACTTATTTTATAAGTTCAACTGGTATGGAGTGATGAAATCGCACGAAAACGTTCAAAGGGGAGCATTTTTAAGCATCAAAAAAGGAGTCAGATGAAACCGGCACCATTTCACGAAGAATTTCTTTGTAAGAAATGAATTTGGCTTTGTAAGAAGATTGCTTTTCAAAAAGTGTTGCAGTGGCAACAAAATATGAAGTTGAATTGTCCTCGTGCAAAAACCAAGTTGGCAACTTCTTCATGTATTTTTCGTCATTTGATGGAACATAAGTGACCACAAAATTGGGCTTCCGGTGTTTTAAAGTATAATGCAAATTGGCTGCAGATATGTTTGTACCAAGGTAGAGTACATTAAAGCCTGTTTTCCGTAATTTATAATTTAGGTAAAGAAGTAAAAGATCATAATGCTCCCCTTCAGGCAGAAAAAGAAGCACTGATTTCGAATTAGCCTGTTGCAGGCTTGTTGTATCGATTGCCAGTAAAAGCCTTTTTCGGATAGCCGTTACCACAAAATGATATTCGCTTGACGTGCGGCCTTTGTAGGAGAAAAGTTCAAGCCGTTCTAAAAACGGAAGAATGATTTCTTCAACTGTTTCCTCTGTGCCCCAACTTGATAACGAGTTTTTCAGTGTAAGTTCAAACCTCTCTATGTCCAAGGAAAACATGTCAACGATGAGTCGATTGATGAGTTGTTCCTGTTTCGCGGAGTTCCCTTTGAGTCCTAGCACTTTTACCTCAATTGCATTCTTACTTAAAATGGCAAGTTCAGAAACTTTATTGCCTAAGCGGTTGAGAAGACAAAAGTTTAAAAGGAACTCAAGTTCCTCAATTGTATAAACGCGACGGTTGTTGTCTGCTCGTGTGCTTTTGAAAACGTCAAACCGCTGTTCCCACGTTCGAAACGTATGCGCTTTTATCAAAGAATATTTTTCCAACTCCGCAATTGAAAAGGTTTTCATCATTTACTCATTTACAATACCTACGAAAATTGCTTGTTGTTTGGATGTGATTTGAGTGAAAAGCTTAAACAGACATAAGCCTTGTGATCTTATAAAGTTTTGCCAAGTTATACAACACACAACTTGCATCGTTTTCCTTTTCCCCATTGATGTTCACAAATCCTATACCCGGCATCCACAATGCTTAAACACAATTAACTGGCTTAATCTGTTTTCCCTTTTCGGTTGCAAGTAAAGCAGGGCTTAACCTCAACACTAAGGAAATTGATAGCTCATCTACAGTTTTAACACATTTAAAGGAATGGAAATGGTCTTTACGATGAAATAGAATCTATGCTACGGAGATTGGTTGAACTGGTATTATTGCTTAACGCGTTTAAGGAATGATTTGAATTCCGTTGTTCTGCTTTTGCAATTGGGGGATGAAAAAAAATTGCTTTTATACTTGTTCTCCAAACAAGTTTGATAAATGACCATTGATGATCCTTTCGCCTGATGACAATGCGAAACGGCATAATGAGCATGCGGTGAAGCCAGGAAAGCCAGAATTTCCATTCTCCTTCGTGCATGCGTTTGGTAAATAATTCATTTCGTAAACCATATTCAAACTTCCAAATCGAAGCGGCCGGATCAATGAATACGTTGCTTTGGTGATTCGTTGGCGTTTCGTGGGAGATGATGCTGTCTTCAACGGCTAAGCCTGCCATACCATTGGCGATGATTCGTTTTGAAAACTCAACATCATCACACCAGATAAAAAATTCTTTTATAGGCAAGCCAATTTTTTCCACTGCTCTTGACGAAAGCAGCATCGATACAAATGTGCCGAACTGTATGAGCGGATAATTCGTTTCACTTGCAAATGAAAATGCCTCCATCTTGCTCTTTTCTTTGAGCAGATACGTCCGGTTCATTTCATGAATGTTGCCGTCCGTCCATTGAACCATGCTGGACAAAAATCCAACTCTTCCTTGATGCTTTCCCAAGTGGTGAAGTGCCACCACCAACTGCCCCAGTGCATCGCTATTTGGTATGGTGTCATCATCCATCAGCCATATCCAGTCGGCGCCAAGGCGGTAAGCCAAGTTGATGCCAGCGGAAAATCCTCCGGCACCGCCCAGGTTATCCTGGTGATGTGTAATCACTGGTTGATCCACTAACCAATGCCGGGTATCATCTGTAGAGCCGTTGTTGACAACAAGGATAGCATCTGGCTTATGTGATTGTTCATGCACAGCCTGCAGACATTTTTTCAACATCATCAATCGGTTGTAGGTAACAATAACCGCAATTATCTTCATACAAATTGGAGGAGAGAGTTATTTAAAACGTTGCCGGTTCAATTGAAAGCTGAAGCGAAAATTCAGGCTGCTGTCATATTGACGTTTTCATTTTTTACTGCAGAGGGACGGTTTAAGATTTTTTCGTCAATTAAATCAAGAATTTCTGTATCAACATCCTCGTCAAATTTCCTGGCAAATAAGTCATCAGAACTCAGGATAGCGCCGAGGTCTGTTTTACGTAAATTTTTTGGGTGTGCACTGTTTTGGGTTTCCCAAATGGTAAACCGCTTTTCACTGTTTTCAATGCTGTTCAAGAGCTTCTCATCCTTACTGTTGCCAATGATCATTTGAACAAACAGCTCATCGGCAACAAACGTGTTTTTATGAAATGCCAGGTATTCCGGGTTCGACTCATGGTAATCCAGTATATAGTCGAGTGCGTACCTATCGAGGTTCCACCAAGTTTGGCCAGTGTAGGGCTTCATGCCATTGGGCATCTTCCGCCGAAGGAAAGGCAGGTAGGTTGACAAAAAGTTAAGCGAACGTGAACAAAAAAACTGGTGCCATTTCATGCCAAAAAAATATTTGTCCACCCGGTACCATCCTCCTCTGTCTTTGCCCGGCCATTTGTCATAATTGGGGATTGGGAAGTAATTAACAAAAACCGAATGCGGCGAATTTTTAAAAAAATCATTGATGTATTCATTGCTTTTGATCGGATAATCCTGGCCGCTTAACAAAAGAATCCGGTCGAAAGTCCTTCCTGTTTTCCTGACCGCCTTCATACCACTTAAATAAGGCTTTATTGTACCCAGACTGCCCCATTTTGCATCGAATCTTTCCGTAAAATGAACAATGTCTCCAAATTCCTTCACGGTTTCGAAAGGTGCAATGTTTATTTTCTTGTCTACGTGTATAAAAAATTCCGAGGAACCATCATTCAATCGAGTAACAAGACGATGAAGTTGCCCTGGATTTTTGTGTGTCATGATGAGATAAGCCTTTCTCATTCTATTGTGGTTTTTATGTACTACAAAACTTTCATTGTTAACTGACCAGCTGCTTAATTTCCATTGTAAGTAAAATAACAGTGCGTCATAAATAGAGCGTCTTCTGCGTATTGCAAATGACACCTGATTACAGTCATGTTGCAATGAACGTCAATAAGCCATGCTCTATCTCACAACCATTTACACTTTTCATAAAGAGGGTGTGAGTTAAAGCACCTGGTTGAGCAAGAATCTTTTGGAAAATGTTGATGGCGCTGTATTCATAAAATGCCATTAATCCCTTGTGCTAGCTTTCTACAGAATTGATACCGCCTCATTTGTTTAAGAATAGCCAAAGCACTTAGGCGGATCTATGAAACAAGGCTATACAGTGTACGGTAGTGATGTTGAGAACTTTCCACGGGTTTACTTCAACTTTCTGACCATTTACATAAAATGAACTATTTACCGGTAGTTTTTATGCACTGTGATACTTCGTGCAACCTCTCCTGATTTATCATTTGCCTGGCAAAGGCCGTGCTTCCAGTTAGAACTTGTAAGCGTATGCGCACAAATGGGAGCGATGTTCTATTGTTTTTTTATTTTGAGATCAACTGAAGAGTTCACGTTTTTCCTGTTCACATCAATTGCATGTTTGAAGGTATTCAAAGGCATTGTTTAGAACGGACAATTCGATTATCTACCGTTGAGGCTTTCTTTTCTTTGAATTTCAGATGCATTTCAAATGATTACACACAATTATCCATATGTGTAGAATTATATACTTAACGGTGATATTTTTTTTCATAAATGAAATTTATTGTTTATGCTTTATTAAAATCATTTGAAACATTTTTAAACATTTGGGGATTTTTTTTCGGTCTGATTTTTTAAATCATTTTACCTATCCATACCTGTGTTATTCCGTCTGTCCATTCCTATTTCACAACCAAAAAACGGCTGATAAACTACATGATCTATTTTTATGTTCAAATTGTCTTTTCCTTTAATCGGATTTTTTTTACTTTTTCTTTGCTCCTGCGTAAACACCAGGAAGGCCGTTTATTTTGTTGATCAGCAAGATGCAAGTCTGCCTTCTTCAATTACCGTTCCTCAGACCATAATTTCGCAAAATGACTTATTAAGCATTTCTGTTTCCAGTTTAAATGCGGGTGCTTCTGCCGTATTTAATACACCCAACATTAGTTATCAAACTAACAACACCAACAGTACAAACGCAAGTCAACAGCAGGCGTCTGGTTACCTGGTGGATGAAGAAGGTAATATTCAATTTCCCCTTCTTGGAACGTTAAAAGCTAGCGGATTAACGGAGAACCAGCTTCGTGCTCAGATCGTAAAAGGCATTACCGATAGAAAGCTTTTGTTGGACCCGATTGTGACTGTCCGCCATCTCAATTTCAAAGTCACAGTTTTGGGTGAAGTAGGAAGCCCAACCGTAATCAATGTTCCAAGCGAAAAAATTACGTTGTTAGAGGCGTTGGGTTTGGCAGGTGATATAACGGTGTACGGCAAACGAGATAATGTGATGGTAATTCGGGAAGAAAGCGGGAAAAAAATTATTAAGCGCTTGGACCTAAACAAATCTGAAATCTTTAATTCACCGTATTATTATTTGCGTTCGAATGATATTGTTTATGTCGAACCAAATAAAGCAAGAGTAGCAGGATCATCGCGTGCCACACAGCTTTTGCCAATAATTTTAAGCGGTTTGTCCTTTGCTGCCATCATTGTTGACCGTGCGTCACGATAAAATAACCAGGTAAACTAGATCTATGCGAAACGCCAGAATCAACACAGATGATCAAGAGAATTTTTATTTAACGAAAATTGTATTCCGCTATTTGCCCTATTGGCCCTTATTTGTGTTACTGGTTGTTGCATCAATTTTCGGTGCCTGGCTGTACCTGCATTACAAAGCTCCTCTTTATGAATCCACTGCAACGTTGCTGATCAAAGATGAGAAAAAAGGTTCTGAAAATACAAAAGCGTTGGACGACCTGAACGTTATCTCCACAAAGAAAATTATTGAAAATGAAGTTGAGGTGATTCAGTCACGAACCCTATTAAATGAAGTCATCAAGGACTTGCATTTATATGCGCCGGTATATGAAGAAGCTAATTTTCGAAACATTTCTGCCTATAGAACCTCTCCAATTAGGATTGAAGTTCAGGATGTGGACAAAATCAGGAAAGAGGACAAAGTTGAGTTTGTTTACGATGAGAAGGCAAAGAAAGTTGCAATAAATGCAGCGCAGTATCCATTAAACGAATGGGTTGCGACTCCTTTTGGGACATTGCGTTTTATTGCAAACAAAGCATATGGCAAAAAAGCCGACGGGCAGCTGTTCTTTGCTATGATGCCTTTGAAAGTGGCAGCAGCTGCCATTCAAAATAATCTGGTCGTTAAGCCATCCAACAAGCAATCGAGTATTTTAAGCTTAACTATAAGGGATGAAGTGCCGGAAAGAGGCGAGGATATTCTAAACGAACTTGTGTCTGCATACAACCGGTCTACGCTCAGGGATAAGAATACCCTGGCTGCAAACACACTTGCATTTGTTGAAGAACGATTAAAAAATGTTGAAAGTGATTTGCAGTCAATTGAACAGAGATCGCAGCAGTACAGGTCTCGCCGCGGGGCCATTGATATTGGTGAGCAGGGCAAGCTTTTCCTCCAAAACGTGAGCATGAACGATCAGAAACTGGCTGATATCAATATGCAGCTGGCTGCATTGGGGCAAGTTGAAGGGTATGTACAATCCAAAAACTCGCAGAGCGGCATTGTTCCCTCTACGTTGGGTGTTTCTGACCCTTTGTTGTCACAATTGCTGAGCAAGTTATACATGAACGAGGTAGAATATGAAAGCCTAAAGAAAACGACCGGTGAAGGCAATCCGCAAATGCAGACACTGTCAAAACAGATTGAAAGCATAAGACCAAGCATCTTGGAAAACATCCAAAGTCAGAAGAAAAGCTTGCTGGCTTCCCGCAATAATTTATCGGCTACAAACGGAAGCTACAATTCTTTGCTGCAAACCATTCCGGAAAAGGAAAGAGAACTGATTGATATAAACAGAGAGCAAAGTATTAAAAATGGTATCTACACATTTTTACTTCAAAAAAAGGAAGAAACAGCACTTTCCTATGCATCCACTGTACCGGACAGCCAGATTGTAGATCCGGCCGAATCAACGAATTCGCCGGTAACACCCAAAGGCAAGGTTATTTACCTGTCGGCCCTTCTCATTGCTTTGTTTAGCGGGATTGGTGTTATAACAGCCAGAGAATCGCTGAGCCGGAATATCATGTTCCGTCATGAAATAGAAAGCTTGACGAGGCAGCCGATCATTGGTGAAATTGTTGCAGAAAAAAACTCGAAAGATCCCATTGTCATTGGCGAAACAAACAAAACGTTTATTGCCGAACAGTTCCGCCGTTTGCGTACGACGCTAAAATTCATCGGGATTAATTCCAAAAACAAACGCATCCTCGTAACCTCGGCAATATCTGGCGAGGGTAAAAGTTTTGTGGCAATCAATCTTGCGTTAAGTCTTGCGTTAACAATGAAAGTTTTGTAGTACATAAAAACCACAATAGAATGAGAAAGGCTTATCTC
>Ga0181463_1000030_pt1 | contig 23174 bp, 18 predicted proteins | sample InSIn1gowninarea_FD_119071 | JGI IMG/M metagenome (GOLD analysis project Ga0181463, IMG submission 119071) | Clean room microbial communities from NASA Spacecraft Assembly Facility at Jet Propulsion Laboratory, Pasadena, California, USA -... ... | reverse complement strand
ATGGCATCACTATATTTTCCAATTGCTTCAGGAACGGTGTCTGCCTGAACAAGTATTAAATAATTTCTCATAAAGGCAGGGTAGGTTCCGGCAGTAAGATCAGGCATATTACGGTTTTATTGGCTGGTTTTTAAATGTTGCCCTGGGAAGTATTTCTTTTTTTAATTCTTTTTTCTCCGGTTGTAAAGTTGCCGCTACTTTTACCGCATTATAAGCATTTATCCATCCTCCTGCTCTACAAAGTTCTGAAACCGGCTTATGGTCCTTAGTTCCTGGCTGAACAACCTGAACGGTGTCTTCTGTGGCGGATTTTTCAATCGCGTATTTAACCTGTTTAGCAGATAAATCGGGGAAATAAGAACGAATAACCGCCGCAACACCAGCCACAACAGGAGATGCCATGCTCGTTCCTTTCAAAAATCCGTAAGTATTTCCTCCGGGTAACGTAGAGTAAATTTTTACTCCCGGCGCAAATACGTCTACTGTATTTTTACCGTAATTACTAAAATCTGCAATATAATCACCACTTATTTTTGGATCGGTGCTTGCACCTACAGTAATAAAATTAGATGCTTTACGATTTAATTGTTTAAGTTCAGGATTAGGAAAGTTGCCTGTTGAGTCAGTATTTTCGCCATCATTTCCTGCTGCGTGTACAATCAATACATCTTTTAGTTCAGCATATCTAACTGCATCATCTACCCATTTTTTTTCAGGCGAGAGACCTTTTCCAAAGCTCATATTAATTACTTTGGCGCCATTGTCAACTGCATATTTTATTGCAAGGGCAATGTCTTTATCATATTCATCTCCATCAGGAACCGCTCTGATCATCATTATTTTTACATCGTCCGCAATGCCATCTCCACCAATGCCGTTTCCTCTCTTTTCACCAATTATGCCACATACATGCGTTCCATGTAATGGTGATGGACCCATTACATCACTGTTGCCGTAAAACCTGTCATTAAGGTTATAATAATTGTCTTTTACTATTTCTTCCCTATGATTTTCAGGTTCTACATCCTTTGCTTCAAGGGCTTTTTTCTTTTGTTCAATATATTCTTCAAGTTGAGAAAATGTAGTAGTATTTGTTTCTTCGCTATCTATTTCCGTCAGCTTCATGAAAGTCAGATATCCAAGTTTGGCTTTCTGTCCCTGTGATGTCGGAGGAGAAAACTTTTCAACGTCAGACACTTTAAATTCATCTTTTTTCATCTCATCCCGTAAAACCTTTTCATGCTTTTTAACTGCCTTATATGCCATTTCAAGAAACATCAATTCAACCTGCTCCTCCGGTTTTGCATTAATAATGTCAGATGCCTGCTTCCATAGCTCGTACTGCTCCTTTTCATCACCTACGAGTTGCGCTTCATTTACCTGCTTATTGCTGAATTTATTTTTATAACGATGGTAGATCCTGCTTGCCTCTGCTGATTCCGTTTTTACGTTGCGACCATCTTTACCGCCTAAAAAGTTCCAGCCGTAAATATCGTCGACGTAACCATTATTATCATCGTCAATGCCATTTCCAGGTATCTCTTTTGGATTATGCCATAGGACACTTTTAAGGTCTTCATGCGTTGTATCCACACCACTGTCAATCACAGCCACAATAACCTGCTTGCTCTTTTTGCCTTTTAAAAAGTCATAGGTTTTTGCTATACTTATTCCGTTAAAACTGTCTTTTTGAGCATCCAGCAAATGCCACCCTTTCAATACATCGCCCTGCCCAAAAACAACCGAACTTATCAGCAGAGAAACTGCTATAAGTATATTTTTCCCTATACGCATTATATTTGCACTTATTATTTTATCTGTACAAATTTGAGTCATCGGTTTAATTAAAAGTTCTGCTAAATCAATTTTAGGAAAAAATTAAAAGTCAAGAGTTAGTTCCTCGTACTCTTTAATTTAGGGTAGGCGTTTTTATAGGATGGGCGAACCTCAGTAAGAAAATATTGAGACAACATTTGTTTTTCATGTAATATTGTTGCGATGCTTGGTAAGACTGTAGAATTTTAATTAGTCTTTTTTAGCCTTATTCATTTAAAAGCTGCTCCACTTCAGTCTTAAGACAGGTAGATATTGCGTTATAATGCTCCAGATTATTTCATCTGAAACCGTATCGTAACCGTGAATAATTCTGTTTCTCGTATCAATAATCCGTTTAGAATTCTAGAATTTTAATATCCGGAATTTTTTTTACGATCCTGTTTGTCGCCTCGCCAATAATTTCCAGATTTCTTTCGGTAGCCCGTTTAGTTAAAAGATCAATTTCATAATCTGTAAAACTAATTGCTCTGCTAATAATAAAGCTTTCTATTTCATTTATTGCATTTGAAATATCATAGAGCCATGATTTAATCTCAATATCCATAAACAAGTTGTCGTTTGTCTTTTACGGCTTGTTTAAAATATGGGTTTTTAATAGCTTTTTCTTCAAGTAAATCGACCTGCCGATGCACAACATTTTCAAGGGCATATTTTAGGTTGTAGTAATTGTCGGCATATTCGGGTAGATCAAGTGGCTTAAAGTCAACAATAAAGTCTATATCGCTATTGTGGTTAAAGTTGTCTGTCAAAACAGAACCGAAAGCATATAAACTTTTCACTTTGTGTTTTTCACAAAGTTGTTTAATATCGTTTGTATATTTTTCAAGGTTTATCATAATCCCATCAGAATTAACGGTTATAACGTCGGTAAAAAGTTACATTGCGATTAAAGTGTTAAGCTAACTTTATGTAAGACGCGAACCTTACTTCTTTATAAATCAAATTTAATTCCCTGAGCTAACGGAAGTTTTGTTGAGTAATTAATTGTATTTGTTTGTCTGCGCATATAAATTCTCCAGGCATCGCTGCCACTTTCACGACCACCACCGGTTTCCTTCTCACCCCCAAATGCGCCACCGATCTCTGCACCACTTGTTCCGATATTTACGTTTGCAATACCACAATCACTTCCTGCCGATGATAGAAATTGTTCTGCTTCTCTTAAGTTTAGTGTCATTATAGATGACGATAATCCCTGTGGAACGCCGTTTTGAATTTCAATTGCTTCCTCAAAGTCACCGTACTTAATAAGATATAATATCGGCGCAAACGTTTCATGTTGTACAATTTCCATGTCTTTGGTTACTTCAGCAATACATGGCTTTACATAACAACCGCTTTCGAAACCATCTCCTTCCAATACACCCGGTTCTACAACAAACTTTCCACCTTGCTGTTTGCATTGTTCTACTGAAGACAAGTACGTTTTAACGGCATCTTTGTCAATTAAAGGGCCAACGTGATTGTTTTCACTTAATGGATCTCCGATGCGTAACTGATTATAAGCATTAACAAGTTTATCTTTAAAATTATCGTACACACTTTCGTGAATAATTAAGCGACGGGTACTTGTGCATCGTTGCCCTGCCGTACCTACCGCGCCAAATACACAACCTATTAACGACATATCGAGATCTGCATCTTTACTTATTATAATGGCATTATTGCCACCTAATTCAAGTAAGGCCCGTCCTAACCTTGCCCCAACTGCTCCTGAAACGGCTTTGCCCATTCTTGTAGAGCCTGTCGCAGAAACAAGCGGAATATTTTTATCATTTGCAATCGACTCGCCTAATTCACGACCACCTTGCACCAGGCAACATACTCCTTCAGGAACATTATTTTTTTCAAAAACTTCTGCAATAATATTCTGGCATGCAATACCACAGAGAGGAGTTTTTTCACTTGGCTTCCATACACAAACATCTCCGCAAACTAGTGCAAGCACTGTGTTCCAACTCCATACCGCCAACGGGAAGTTAAAAGCAGTAATAATTCCGACTATGCCTAAAGGATGCCACTGCTCATACATCCGGTGTCCCGGCCTTTCGCTATGCATGGTCAGCCCGTGCAACTGCCGTGATAAACCCACTGCAAAATCGCAGATGTCGATCATTTCCTGTACTTCGCCGTAACCTTCCTGCAAGCTTTTGCCCATTTCGTAGCTTACAAGTTTACCTAATGGTTCTTTATATTTTCTCAGCGATTCGCCTATTTGTCTTACCACATCGCCTCTTTTGGGAGATGGCCAAATTCGCCATTCTTTAAATGCCTGCCCGGCTTTGCTTATTACCAAAGCGTAACTTTCTTTATCCGTTGCTGTAACAGATGCAATCAGTTTTCCGTCAACAGGTGAATACGATTGAATTTCGTCTCCGGTGCTTTGGAGCCATTGCCGTCCTGTTGATGTACCGTGATTAGTTTCTTTTATATTTAGTTGTTTTAAAAAGTCCATGAGGTCAAAATTTGAGACAATATAAGATATTCTCAACCAGTTTCGATATTGTCTAAATTGCGTAAAAAGTTCAGAGAAGCAATGCTGTACAAGGGAGTGACACAACAATGTTTAATTCTTGTTCAAATGCGGGTCAACAAAAACAGCTTATGTTGATAGATATTTTGGTAGTCATCTTTAAATCATTATTCAACAGCCGTTGCGTCGCACACTGCAACTGTAAATCTTAAATCAGCGGATTTCCGTGTTATTTTCTCTGCTAATACATTAAAGAATTAAGTATGCTAAAAATACTTTTCTGCGCTCAATCCAAAAGTGATTAATAGGTTTTCGCTATTAGTTAGTTGGTTCCGGTTATAAGTAACGCCTCCCGTCAGATTTAGCCATTTTCTTAATTTAACGGAAAGCGTGTTGTTCGACCTGATTATATAATCGCTGCTGTTATTTAAAGCATTCTGCAAAAAATTGCTACCGTCAATAATCACAATTCCTTTTATAACAAACCGGTAACGAAGACGGAAGGAATTACGGAATAAACTATAATAACTATTAGTGCTATCGTTCACTTGTAAGTTGCTGTTTTCATATATAATTCCATCGCTAAGATTTATAAATGTAACCGTTGTATCGATAATATTATAGGCAACTCCTAACCCCGCTTGCAAGCGGTTATTGATTTTTAAAGAGTAGCTTTTGTCGTAGGTAGCAAGGCCCCAATAATAAAAGTGGGAACGTGCTTTAAATACACTAAAATCGAGTGTTGAAGTAAAGTCGTTGTTGGTTAAATTATTTTGCTGTTCGCCGTAAATCCAACTGCTGGTGCTGTTAAGGCGAATACTTTTCTTACTTATATTGTATCTTAATCCATTCGTCAACACGTACGAACTTCCGTTATTTGTTTTGTTTATTATACCTGTCGACGTATAGTTTATATAACGATGAACCGAGTCACTAAACTGACAATAAACGTCGAGGGAAAAGAACAGTGCAAGTATAATTACAAGAGTATTTTTAACGATCATCGAATTGGTGTTAGGATAGTTAGCTTAATTGTTCGGAGTGGCAAAGGTACTGTGAGGCCATTAACATAAACCTGTTTTGCTAACTCATTTTTGTATTTATATAAGTAACATGGTTATGATTGTCCCCTAAAAATCCTTCCCGATATACTGCTATTCATTTTGCAATAAATTAAAGAAAGCATCCTATTGATTTTTTAAATGATTGACTTGTTCGTGCCATTAATATTTTGTTTTGCCAAAGCATGGTTAAAAATATATCGTATAAACTTTCAATTTTCGATTTTCCTGTTTTTAAGGTAGGTTTGCCGGTCATATTACAAACCAAACCCTCAATGAAAACGAGTTACAATGCTGTGTAACAACTCGTTTTTCATATGTTATTTAAAATTAAAAACCAGATGAATTTCAACAGGATCAACAACATTGTTGGATGGATTGTTTGCATTATTGCGTCGGCCACTTATATTCTTACGGCTGAGGCAGGAGGAAGTTTGTGGGATTGTGGTGAATTTGTAAGCAGTTGTTTTAAATTGCAAATACCCCACCCGCCCGGTGCTCCCTTGTTTGTTTTAATAGGACGATTTTTTATTATACTTTTTGGGGACAATCCAATGACCGCAGCAAAAGCAGTAAATATAATGAGTGCTTTGGCGAGCGGTTTTACAATTCTTTTCCTTTTTTGGACTATTACCCACTTTGCACGAAAGACCATTCAAAAAGCAGGGGAGACGTTAAGTAACAACCAGGTATTTGCCATAATGGGTGCAGGTATTGTTGGTGCTCTTGCCTATACTTACAGCGATTCATTTTGGTATTCGGCTGTAGAAGGTGAGGTATATGCACTTAGTTCTTTCTTTACTGCAATTGTTTTCTGGGCGATCTTAAAATGGGAACATGCTGTTGACCATGAAGAGCAAACAGGTATAAATGCAGACAGGTGGATTATTTTCATCTTTTTTATGATGGGGCTTTCCATTGGTGTACACCTTTTGAACCTGCTTACCATACCTGCCATTGTAATGGTGTATTATTATAAGCGATATAAAGTAACCACAAAAGGTGTTATCTGGGCTTTTCTTATTGGTTGTTTAATTACCGGGATTGTACAAAAGGCGGTAATTCAATACACTATTAATGGTGCTGGTTACCTTGATATTTTTGCTGTTAACAGTCTCGGCCTGCCTTTTTTCAGTGGTTTTATCATCTTCTTTTTGTTAGTTGCTGCAGCTGTCTGGTATGGCTTAAAGGTTGCACGCAAAAACCATTGGAGCTTTTTACGTTTAGGTTTGTGGGCGTTTGCGTTTATGCTTATTGGTTATAGCACTTACATTACTACCATGATACGCAGCAATGCAGATCCTGCTGTAGACATGTATAATGTTGATAATCCAATGAGCTTGGTGGGCTACCTCGGTCGCGATCAATATGGAGATTTTCCTCTGGTGTACGGCCAGAAGTTTACTGCTCAGCCGGTTGATTATAAAGAAACTTCAACCAAATACGTTAAAGCAAACGGGCATTATGTTGAGAACGGTAAAGACGGACATTATGTTTATGAGCCCGACAAAATGATGTTGTTTCCACGTGTGTGGGATGCCAGCAACGACCAGGGGCATGGCGATTATTATGCTCAATTCTTAGGAATAGGTAAAATGCAGGACGGGACTTATGAACGTGACCCCGATTTTATGGATAACATAAAGTTCTTTGTTTCTTACCAGACTTACTGGATGTATTTCAGGTACTTTATGTGGAACTTTGCAGGCAAGCAAAATGATGTGCAGGGAGTTTTTACAGGTAACATAAGAGATGGTAACTGGATATCCGGTATTCCCTTTATTGACAATACCCTGTATGGCGACCAGAGCCTGATGCCGGACAGCAGCAAAAATAATAAAGCGCACAACAAGCTGTTCCTGCTACCATTCATATTGGGTTTAATAGGTTTGTACTATCAGAATAAGGCAGACAAGCGTGATACTTTTGTTGTATTCCTTTTGTTCTTCTTTACAGGAATGGCTATTGTTCTATATCTTAACCAGGCCGGTAATCAACCGCGGGAAAGGGACTATGCCTATGTTGGTTCATTTTACGCTTTCGCCGTGTGGATAGGACTTGGCGTATTGCAGGTAAGGGAGTGGCTGTCTAAAGCATTAAGTCGCAGCATTGCAACCAACCTGGCTACTGTTATTTGCCTGCTTGCAGTACCTATGCTAATGGCTGCACAGGAATGGAACGACCACGACCGCAGCAAAAAAACTCTTGCAAGGGATCTTGCAAAAGATTATCTTGAGAGTTGTGCTCCGAATGCCGTACTATTCTCATTTGGTGATAACGATACTTACCCTTTATGGTATGCCCAGGAAGTTGAAGGTATAAGACCTGATATTCGTGTAATCAATTACAGTTTATTGGGCATCGACTGGTATATTAACCAGTTGCGCTATAAAGTAAATAAGAGCGACCCTATAGATGTTATATGGAATGCTGACCAGATACAAGGCCGAAAAAGAGATTATATTCGTTACAACGACAAATCAGGTTTACCAACAAACCAGTATTTTGATCTGTACGATATGATGAAGAATTATGTCGGCAGTGATGATCCGTCTAAAATGACGGCAGCAGGTGGAAGCGAAATGATTAATACTTTCCCTGTAAGAAAGGTTTCTATTCCGGTAGATGTAAATTATGTAAAACAAAACGGTACGGTAAATCTAACGGATAATGTAGTGAGCGAAGTGAGGTTTGATATTCCAAAGACGGTTTTAATGAAGAATGACCTGGCTGTTTTGAACGTAATTGCAGCGAATAAATGGAAGCGGCCAATTTATTTTACAGCTAAGTTTGATGAATTAGGTTTTGGACAGTATTTACGTAAAGACGGATTGAGCTACAGGTTAGTGCCGGTGCCGGGACAAGAAGTTAACACTGACTGGATGGCCGACAAGCTGATGAATAAATTTGGTTATGGAAACGCAAATATTCCAGGGGTTTATTTCGATGAAGAGAACCGTCGCCACTTAAATACCATCCGTACTGCATACGCTGAGCTTGCTTTTGATTTGTCGGCAAAGGGACGCAAAGAAGAGGCTCGCAAAACACTTGAAAAGGTGGACAAAATGATGTTGCAGGAAAATTTTCCATACGGAATGATCAGCCGCGGTAATATGCATAACCGCAATAGCATAGCATTTTTAGAAGCATGTTATCGTTCAGAAGATAAAGCTTTAGCAAGTAAAGTTTTGAATTCAGTAAAGACCGATCTTCAACAGCAACTTAAGTTTTATAATTCACTAAGCGAGACTAAAGCCGAGTGGATGTCTTACGATAAAAAGACCACGGAAGATTATTTACAGGCGCTCGGGAGCATGGAACAAATGTATTCAGGCAAACCTACTCCTGAAACCGGCGGATCTAATATGGTAAATCCTGTAGTTCCTAAAGATAAACCAGATGCAACTACTACAGATACAAATAGCTCTAAAAAGACGAGCTTTTGATATTTAATCATGGTTTTTGTTTTACCCGCCTTGCGAAAGCAAGGCGGTTTTTTTATAACTGATATTTTCGAGAGATCAAACTTCCTTTTAAATAAAATACTCGCCGCTTATCAAAATACCTTGACAAATGCAAAAAAGAAATATACTTTTGTCTTCGGTTATATAGACCGATCAATTTACGCATATGAAATTCTAAGTAGTCCTGTTTTAAAACAACAGGCATTTTTATCCTTCTCTCTTTTACAGCAAGACTATTACTGTAATCTGTTTTACACTTATATCTTTAAAATCAGAATTTCACATGTCTACTCAAGTTATTTCTCATAAACATAAAAAAACTATTTCGTTTTTATTTCAGTTCCTTAAAGATTCAATCAAAGGAAGCCAGGAAGATTTTACACAAGGCAATATACGTCGTGCAGTTTTTATGTTAGCCATTCCAATGATATTGGAAATGTGCATGGAAAGTGTATTTGCTGTCGTTGATATTTTTTTTGTAGGCAGGCTGGGAAAAGATGCAGCAGCTACAGTTGGGTTAACCGAGTCTTTTTTGACCATAATATATTCAATAGCTATTGGCTTAAGCATGGCTGCAACGGCTATGGTGGCAAGACGTGTTGGCGAAAAAAATACTAAAGAAGCTTCTAAATCGGCTATGCAGGCAATAGTGCTTGCCGTTTTATTTACTTTAGTTATATCGATTACCGGGGTATTTTTTGCAAAAGATATTCTCCGCTTGTTAGGTGCGCCAAAAACTGTATTGGCAATTGGCGTCCCTTATGCCAGAACCATGTTTGGCGGCTGCGTTGTTATTATAATGCTTTTTTTAATTAATGGAATATTTCGTGGAGCGGGAGACGCAAGTATTGCAATGAGAAGCTTATGGATTGCCAACTTTTGCAATATTATTCTTTGTCCCTTGCTAATTTTTGGCTTCGGCCCTGTTCCTGCATTTGGCCTTGTTGGCGCGGCTATGGCAACTACTACCGGAAGGGGAGTAGGTGTATGTTATCAGTTGTATCACCTGGCGAAGGGAAAAGGAATATTAACCATTCGCCTAAGTTACCTAACTCCTGATGCCAAAATTCTTAGAGCGCTTATGAAAGTGGCAAGTACAGGTACGCTTCAATTTTTAATTGGTTCGGCAAGCTGGATCATACTTGCTCGTATAGTGGCTGGGTTTGGTAGCGACGCAATTGCAGGTTATACTATTGCGCTTCGTATTCTTATGTTTTTTCTTTTGCCTGCCTGGGGATTAAGTAATGCGGCTGCTACTTTAGTCGGTCAAAATCTTGGAGCTAAAGAGCCGGAAAGGGCTGAAAAAAGTGTATGGACAACAGCACGATATAATATCGTTTTTATGGCTTTTGTGACTGTTATTTTCTTGTTTTTTGCCGCGCCCATTGTTTCCCTGATCAACTACCAGCCTGAAGTTGTGGCGATGGCAACACAGGCTTTACAGATTGTAAGTCTGGGCTACATTTCTTACGGCGTCGGAATGGTTTTAATGAATGCTTTCAATGGGGCAGGAGATAGCCGTACTCCAACATATATAAATCTTGCCGGCTTTTGGGCTTTTCAAATTCCGCTTGCCTATACACTTGCCTTGCACTTAAGTTTAGGACCTAAGGGCGTTTTTCTTGCAATACTTATTGCAGAAACTGCTATTACAGCCGGTACTTATCTTATTTTTAAAAAAGGCTATTGGAAAAAAGTGAAGATTTGATGTTGGGTGTGAGTGGTGAGTTGTTGAAAGTTGAGAATTGGAAGTTGAGGCAGAAGGTAGAAAGTAAAAAGTAGAGGATAGAACACAGCAGATAGAAGGACAAAGGCAAAGGGCAGAAGAAACCGAAGCAGGTTACTTGTCATCAGTAATTATTAAACTGTATCTTGCAACCAGTAGCTTAGCACCTGTAAACCTGTAACTGGTAACCTGTAGGTGCGACCTATAACCGACACTTGTAACTGTTAACGGACAGCCTGTAACATGTAACCGGCAACTGTAATCTATAGCCTGAATTTGGCATCGCATTTATGAAACACAACGTACTATGTTATCAAGAAGAGTATTTCTAAAATCAGGCGGATTGTCGCTTTGGGGAATAGGTTTAGGCGGAGTTCCTTCATTTATTGCCCGAGCTGCCGATAGCAGCAAAATCTTTAGCCCTTATAAGAGGAAAAAGACATTAGTATGTATTTTTCAGCGTGGTGCGATGGATGGTCTAATGGCAGTTACTCCGTTTACTGATGAATACCTTAAAGCAGCACGACCAACACTCTTTATATCCCCGGCTAACAACCAGAAAAGTTCATCACTTATTGACCTGGATGGCCGTTTTGGTATTCATCCGGCCATGAGTGCCTTTAAACCTCTTTTTCGTGAAAAAAGGCTTGCTATCGTACATGGTATCGGCTCTCCAAACAATACAAGATCTCATTTTGATGCACAGAATTACATGGAGTCCGGAACTCCTTTTAATAAAGGGACCTTAAGCGGTTGGCTAAATCGTGCAGTAGGTTTGCTTGGTCATGAAGCTACGCCTTTCAGGGCTGTAAGCCTTACATCGTCAATGCCTCGTTCGTTTTATGGCGATAGCCCATCTGTTGCCATAAACAATCTTCATGATTTTGCAATACAAATGAGGGGAAATCCACTTGAAGTAAGCCTGGCTGCAAAAAGTTTTGAAGAACTATATCATCAAACTACTTCAACCTTACTTAAAGAAACCGGCAAAGAAAGTTTTGAAGCTGTAAAAATACTGAACGAAACAGACGTGGGTAAATATCAACCTCCAAATAATGTCGATTATCCTAACAGCACTTTGGGTAATTCGTTGAAGCAAATAGCGCAATTAATAAAAATGGATGTTGGCCTTGAAGTGGCTTTTGCAGAATCAAACGGATGGGATACTCACTTCAACCAGGGAGCAGAAAACGGAGTATTCGCTCGTAATGTTCACGACCTTAGCAACAGCATTAATGCTTTCTGGACCGATCTTGAAAAGTACCAGGACGATGTAACTGTAATGACAATGACTGAATTTGGCCGAACCGTTGAGCAGAATGGTACCGGTGGTACTGACCATGGCCGTGCAAGCTGTAGCTTTATTTTAGGTAATAATGTTAATGGCGGTGTTGTACATGGAAATATAAAACCATTAGCCGTTGAAAACCTCGAAGACGGAAGGGATTTAGCGGTAACAACAGATTTTAGAAGCGTATTTAGAGAGGTGGCGAATAAACATCTAAAGATTAATAACGACAAAATACTTTTCCCTGAATTTAACGGAGAAAGGATTGGCGTTATGAAGCCAGCCAATACTTAAACGATAGCATCTTTTAAATTGGATATATATAAAATAAAAAACCGCCACATAATGTGGCGGCTGTCTAACAACTGCTTGCTTTCTAAACCTACTATTTTTTATCTTTTTTAAAAATTGATACCTGACTGTTATCTGCTACTTTAAGAACAACAGATTCCTTTTCGTTCTCAGCAGATATAAAGTATGCTGCGTCTTCATTTCCTTCAAAACGTATGGCTTCTTTTACAGTGTATCCATCAAATTTTTGTGCAAAGGTTCTTTTCGCTTTTACCGGTAATTCATCAAGGCTTATAGCTTTGCTGGTTCCTATAATATCGCCATCTGAATTATAAAATACTTCCATTTTTTGATGGTCCAGTATGAATGTTGCCTTAGCATAATCGCTGTTAGCTTTCCAGCTAACTTCAGTAGCCCGTTCAAAATCGTGTTTAAAATTGTTTAAAACAATTGCTTTAACTGTTGCAACATCTGCTGCGAAAGCGCTTGATGCCACTGATATTGCTAAAAGTGCTGCGATGAATAACTTTTTCATAAACTATTTTTTTATTTGTTTTTTTTCTGATTTACAAGTCAAAAGTATAGTCCGCTACATGGGTATACAATTGAATTGTGATGAATTTCAGTTGAATGAAACCTCATCTTGATAAGTGGCAAAGACTTAGAGGTTAATAGTTGGCTGAAAAGCAGTGCCGGTAAGCATTTGAAGGCCTTCCCTTGAAACTTGTTAATTTGCGTTAAAACGCTTTATGACTTGTAAAGTGTGTTATAGCAACTGGATAAACGGTAAATTGGTTATAAATGATTGCCCGTATTTTTTAAAAATTCAGTCGACATCCTGCTAATCAAAGTTTATAAAGGTGTCATTTTTATGTACCCAACTGAAGGCACTTTAATGATCATCCGTTGCGTCGCACTCTTGTACTAAAAATCATTATGCAGCTTTTTTACCGGTAGTATCTATTTATGTGACGGCTGCTGGAGAATAAACTTTTCTTTTAAAAGCGTCGGCTAAAAGCAGATATGCAACAGGTACAATTGATGGTACAACGAACAACAAGCTGGTTTGGAGGCTTTAAAACTATATAAAAAGCCAGTCCGTTGAATATAAAATTAACCGCCTTTATTGATCTACTTTCTTGCACAAATCTATTTATAAAATCTTCGTGTTGTGCATATTGCTGCATTAGAAAATTCTTATCAGCAACAAATTGAAATATATCACCTTCATTCAACCTGTTACCTGGATTTATAAGATAATAATTTCCGTTGCTTTCAATAATGTGAATCAATAAAGTTTGGCTTGCATGAGTGCCAGCATTCATACTTCTAAGTCTAATGCAAACCTGAATAATCTCCTTTTTTAATTAAATAATAAATGGCGGTAGAAAAAGAACGTTTTCCGGTAAAACGAACAGCCAGTGCATGTTGCTCAATCCACTCACCCGACCGGTAAGTTTCTTTGTAATAACCACCTTCAGGATGAGGTAGCAACTGTAAATAGTGTATGTAGTCTCCAGCAGTCATTTTAATGCAGCAAAAACTGCTTTACAATTTTCAGTTTTTATATTCGAATTTCCCAAATCATGTCTTTGGCCGCATTATCATCACATCTTTATGCGATGCAGAATTTTAAGATGATAAACATTCACATACTCATGTGGTTGGCACCCTTTATAATGTTTCTAACTTTGTATCACCAAATTAACTCAGAGATTTATGAAACTTAGTAGTCACCTGTTATTGCTCTTTATCGCTTCATTAGTAATGGCAATTACATTAACTCCAGGTAAAGCATCAACATGTTATTCAGCCACAGGCAATACAGTTAAAGAATGTAAAGAAAAAATTACTGTTGTTGAAAACAATAATGAAGACCTGAAAAGTCAATTACTTTTCAAATATTAATACCATTTTTTCTAGCTCTTGTCATAGATTCTACAACTAAAAGGGAAAACTTCTAACTCATGTTTTAAGTTTTCCCTTTTTCTTTAATAGCCCTCACACATCTATTATCAGTCAATAATCACTTACATTTTCTTACGCGCCTTTAAACTTTTTTACTTCTTCGGTTAGCCTGGGCAGTACTTCAAATACGTCACCAACAACTCCATAATCTGCCGCTTTAAAAAAAGGTGCTTCAGGATCTTTGTTTATTACTACAATCACCTTACTGCGGTTTACACCGGCAAGATGCTGTATTGCTCCTGAAATACCTACAGCCACGTATAAATTAGGTGCAATTGCAATCCCGGTTTGACCAACATGTTCATGATGTGGCCTCCAATTTGAATCTGCAACAGGGCGACTGCAAGCTAACGCCGCATCTAGTGCTTTGGCAAGATCTTCAACTATTCCCCAGTTTTCAGGCCCTTTTAAACCGCGGCCACCACTTACTACTCGCGTTGCCTCTGTAAGCGGAATTTCGCCTTTTACCTTGTTTATTGCTGCAACTTTTACTTTCGCTGCATCTACAGGTATATCTAAAGTGCTCACCTCGGCCGATCCTTCACCTGCCACTGCTTTGTAGGCATTCATGTTTAATGATATAATTTTTATATCCGTATTCAATGAAACATTGGCAAAAGCCTTCCCGCTGAATACTACCTTCTTAACTACAAATCCATTAGTTGTATCCGGTAAGCTTACTGCCGCCGGAACCATTGCTGCTTTTAATCTTGCAGATAATCTTCCTGCAATTGCACGGCCTGTATTGTTATGCGAAAGCACTAAAACATTTGCTCCACTTGTCTTAACTGCCTCTGAAATTACTTTTGTATACACTTGAGCATCAAAAGTATTCAATGCTTCGTTTGCCAAATGATTTACTTTTTTTACACCATATTTCCCTAAAGAGGCCAGGTCTTCACTTACACTTCCAAGTACCAAAGCTTCTGCTGATGTGCCCATTTGTTCCGCCACTTTAGCACCGTAGGAAAGTGCTTCAAAAGCTGTTTTTTTAAAATGCCCGTCTGTTTGATCAGCTAATATCAGAACCATAGAAACCCCTCCATCTTCCACAAAAGGGAAGGCTTATTTTAAGATGTTTAAAAAAATGTTTATAAAAGAACAAACTGTCGAAGTGAGTGACACAATGATGTCCAATAGAATTACAAATGTTCGTTCCTAAATTCTTTGCACCCTTCATGTTGCTGTTTAAATAACCTTTGCCTCGTCATGCAGCAACCTTACTAATTCAGCCATATCGTCGGGGCTGATAATTTTAACGCCCGCTTTTGCCGGCGGTAATTCAAAACCTGTTATGTTGGTAAGTTCCTCAACCGCAACCGGCTCAACCACTTTTAAAGGCTTTGTACGCGCTCCCATAATTCCGCGCATGTTAGGTATACGTGCTTCAGCCATACCTTTCTGGCAGCTAACAACTATAGGTAACGTTACTTCATTTACTTCTTCGCCGCCTTCAATTTCGCGGGTTACCGTTGCTGTTGCACCGTTTAATTCGAATTTTGTAGCCAGAGATATGTACGGCATATCGAGCAGTTCGGCTACCATAGCCCCAGTCGACGAACCGTTGTAATCAATCGTTTCTTTACCGGTAAAAATAAGGTCATAACTGCCATTTTTTGCTACTTCTGCAATTTGCGACGCCACATAAAAACTATCCTGCAGATTAGTAGCATTTACCCGGATTGCTTCATCACCACCCAATGCAAGCGCCTTACGGATAATGGGGTCAGCATCTGCCCCGCCAACCGTTATAAGATGTAAAACTGTTGATGCATCTTTTTCTTTCAATTCAATTGCCCGTACCAATGCATACCATTCATCGTATGGGTTAATTATCCACTGTACACCATTATCTTCAAATTGTTTATTCCCGTTTTTGAAAGCTATTTTTGCCGTAGTGTCGGGCGTTTTGCTAATGCAGACCAGAATTTTCATGCAAGCACTTTTTAAATGAGGTAAAAGTTGTTTATGCAACTATATATACAAATATAAGTGTCCTTTTATTTTTTTTAATAAGATTTAAAATAATTTATTTACAATTTCTATGGATAGGATTATTAAAATAAAAGAATATCTGAAAAGTTCTCCTGAAGACAGTTTTTTGCAACATGCTCTTGCACTTGAGTATATTAAAACCGGCGATGATATGGAGGCGCGAAAGCTATTTGAAAATATTTTGCAAAGAGACCCCAAATATGTAGGCTCCTATTATCATTTAGCAAAATTGCTTGAAAGAATTGGGCAAAATGATCTTGCAATACAATGGTACGAAAAAGGTATGGCCGCGGCAAAGGAAGCAGAAGACAGGCACAGCTATAATGAGTTACAGACGGCGTATGAGGAGCTTGTGTATTAGAACTAACCTGTTAAGGGACTTTTTGAAGCGAAAATTTTTGTTTGGAACCGGCATTTGAATAAGAATTAAGCATTGTTGTGTCACTCCCTTGTACTTGTATATCGTTATTCTGCTGTTTTTGCAGAAGCCGCCCAAATTGTAAAAATGGAACCAGAGAGGCTCCGGGCCACAGAGGAAACACAGAGTAAGTCTCTGTGATACTCGCTGTCGTTGTGTCTCTGTGGTTCAGCTTTTCTTAAAATAATGTTGCAACAAATTTTAGGCAGCTTCTTAAATAAATAATTTGTTTTTTAGTATTATAAACAAAAATGTGCAGCGTTATTCTTTGCGCTACTCCCGTCTTTCCGTCTTTGTGGCTCCTTGAAGTTGAGCTAAGATTTGCTGTAAAAGTGAGTGACACAACGATGTTAAATGCATATTCTACAGCTTGCTACATAAAAAGAATACAATTTCGTCAAGCAGCGTTTGATATTGTTTTTACATCTGTTTTACTGTAAATTACACGCCTGATTAATTTTTTCTTTTATATATGCTTTCACGCCTCCTGCACACATTCTATCTTTTGCTAATTGCGGGATTGGTAAATGCGCAAGACTTTTCTAATAAGGGTAAAGATTTTTGGGTTGGCTATGGCTATCACCAGGCAATGAATTTGGATAATGGACAGGACATGGTGCTTTATTTTACTGCAGAAGAAGCTGCGACAGTAAAAATCGATATACCTGCTGTAGGATGGTCAAAAACGTACAATGTTGTTGCAAATGGTGTTACAGAAACTGATGCAATGCCTAAAAGTGATGCACAGGATTGCCGACTGGTGCATGAAGGAATTTATAACACAGGTATACATATAACCAGCGACAAACCTATTGTTGCTTATGCGCACATTTATAATGCCAGTGTTTCGGCAGCTTCTTTATTGTTTCCTGTGAATACTTTAGGCCAGGATTACTATTCTTTAAATTTTACCCAAAAATCGAATATCGACAGTTCAAATTCGTGGGCATACGTAATAGCCACCGAAGATAATACTGCTGTCGAAATCATTCCCTCGGCAAACACACTTACTCATACTGCAGGTCAGCCGTTTACTGTAACCTTAAACAAAGGGCAGATTTATAACCTGAAAGGAACAACTAGCGGGAACGATGGGGTAGATCTTACCGGAACAAGAATACGTTCGGTCAGTAACGGAGTACAGGGCTGTAAAAGGATTGCTGTTTTTTCAGGGAGCGGTCGTGTTTCTATTACCTGTTCTACCGACGTTGCAACATCTGATAATTTATTTCAGCAGGCGTTTCCGGGAAATGCTTGGGGAAGAAAATTTTTAACTGTTCCAACCTCAGGACTTCCTAATAATTATTTCAGGATTGCTGTAAGCGACCCTGCAACTGTTGTAACAATAGACGGTGTTCAGGCCACTAACTTAATAAATGGTTTTTATTATGAAATAATGGCAAATACTCCCAAAAGCATTGTTGCTGACAAGCCTGTTATGGTTGCCCAGTATATTACATCGACTAATTCTCAGGATGCGCCAACCTGCGGCAATTCTTTTAATCGTAACGGTGATCCTGAAATGATCTATTTAAGCCCGGTCGAACAAACCATTGATAAGATTACATTAAACTCTACCAAACATTACCAGATAACTTCAAATTATATTAATGTTGTTATCAAATCTGCGGCAATTAACAGTTTCACCCTTGATGGTGTAAACTCCTCTGCATCATTTGTAACTCATCCGCAGGATCCTGCTTATTCTTATGCTGTTTTTGCAGTTGCGGCCGGGCCACATAGTCTTAAAGCAGATTCTGGTTTCAATGCAACTGCCTATGGTTATGGAACCACTGAATCATATGGATATAATGCAGGTACAAATATTAAAGATCTTTATCAGTATTTAACCATTCATAACCCTTATGCATTGGTTAATTCTCCCGTTACCTGCCAAAACACCCCTTTTTCGTTTTTGATCACACTTCCTTACAAGGCATCATCGTTAACGTGGGATTTCGGAAATAATCCGGGTCTTTTTCCAAATCAGAATGTTATAAATAGTAACCCAATAGCCGACAGCGCTTTTATACGTGATGGCAGAATTTTTTATGTGTACAAACTTTCCGGGCTGTATAAATTTTCATCTGTTGCAACATTTCCTATTAAGATATTCGCAAATAATCAAACATCTGACGGATGCAACGGCGTGCAGGAAATAGACTACGATGTACAGGTAACCAAACCTCCTGTTGCTGATTTTACTTTCAGTCATACCGGTTGTGTTACTGATGCAGCTATTTTTACAGATGCTTCTAATGCAAATAGTAGAGTTCTTGTTGGCCGTATGTGGGACTTTGGTGACGGAACAAGGGACACTCTCTCACAACCTCGTAAAGCGTTTTCTGCTGCAGGTACATACAGTGTAAAGCTTACGTCAATTAACGATATTGGTTGTTCACATGATACGATAAAACCTTTTGTAATTGCTCCTCAGGCGGTGGCAAAATTTGGCCTTTCAGCAACAACCTGTGTAGACAGCACTATTACTTTTACAGACTCATCAACTATTGCAAGCGGCAGTATTGTCAAATGGTACTGGGACTTTGGAGACGGAACAACGATTGCAAATACTTCAAAAACCTCTGTTGTCAAAACTTATAGTGCTGAAGGAACGTATACTGTTTCTTTACAAGTAGAAAATAATTCGGGTTGTAAGAGTGTTACTTTTCAGCAACCAGTTACAGTCCACCCAAAACCAATTGTAAACTTTAATATGCCGGGTGTTTGTTTACCATCAGGTGTTGCACAGTTTACCAACCTGTCATCTGTTGCAAACAACCCGGGCAATTCTTTGACTTATTCCTGGAATTTTGGTGATGGCACAACCTCTGCCCAAACAAACCCATCACACAATTATGCAACCGCAGGTCCTTTTAATGTAAATCTTAAAGCAACCACTTTGTATGGATGTAGCGGTGATACAACAATAGTTTTCAATAACATTTTTGCACAACCACATGCTGCATTTAATAATAATCCTAACGAAGTATGTAAAGCAGCAACTATACATTTTGCAGATAGCAGCATAGCTGACAATAGTTCGGTAACTTCCTGGTTCTGGAATTTTGGAGATGGTACCACAAGTAACATTCAGAACCCCGATAAAGTTTATGCGACGACCGGTTCATACATTGTTTCTTTATACGTTAAATCTGCTGCCGGATGTACTTCAAATACAGCTACCAAAACAGTTACTGTAAATAAAGCCCCGGCTGCTGCTTTTACCTTGTCGACTCTTAATTGCGAAAAACAGCCCGTAACCATTAAACAGCAATCAACAGCAAATTCAGGGACTATCAATAACTGGTATTGGAATTTTGGCGATGGTACTGACGTCGCTTATCAAAATGGTAGTGATTTTTCAAAAACTTATAATAGTCCGGGCAACTATGCAATTAAGCTTATTGTACAAACAGACAAAGGCTGTAAAAGCGACACTGCCATTCAAACAGTTGTTGTTGGCTCCCTGCCTGTTGCTAATTTTATTGTTCCGGCAGTTTGTCTAAACGATCCCTTTGCTGCTTTTACCGACAGCAGCTATATTTCTTCAGGTGTAGGTGGTTCATTAAGTTATCTATGGAACTTTGGTGACCCTAACGCTTCAGCCGTAAATCCTAATAGCTCCACGGATAAAAATCCTCAACATAAATATTCAGCAGCGGGTGTTTATAATGTGTCGCTCACCGTTACCTCATCCTCAGGATGCTCTGCCACCGTAACTAAACAAATTACTGTAAGTAGCGGATCACCTAAAACAGATTTTACTCTTTTAAATAACGGAGCCTTATGCGGTAACACAAAAATTGAAATTCAAAATACTTCTTCTGTGGAATTTGGGAGGGTAACTAAGATTGAATTACTATGGGATGCGCAAAATGCACCTTCAACAGTTGAAACATATGATGAGCCTCCAATCCGAAGCATTTATTCTCATACTTATCCTTCGCTTCAAACCGCCAAAACTTACGCTATAAAAATGCGGGCATTTTCAGGAGCGACCTGTGTAAGTGAAAAGATGCTACCTATAACGATCAATGGGTCGCCAAAAGTTACTTTTGCTCCGGTGCACGATTTATGTGCAAACGATAGCGCACGCACCATTACCCAGGCAAGTGAAACAACAGGTATTGCCGGTTCCTTTACTTTCTCTGGCAACGACATTACACCTGCAGGTGTATTTAATCCAGCCGCTGCCGGAACCTACAACATTAAATATGTTTATACTTCAACTGAAGGTTGTAAAGACTCAGCTTCTCAAACTATTAATGTTGTAGCTAATCCTACAGTACAATTAAACCCACAATTGTATGTACTTGAAGGAGGAAGTGTTGAGTTAGTTCCTGTTATAACGGGAGATGTTACAAGATATTCATGGACACCCGCTACTTATCTTGATAATGCTTCTATCAGGAATCCACGAAGCATCCCTAAAGCAGATGTCTTATACAATCTTACGGTTAGTACCACAAACGGCTGTAAAGGATCGGGAAGTGTTTCGATTACGTTACTTAAAACACTGGCTGTTCCAAATGCCTTTTCACCGAATGGAGATGGAATTAATGATGTATGGACAATTAAATCATTAGAGTCGTTTTCAAATTGCAGCGTGCAGGTATATAACCGTTACGGTAAAACGGTTTTTAATACAACCGGTTATAATAAGCCGTGGGATGGAACTTATAACGGAAGTGCTTTACCTGTGGGTGTTTATTACTATATAATTGATATGAAGAACGGAACAAAGCCTTATTCAGGCTCAGTTACGATCCTAAAATAACAACGATTAATTTTTTCAATTAAAAAACCAAGGTACTAATAACTTAAACTAAACTGTCGCTTAAATCAAACGATAACTTTTAAATTTAAAGAATGAAAAGAATTTTACTTGCTACGTTTGTTTTGTGTAGTACGATAAGTAGTACTTCTTTTGCTCAGCAACTTCCTCATTACACTCAATATGTACTTAATAATTATATTTTAAATCCCGCCGTTGCCGGTATCGAAAATTACACCGACGTTAAAATAAGTCACCGCCACCAATGGGTAGGTATTGACGGTGCCCCTGTTACCACCTATTTAACTATTCAGGGACCGTTAAAAAGGAGCGATTACGAACGTGAAACTTCAACAGGTTTTCACGCATCAGGCGAAAACCCGAGGGGAAGAGCTTATTGGCAGGATTATACAAAAGCTGAACCTCACGCCGGCATTGGATTAACTATTCTTAATGACCGTACAGGTCCTTTGAATCGCTTTGCCGCTTACGGCACTTATGCTTATCATTTAGGAATTTCTGCAAAAACAAGTATCTCGGCGGGTATTTCGGCAGGTATAAAAAATACCACGCTTAATGCCGGTAAACTTTCTTTTGATGTACCGGTTGATCCCGCTGTCGCCGGAAGCGGTTATTTAAACAGGTTAAGCCCTGATATTAATGTTGGCCTTTGGTTGTATTCTGCCGATTATTTTGCAGGTCTTTCGTTTCAAAATGTCATCCCTACTAAATTAAAGTTTGCCGAAGACACTGTAAGGCTCGTAGGAGGCAGGTTGATACCTCATACATTTTTAACCGCCGGTTATCGTTTCTTTCTTACAGATGATATTACTTTTCTGCCAAGCGCATTACTAAAGTATATTTCATCTACACCTCTTAGTTTCGACATTAATACAAAGTTTCAGTATCGCGATTTTTTATGGCTGGGTGCAAGTTATCGATACCGCGATAGCTGGGCTGCAATGGTTGGCTTAAATGTTAGTAACACTTTCAATATTGGTTATTCTTACGATATAACAACTTCAAGATTGAATACAGTTACTAATGGTTCGCACGAAATTGTTTTAGGCTTTTTGTTAGGAAACAGTTATGGTGACTGGTGTCCGCGGAACCTATGGTAGAATTAGCTTCCGTTTTGTTGGATTTTTGATACCATCTTCCGTTTTTCATGGCATCATCGTTGCGTCGCAATCACTTCATCTGCATATCAATGGGCAGCAGAATTTATACGTTTAATATCAAAGTTCGCTTAAATATGGAAAGTTTTGACTTTTGCGCATGTCTGGTCTTCAGCTTTGCATACCGGTAATATCTATAAATACCGCATGATGTCATTTTTATACTGCCAAAAGTCAGCTAACATATATTAATTCTCATATTTTTCTTTAATCATCCATTTTTATACCAATTAAATAGGTTACTTATTATGACGCCTGGTATTTATTAATTACAGTTAATAGCAGAGAATACTAAGACTTATCTTGCAACATCATTTAAGTAATGGAAGTTGATTTAATTGCCTGTAAGAATATTATGACACAGATTGTAACACGTAAAGAACCTTCAAAACTATTGATTATTGCAGCATTTATTGCACTATACACAATATGGGGATCAACTTATTTAGGAATTTTGATTGCCATCAAAAGTATTCCGCCTTTTTTTATGGTCGGCAGCCGTTTCCTTGTTGCAGGATTGATTCTTTATTTCTGGTGTTTATATAAACGAGAAAAGGCTCCTTCGTTAAGATCGTTTATAACAATTGGCGTTGGCGGTGTACTAATGTTATTTATGGGTAATGGCGCCGTTACTTGGGCGGAATTATGGGAGCGCGTACAAAGCCTTTAAAAGTGGTTGAGCCGGTTGCGGTTGAGGAA